>ODAI013510331.1_pt1 | contig 38071 bp, 48 predicted proteins | sample 1539321 | NCBI WGS metagenome assembly ODAI01 (sample SAMN02144231, study PRJEB22623) | gut metagenome | biome: sheep rumen | host: Ovis aries | place: New Zealand
ATCGACGAGCTCAGCCGCGGCGGGGACGACAGCCGCTACAGCTTCCCGATCGCCGCTGTGGACGGCAACCCCTACGACATGAGCTTTTCCGGGCTTAAAACTGCGGTCATCAATCTTGTACACAACGCGGAGCAAAAGGGCGAGGAGATCGACCGTGCCAGTCTCGCCGCCTCTTTTACGAAGGCTGTCAGCGACAGCCTGGTGCCCCGTGCCATGCGCGCAGCCCGAGAACTCGGACGCGATAAAGTTGTTGTGGCCGGCGGTGTTGCGGCAAACTCCCGGATCCGCGCGGACTTTCAAAAGGCCGCCGAGGCTCAGGGCGTAAAGCTGTATATCCCGCCGCTGCGTCTCTGCGGCGATAACGGCGCCATGATCGGTGCGCAGGGCTACTATGAATATCTGGCAGGCAACAGGGCGGGCAGCGACCTGAATGCCTACGCGACGATGGATATATAAACCATTTGGGAGGATCGCCATGGGGGTACATGACGGGCATCGGGAACGGATGCGAGAGCGCTTTCTGGAATACGGCTTGGAGAATTTCAACGATCTGAACGCTCTGGAGCTGCTTTTGCACTATGCGATCCCGCGCAAGGATACAAACGCCCTGTCGCACTCGCTGATCGACCGGTTTGGCAGCCTGAAAGGGGTACTGGATGCCTCCAAGGAAGAGCTGCTGCAGGTTCCCGGGATCGGGCCAAACGCGGCGGCACTGATCCGGCTTGTGCCAGCCCTGGCTCGCCGCTACGCGGTGGATGAAACGGACAGTCTTGACTGTCTGTGCAGCGCGGTGACCTCCGGCCGCTATTTCGTTGCCAGACTGCAGTTCGAAAAGGACGAAAAGGCGCTGTTGGCCTGTCTCGATGCACAAAAGCGCGTGATTGCCTGCGTGGAACTTGCAAGCGGCGTTGTCAACAGTGTCTCTGTCAATGTCCGCAAGGTGGTCGAGACGGCCATCAAGTACCGCGCAAGCTCGGTGATTCTCGCGCACAATCACCCCGGCGGCAGTGCCGTCCCATCGCGCGAGGATCAGTTTCTCACCGAGAAGATCAGTCGAGCCCTTGCAACTGTCGAAATTCGCCTTGATGATCATATCATTGTTGCACAAAAGACGTATATATCCATGGCACAGGCGGGCTTTATGAATCGCCTGTAGAACCGATATGTCAAATACCCGGCACCTGCGGATGAAATTTCGTTGATGCCGGGTATACATTTGGTTTTGTCAAGATGGCAAAACCGCTAAAATATGCGTATGAGGAATCCAAAATAGCTTATGTTAACTAAAACTGTCATAAAGTTGTAATTTGTTGCGGCAAAAGTGTCTCCGAAATTTTGGTAAAAAACGAGATTTCCCTTGTTTCCAACAGGGTTTTCGGATGTTGAAAAACCTGTTGGAAATGTTGATAACTCTTTGCAAAGTTATTATTTTTCTCAATTATGTCACTCGTCGGAAAACCAATTATGTCAAATCGAAGTCAAACACAGCGATCGAAAAGCCGCGAAATTCCGCCAGATTCCATTTGGGAAAATAGCTAACAACTAAAATCTGTAAAAAATAGAATCAGGAATAATACAAAATGTTATATTCTTGGCTCCATCTTGACTCTTGACTTGCCCGCTGCTTTGTGCTACAATACAGCCCGCAAGTTAATTATCTGTATTTTTGCTGGCATAGCTCAGTCGGTAGAGCAGCTGATTCGTAATCAGCAGGTCGTGTGTTCGAGTCACATTGCCAGCTCCACCCGGAAACGCTGATAAATAGAGCATTTCCGGGTTTTTCTTTTTACCTGAGAGAAAACGGTCAAACGACGATTACCCCCAAGATTACCCCTAAACTTATAATAGCCGCCGAAAAATCGGCGGCTATTGCAATAAGCAGGAGAGAGCATCGGATCTCTCGCGGATGGTTCCGGCAGACGTCCTGCCCCGTGAATCAATGCCTGGCGAGATCTACATCAGCACCCCGCGTGGCACGCAGGGCTTCGATTTCGCGAGGCAGGCGAGTCACGGGTCGTCGGCTTCGTCGTCGGAATAGCCGAGCGTTTTCTTGATGTCCTCATACGGATCTTGCGCAGACTGCTCGATGTGGGGCGTGTCCGTCTTTGTGTCCATTTTGGACACGCCGTGCTGCTCGTCGAGCCGGTCCTTGTAATCCTTAAGGGACCGACGGAGCCACGCGGGGATCGGTGCGCCGAGCTTGCCGGCGTTTTCGACGATGCTGCCGAGCTCGGTGATAATGTACCACAGCAGCACCACCGGCGTCACCAGCGGGCCGACCGCGATCGGCAGCTCGACTCCGGCGCCCGCGGTGATCACGCTCAGCGCGATGTCACACAGGGCCGCGACCAGAACGGCGAAGATCTCGCCCAGCTTGTGCCAGAGACCGGCGCGGGCGATGGAGCTGGACCATTCTCCAGACGATTTGGCTGCGACGGAACCGGCTATGTAATCCAGCAGCACACAGCTGATCCAGATGATCACCGCCCAGCCTGTCCAGCCCCACAGGGCCGTGAGAAATGCGATGATAGCCGCGATCGTGCCCTTGATTTCCATAGCTTTGTCAGGTGCGTTCATTTCTTTTTCCCTCCAGAATTATTTATTTGTTGATCAGTGCTGACCAGCACTGTGGGGTGCATACGCCGTCTGCCGGCAGGCTGTGAGCTGCCTGGAAGCGCTCAAGCGCGGCCTTGGTGCCGGGGCCAAACTCGCCATCCCAAACTCCGGACTTTTTCAGACTGTTCCCGGGCGGGAATCCGTGGAGTGCAAGCTGCGATTGCAGCGTCTGGACATAATAGCCAGTATCGCCCTGCAGCAGTTCGGGCAACTGAACGACCACGGCGAACAGTTCGCGCTCCGGTTCCGGCTCGGAGCTGTCGCCCATGAAGCGTAAGCAGCAGTCCCATGGGTAAGAGTAAAACGCGCCGGTGCGGATCTCGCGGCAGGTCTGATCGCCCGGCTCTGGATGACCGCCAGAGGTACTGGCCCATACCATCTGCCCATGTCCGATCGACATGGCCGTATGATCGCGCTCATTGAGAAAAATATCCCCGGCCTCGCATCCCTCACCAGTTACGAGATTTACCGATGAGCTCACATCGACAAAGCCGCAGGCGAGGAAGGCCGCCTTCATGTTGCCGGTGTAGGTCGCGCCAGCGTCGCGCACCGGCACGCCGATTGTCTGCCAGACGTGGATCAGAAAGCTTGAGCAGTCGTAGTCCGGCCCCCACCTGTTTGCTTGGCTATAGCCGTGCGAGTTGTCGTTTGCGATATCGACCGCGAGAGCAACGGCGGCGTCAATAGTTTGTTGTGTGGTCATCAGTCGTCCTCAATCAAACCACTGTAGGATTTCTCGTCATCGTCCATGTTTGCCTCCTTTGTCTACAGAATGTGCCACCAGCTTGGTTCACGGTTGTTCATGTGTGCTTACTTATGTGTCCGTGCCATACGCAAAATCACCTGTGCCAGCATTATAAAGCAAATCGCTTGTCACAGTGTCTTTCAGGCAAGCCACGCCGTTTTCTTGCCATGGTAGATACTCATGAACAAGTGTATCACCTTCATATATTCGGAAGCGATATAGTTTCATATTGCAATGCGTTACACTACCATAATCAGTTCCATTTTGTCCAAGTGTAAATAACATCAAACTTGCAGATGTAGCTGATTGAGTGCTATTGATCGGCACAAATCCAATAATACCTTCGATTGATTCCGAACTCATCGCCATACCGCGTGACTTTGTAACGAAGTATTTTGTTTTGTGCCCCTTATCTTCGCTTGTAAGTCTATTTATACCGGAACCCCAGTTTACATTACCCAAAACAGAATCCCATGCGGCAGCTAAAATGCATGACTGCGAATTGGAATAATCAGTTGACTGCGATCTTGTACCAAAAATAGTACCATATTGCGGCTGAACAGTGCTTGGATTTGCAATGACTTCAAATTTAGAGTTGTCTTTAACGGAGTATCCAGTGTTGATATACTGCGTGCCGTTGGATTCGATGTAGTTTTTGAGGTCTGTCCAATCATCTCCGCCACCGCCACTCACATTGACCGTCACAGGCGCATAACCATCGACGCCACTTGGAGGGGTGTATGTGCCGTTTTGCGTGACGCTCAAAGGCTGGATGTTTCCAGCACCGGGAACGGCAACGTGGACAGAATTATAGCCATCCACTCCCGTCCCCGGTGTATAATCGCCATTGGCTGTCACGCTCAGAGGCTCAAGTACAGGGGTATCCGTCCACTCTGACGCGCTCTTGGCTACAATCGCTCCATCCTCAATCGCAAGCACTTTTCCGTTGTTTTCTGGGGTGACAACGCCATGTATTGCTTCCAGCGCGGCCTCGATCTGCTCTCCTGTTAGCTCAGAATCATAATATGTATTCGGCATTTAATCGCCCTCCGTCAGTGGAATTATGTCAAAAATGTCTTCTCCAGCGGCATAATCAATCTGCCAGCCGTGGATGTAAAGAACCTGTCCGTTGTGATCTGGAGCAGCATCCAGAACTCCGAGAATCGCTTTGAGTTCAGCGTCAAGTTGCCGCCCCGTTTGAGGGACTTTGATTGTTTCGTCCATGTGTGTCTCCTCAGTAGTAGATCAAAATGCAGCCGTCGCCGCCCTTGCCGCCTTTGCCTCCACCGCTGCCGTATCCGTGGCGTTTGGCAAGAGCAACAATGTCCTTGATGTTGGCTTTGTTAGTCGCAAACTGCCGCACGATGACCGTTGACGCACCACCGCCGCCGCCACCGCCATGGCCACCGTCACCGCCGCAGCCGTAGCCAGCCTCCGCCACATTGTCGGCTGGGACATAGGAATAACTGGGATCGTCCAGCGGGTCGTTATGCCGCCCGGACAGAGCGCCGTTTACCGTTAAATGCAGCGTAGTTGTTGGCTCAATGTTCCAGTCTCCGGGGCTGATCCAGCCGCCACCACCTCCAGGATAGCCGCCAGCGTCACGTATGTTAATGGCAAATCGAGCAACGAGAACTTCCGCATCTATTGGACGATTGTAAACCATCGACCATGCAATGTCTTCGCGCGGCAAAGTAGGGAATACTGCGCCTGTGCTGGGAATAACATTAACATCATTTGTGTAGTAACTGGATAAATAATAAACCGTTTTCCCATCTTTTGTATAGGCGTAGGCATTTTTTGTTCCCTCGCCGATCACAATGTTTTTGTACGTGTAGTGATTGCTGAATGGTGATGCGCTGGCGCAGAATGCCACATGGTTGCTTGATGAAAATATAACCGTATTAGATATTTCGTTGGTGGCCCTGATGATGCCACGACTAACCCACCAGTCCTCAAAGTAGCTAAGTTGCGTTGTGGGCAAGTCTATGCCTTCAGAAAAAACTTTCGCATATACACTCGCCTCGGTCTCATTTGCCTCGACCCGCCATTGCTGGATTTGCGCTCCAGCTGGCAGTTGTCGCGATGTTGCCCCTCGTATACCGTCGGGCATGTCGCATCGAGTCGTGACCTTTGCCGTGGCTGCATCATACTGGAGATAAAAATTGTAATCTCCGAGCGGCATTTTGCCGCTGTAGTACGCAGCCCCCTCTGGGATCGGATTCGATTCGATTTCCGTATAAGCCATTAGTCTGTCGTCACCTCCCACGTTGTGCTCTGGTCACTGCCTCCGTCCATGTGCGGATGATCGTCGCGGTCGATCCCAACCGCCGCCCCCGCACCATTGCCGCCGTAGGCAATCAGATTTGCCTCCGGCAAGCCGGAGACGCTGGTAAACGGTCTGCCTGTCCGACCGCCGTGATACACCGTCCCGTCCTCGCCGCGCACGTCCTCGCCGTCCGTGACCCAGTTAAAGGTCCCGCCGCTACTGATCTGACGCGCGCCGCCCTTGCCGCCGCGGATGCCGGTGCTGCCCCGGAGGGCGAAAAACTGCGCCGTGATCGGCTCATAGATACCGACCTGCGGGACATATGCCTCCGTATCGTCAGTCGAGTATGTGCCGAATGTCGACGCGGTCCCGGCGGTACCGGCGTTCGGGCTGCCGCTCCAGTCTGTGTCCTCCTCGGCGATCATGGCCTCGATCTGCGCGTCGGTGTACTCTGTCTCCGGGTGCTCGGCTTCGAGCGCCGCCCGGAGCTCCGCCACGGTGTCCGGGATGAAGCCTGTAGCAGCGCCGCCCGAGCCGCCCGTGCCGAGCGTCCAGTGATAAACGGTGCCCGGTACAGCATCCTCGATCACAAAGGACCGGACGCGGCCAGGCGCCCCACCGGTGCCACCGGCGCCGCCGTTACCGCCTTCAGCGCCGTACCAGCTCGCCTCGATGCTGTCGGTGGATGAGACGTCAGTGTACGTGCGGGCGTCGTCGCCATTCTGCCCCGGCCAGCCGGACCCGCCGCCGGTACCGCCCGAGATCAGCACGACCTTGAACTGCGTGACGCCCTCCGAGACGGTCCAGTCTCCGGAGAGCACCGTCTCGCCCGTCTCTGGATCCACCGTCGGGGTCAGGATGTTTACATGTTGATACAGGCCCTGCTGGCCCGCGGGGGTATAGCCGGCATAGAAATCGCTGGCGGCCCGGGAAAAGCTGGAGGCGTTGAGCTCCATACTGGACAGCAGCGCGTTAACGACCTCGCCGTGGGGGTTTTTGAACCTATACGCCTTTCCGCAGCGGTAGCCGTCGTAGATCAGCGCATTGCGGATGTGCATGATATAGTCGGGCGGGCAGTAGAAGGCGTATAGCCGGTTGAGCAGGTTCTGACTGTTGATCATGTTGACCATCGTGCAGTCGGTCACGCTGGCGGTTTTATCCTCGATCGCCTCGCTGTTGCGGCGGGAGACCGCGTGCGTCGTGTGCGTGTAGGGAATGCCGGTCAGCTTGCCGCGGCCGGTGATCACCGCGCTGTTTTCCGTGGCCGACACGATCGTCAGCCCTTCGGTAGCTGCCAGCGTCGAGACGATCACCGGCGCCTGATCAAACCAGATCTCCTGATCGACGGGCTCGCCCTCGGTGTTGTCGTAGAGGATGACGGGCTCGGCGTCCAGGATGGCCGTGTAAGTGTGCTCCATGATGGACACGCCGGAATAGGACCGCGTATACTCCACGCTGCCGCCATAGAAAACGTGATCGTCGTCGATGGGCTCGGCGGTATCGGCAGTGGTGTAGATGAATGTGAATCTCGGGCCGCCGTCGGCGTTTTTGATGATGTTGACGCCGTTGGCAAAGATCAGCTGATAGAGATTGTTTCGCTTGCTGGCATATTTCAGCCAGCCGGAGACCGGCAGCGCCGCGACGTCCTCGTCGATCGCATAGTCGATGACGGGATCCCCCTCACCGTGCAGCCCGGCGGCGAGGATATGCCGCAGCACCTCGCCGAAGGTCGACGCCTGGAACAGCCCGCCGCCGTGGTACAGTTTGTCCAGGCGGCCGATGGCCGAGACCGTGTGCATCTGGTAGCGGTTGCGGGCAAGGCGCTTGACGCTTTGCAGGTAAAACTTGCCGACCAGCGCGTCCTCGTGGTAGTACCACACGGGCGTCCCGTCCGGGATGTTGATCAGGCCCGAGGGCTCTGCGCTCTGCGTGACGTCGATCGCGTAGAGCTGGCCGTCAGCCAGCTCGATCACTTTTCCGTCGGAGGATCGGAACAGCAACACGTTCAGCCCGTTGTCGGGATTGTCGGCCACGATCGGGTTAAACTCGTCAATGCTCAGATTCTGGCCGATCAGGGCGACGGCCTGGACGCCTGATGCCCTCTCGATCTGGTCATTCTCAAAATAGTACGTAGGCTCGTCCAGCGAGCCGATGTAAATGCGGTTTTTCTCAGCATGCATACGATCACCCTATGTCGAAGCGGTCCTCAAACGTGACCGTGGGGCCGTTCCAGTACTCCCGGCCGGCCGAGCCGGTGCCGAGGTGCTCCATCTCGTCGATCTCGACGCGCATGACGCCCGTGCGGAAGGTTCCGTCTCGGGGGTCGTAGATATAGACCGTCACATAGTCGTCGGACGTGAGCACCTGCAACAGCTCCTGCAGCCGTGCCTCGGGGACGGGACCCGTCGGCATTGCGAAGCGGCCGCGCTGGGCAATGATATCGTCGGTGTAGGTACCGTTGAGCATCAGCCCGGCGTTCTGCCCCTGCACCCGGGGATAGGTCACCGAATAGCGTGGGTCAAAACAGTCGGTAAAATCCAGACCGTTGATTAAGACTGTCCTCTGCATACGCGACTCCTTACGCATTGACCAGGCTCACGCCGTGCCGGTTGCTTTCGTCGAGGTAGATCTGATAGGTTTTCCGAGACAGCTGCTCGCCGTCCATCTCATTGATGATCGTCGCCTGCAGGATAATGGGACGGCCGGCGCTCTGATCAGCAGTCCGCTGCGGGTTGTCCCGCAGGATCTGAGACGGGGCGCTGGTGATCAGATCGCGCAGGGCGAACACGCGCTTGATCGGGCTGGTGATGAGATCCTCATTCTGCTCGATGCCCTCGCCGAAGAGCTGCATCATGTCGCGCGGGAAGGTGTGGAAATCAGACAGCGGACCCTCCTCAGGCTCGGAGAAGCCGATGAAGTTCCGGACCGTCTGGGCCGTGTTGCTGACAGTGTCTCTCAGACTATTCCAGCGGTCACGGATGCCGCTGATAAAGTTCTGGATGAGATCCCGCCCCCACTGCCTGGCTCGATCGGTGAGCGAGAAAAATGCGTCCTTCACGCGGTCGCCCAGCTGCGTCACCGGCGCGACAGCTGTGGAGATGTGATCCATGACGCTGTTGGCATAGTTTGTGACCAGGTCAGCGGCCCAGCCTGCGGCGTCGATCGCCGCGCCGAGGATCACCTCGCCGAGCTGCGCCATCAGCTGATCACCGGCCTGCACGATCATCGGGCCGCTGTTGATCAGCCCTTGACCGATGGCCAGCACGATGTCCGGCACGGCGGCGAGAAGCTGCGGCGTGGCCTGGATAAGGCCGACCGCGAGCGCAGCCACGAGCTCGATGCCGTTTTCGACCAGCATGGGCGCGTTCTCGGTCAAACTGTCAATCAGCACAGGGATCAAGGTTTTGGCGCCTTCGGTGATCAGCGTGCCTGCGCCCTCCATGATTACGCCGATCCGCGGGAGAATGTTCTCGCCCGCGGTCACGGCGCTGTTCACAAAGTCGTCGACCAGGCCCTCAATGTCGGCGTTTTCATCGGCCAGGCCGGTGACCAGATTCGACCAGGCGGCCTTTGCCGCGGCCGTGCTGCCCTCGATGGTCTCACTGGCCTCTTTGGCCGTGGTGCCGGTGATGCCCATTTCCGTCTGTACGACGTGGATGGCCTGCACAATATCGGCATAGCTCGAGATGTCGTACTCGACGCCGGAGAACTCCTGTGCCTTGTCCAGCAGCTCTTGCATGCCCTCTTTTGTGCCTGCAAAGCCCAGGGCAAGGTTGTCCAGCATGGTGAAATTACCGCGAGAGAAGCCACGGTAGGCGTCCTGCACGCCCTGCATGCTGGTACCCATTTTGTTGACGTTGTCGGCCATGTCGGTGATCGCCATGTTCGACAGCTCCGCTGCTTTTGCCTGGTCGCCCTCCAGGGCATTGATCATAGCCGCCGCGCTCTGGATGGTGGTCTCCATGTAGCTGTTGGCGTCCATGCCGGCGGTTTTGAAGGCCTCGCTGGCATGGGCCATGACGGCGTCCGCGCTGTCTCCAAACAGCGTCTCGATGCCGCCGCTGAGCTGCTCGTATTGGGCAAAGCCTTCAAAGGCCTGCTGGCCGATCTCCATGGCGGCGTTGGCCGCATACTCAGCCGCCGCAACTGCGCCGGTTTTCAGCATGCCGCCGAAGCCGGCTGTCCAGCTGCCGCCGGCTTCACGCCCCGCGGCGTCGGCCGGGCCGCCAAGCTGCTCGGTCAGCTGGGACTGGATGCCCTCGGTGGTGGGCAGGATTTGTACATAGGCCTGGGCAATCGTGTTGTCCGGCATGGTCTCACCTCACAATGCGGGAATAGGCCGCCATGAAATCTGCGCCGCTTCGGAAAACCACGGCCTGCGGCTTTTCCTCCCGGTGCCCGCTCAGCGTGTCCAGAATGGACACAGGCTGCGGCGTGCCGGGCTTGGAGTAGCGCCACAGCAGCAGCCCGAGCGCGTCGGCGATCGCTGCCAGCAGCATGGTCTGCAGCGGCTGCGTCTGGCCGGAGCGTTGCCGCTTGCAGCGGCTGTCATCCGGTAAACCGCTGGCGAGGATACCCGCCAGGAATAGCGGGAGACCTCGCCAGTCATAAACGTGGTAGTATTGGGCAAAGTCGCAGATCAGATCCTCCTCGCCGTCCGCGGCCAGCGCGGCGAGGGTCAGGAGTTTTTTGCCCCGGCCAGAGATACGACCTCGCGCACCTCGCGCATCACGCCGGAGATCGGCACAATGCCGTCAGGGCCGCGCAGGTGGTCGTACAGCGCAGCTTTCTGCTCGCCGACCACTTTCCCCACGACCGGGAGAAGACGGCGCAGATCGCCCTTTTCGATAGCACAGAGGTCCTCAAAAAGCTCCATGTCGTTGAAGACGATTTCATTGACCTCGCAGACGAAGCCCGAAGCCGTTGTCACCTTTTTCATCCTTCACCTCCGGCGGCTGCCTCGCCGCCGCTCGCTGCGGCTGCGAGCGTTTTCTGATACTCGTAGGCTGTGTTGCCCTGCTCGTCCGCGATGGCCGTGATCGTCAGATCGAAGCCGACCAGCTCATTGTCGCGGTAGACGATATCGCCGATATCGGTCACGACGCCCTCAGGGATCACAATGCGCTGGTGGACGTTGTTGGACATGATGGTGGAGATCACAAAGGCGTGCGGCGTGGAGATATCGGCCTTGCTTTTGACGGTGATCCCCGTGTCCAGTGTGCCGGATGCCTCGCCGAAGGTCAGGCCGAGCACCTCGACGTTGCTGGGCTCGATGCACTTGAACTTGAAGGTCTCGGTCTTCTGATTGCTGAGGACGGCGACAGGATCGCCGCCCCAGGCGTGCACGACCGTGTTGCTGCGGGAGATGTTGCGGGTCACGCCGTTCTCGTCGACGTAGCCCATGGACTTAAATGCCTGATCCAGCGCCGTGCCGGCATCGGTCGGGAGCGTGGAGCCGAAGGGCGCCAGCCAGACGCCGCCGCCCACGCCGGGCTTGGCGGGAGAAACCTGTTTCATAATGATCACTCCATGTAATTGATGTTGAATACCGCCTGATAGCGGTAGGATCCCATGCGGGGGTCGGTGTCGTTGTAGTCGTTATCGCAGTGGCAGCGGAAGACATTTGTGAGGCTGATTAGCCCTGCCATCTGGTTTTTGACCGTCGTACAGAGAGCCGCCGCCTCGTAGAGACTGGGCGCGACGCTCTTGGCGGTGACGGTGGCGCGCTGCAGTCCGTCGGTCTCGCCGCTGCCGATTTTCTCGAGCAGCACGTAGCTCTCCGGCGGGCCGGTCGGCGTCTCCAGCTTCACGGGGACGCTCAGCCGCGCCTCCAGATAGTCTTTGACGGTTGTTTCGATCATCGGTACACCACCTTCAGCAGCGTGTCGTTGTCAAGGTTGTCGAGGGCGGCCTCGCGCGTCGCCGGGTAAACATTGACAGCCACGCGCTGGCCGGTCTTGTGCGGCGCCGCGGCCTCGTAGCCGGCGCCGGCCTGCTGGGCCGTCTGAGCGGCCAGGCGTTCGATCTCGGCGCTGATCTCGGGGGAGTTGAGCAGCGCGCGGATCCCGGCGCGGTTGAGCATCAGCTTTTTAAGTGGCAATCTGCTCCACCTGCACTTTCTTGTTCCAGCACAGCGGGATCAACGCCTCGATGCCCTCGGTCACCGGGCCGATCGTGTGGAAGGTCTGGCCGAAGAACTGCACCGTGGTGTCCTCCCAGACGTGGGCGTCGCCCTTGGGGATGCCCAGCGTGTAAACGGCGCGGCGGCCGGTGAGCGTCAGCGTGTCCTGGATCTCCTCGGCGCTGGTGGGGGACACCAGCACGTTCTCCACCGTCTCGGCGGAGGTCTCATAGATCGGCGCGCCGAAGGCGTCCTCGCCGACCTTGGTTTTGACGGTCAGCACGACCGAAATCCCCTGGATCATGTCACACCTCCGGCGGCATTTTGGCGGCCAGCTCCTGCACAGGGCTGTAGGAGCCGATGCAGTTGCCGATGCCCAGCAGCTGACGGTCGAGGCGGGAGAGATAAAGCTCGCCGCTGCCGCCGCCGCTGCCGACGGTCCAGCTCTGAGAGTAACCCAGGGCGCTCATGCTGCCCTGCGTGGCGCCCATCGGTACCGCGGCGCCCTGGGCGCCCGAGTCGGCCATGACGCGCTCGGCCAGGCGGCAGGACACCACATGCTTGGCGCCGGCCGAGGCGTTCGACGCAAACGCGTCGATGATCACCGCCGCGTCCTGCAGCAGCAGCTCGCAGCGCCCCAGCTCCGACGGCGTGAAGGTCCGGCCGAGCCGGGCCTCCACGTCCGCGGGGGTGGCGTAGGTCACCGCGTCAGCCATCGGATCAGGTGGGCACGGCGCCGGTCAGCAGGTTGAAGGCCGCCACGTTGGCGACAAAGCCCGCCTCGAACTCGGCGCGCACGGCGAACATGTTGCGCTCCCAGAGATTGATGGTCACCGGCTGGTTATCATCGCCGAGCACGGTAATGCTCGCCTGATCGCTGAAAGAGATCTCGAAGTCCTTCACAAAGCCGTACTGTGCCTGACTCCAGTCACCGGCGACGCCGACGACATCGGCCACGGCGGGGTCGTCACCGGCGGCCGCGCTGCCGGCCTTATAAATGCCGCGGCCCTGATAGAGCGTTGCGCCCAGAATTCCGGGAATGCGACCGTCGGCGGAGTTCGGCAGGAACAGGGGACGGCCCTGATTGTCCTTCGCGCCAAGCAGCAGGCCGTCGCCCTGGGGGCCGACAGCGATGCCGTTCATGATGTAGCCGTTCGTGGCGATGTTGGTCTTGGCGTCCACAAGGCCGTCATAGGCGGTGAAGTTCTGAGCCGCAAGGATGCTCTGCTTCGTCGCGTCAGCCAGCGTGTCAAAGCCGGTGCCAGGCGAGGAAATGGCGCCGATTGCCGTCGCGTCGAACTTTTGAGCCAGCGCGCCGGGCAGGCGCGAAATGATCGCGTCAAACAGCGAGGCGAGATCGCGACGGAACTGATTCGAGAAGGGCATGATGACCGACATGGTGTAGCCCTTCATGTTCTTCATGCCCACGCTGGGGTTCTTGACAGGCTTGGGGTTGGTCTCATCGACCCACTGAGCATCGGGGTCGCCCAGGATGACAGGGATGGTCAGGCCGCGACCGGGCAGGGGGGTCCTACGGGCCAGCTGCATAATAACAGACTGACCGCGGGCGGTTTCGAGGATCTCAGAGGAAATGTCGGGCGGCAGAGTGACGGCCGACCGATTGGTCTGGATACCGGGCATATTCGTATACTCCTTTCGTGTTTGCCCTCCTTAAGGGCTTACTCTGCCGGTATGTACCGGCTGTGTTTACAGGTTCTGCGCGGCCCACGCGGCGAACTTGTCGCGCGTGGCGCCGGAAGCGGGCGTATGGACCTCGCCGCCGTCCGGCAGTGTGGGGTAACCGGGCTGCTGCTTGGCAAAAGCCAGGATCCCGTCGGCCTGCGCCTGGCAGGCTTCGGTGGTCTCACCGGTCAGCAGCTCCACCGGCACGTTTTTCTCTTTGGCCACGGTCTCGCGCAGCTCCCGCAGCTGGTTTGACAGCTTCAGGGCGCCCAGCTCTTTCTCGAGCTGTTCGGCCTTGGCCTGGGCCTGCTGGAGCTCCGTGTTGTCTGCCTTCGGCGCGGCCGCGGCCGCAGCACGCTGCGCGGCGTCTCTGGCGTTGTTGATGTCCTGGCCGTTGAGATCCATCAGCTGCTGGATCTGCTCAGCAGTGGCATCGGGGAAGAGCGCGGTGATGTCCGTACGTTTCATGTCTTGTCCTTTCTCGCCTCTACGCTTTTTGTACAGGGGTCGCATCCCCTCGGCTTGATAGTTTTACGACCTTCCGGTCAAATTTTATAAAAACGCGCTGGGCGCTTTTATGCGTGTTCAGAATGGACACCGTCAAAGCGGCTGTCCGTTGGTTTCGGCGGCGAGACGCCGCTCGGCATAGTTGATGCGTTTCTGCTCGCGGATCTCCGGGGCATTCTTGGCGTACTGCTCGCGTCGCTGGGCGTTGATCTTGGCTTTCCAGCTGTGGCCGGGGGCTTCGTTGTAGGCCTGCAGGTACTTGTCCGGGTCATAGCCGGCGACGTCGGTGCGAGCGTCGAAGCGGACCGCGTACTGGCAATCGCAGTTTGCATGGATGTGCTCGGCGTGGCCGTTTTTCAGTGCCTTGCGGCTGGCCGTCTGCCAGCCGTTCGAGGCGAGCATCAGACAAAAGGGGCAGCTGTCGCCGCGGGGGATCCAGGCGAACTCGGCGCCGTCCCGGAGAGCATTCTGCAGCGTCGTATCGGCGCCGGCCTGCTTGACAAGGCGTCCGATGGCCTGCGCGCAGCGCTCCGGCGGCAGATCCTCTCGGAGCGTGCCGTTGACGGTTTTGGCCGTTTCGTCGTAGGTGGCCGTGGGCGCCGGCTCGGCCGGCGGCAGCTTCTTGCCGGAGATCTCGACAAGCGCGTCGTACATCTCCGCAGCCAGGGCAGAGGTGGCCTCGCCATACTTCAGGGCGAGGGCATAGGCATATTCGATGGCTGCGCGGCGGCCCTCGGCGGTAAAAGCGTCGTGAGAATTGAGATACTCGAGCATCAGGCTGCCGGCCTTGTCGCTGGCTGCGCGCAGCCGTTTGACGTATCTGGCCCAGGTGGCCTCGCTGATCTCCATCAGGCGTCCTCCAGCTCAGAGAGCACCTGAAGACCGCGGGCGCGCTGTTCCTGCGCCTTGATGCGGCGGATGTCCGCCGGGTCAAAGCCCACCATGGAGAGGAACACATCCGTCTGGGCAAAGCCCTGGCGCACGGCGGCGATCTTGTTTGCAGCGTCGGCCGTGGCGGCCACGCTGGGCATGGCCGGACTTCGGAAGTGGGCAACGACGTCGTACTGCTCGGGCGTGAGTCCCTCCATGTTGGTGTTGTGGCTGATCGCCAGCGCCATGCGGGCGATTGTCCGCAGGCTGTCACCGTTGCCGGTGTTCAGCTGCTCGGCCAGACCGACGAGCGTCTTGGTCTGGGCCTCGATCGCGTCGGAGCTCGTGGGGTTGGCGTCGTTTACGACGCCGGTATCCGTCACGCTCAGACCCGTGGCGGCCGAGAACTGGGTCGCCAGCATCCGCAGCATATCGACGTGCGGCGTGATGCTGCCCTGGGGCAACTGGCCGAAGCTGGGCTTCTCGCCGGTGTCCGGATTGGTCGTGCCGGCAATGATCGAGCCGACGTAGGTGCGGAATTTCTGATTCACAACGGCGTCGTACTGATCATCGGTCACGCCGAGAAGGTATTTCTGCGGCGCCGTGGCGAATTCAAGGCCGATCGTGGCATTGGCCACCGTGCGGACGTAGCCGTCGATCAGGCGGCGGATCGGCTCCTTGATGCGGGACCGACCGAAGGGCTTTTCGCTGGTCGCGTTCCAGATCAGCGGCTCCATCAGCGGCCGCCCCATGCGGTGGGCGTGGCCTGTGGCCAGCCAGATATTCAGATAGCGCCGCAGCACCCACACGGTAGAGTCGGTATAGAAATACAGCAGCGACGGGCTCCAGGTTGCGGCGTTGTCGTTGTCCGGCGCGGTGTCGATGATGGCGAGGCCGCAGTCGATACGGCCTTTGTCACCGTTCCAGAGTGCCGCGGCCGTCTGCGCCGAGTGAAAGCGGATCTTGCAGCCGATCTGCGGATCCTTGCTCAGCGTGGCGAACGTGGCGCCGAGCTTCAGTTCGTCGCGGCAGGCCCGCTGATAGCCTTCGACCAGGCGGTTGTTCTGCACCAGCGCCTCCAGCTCGTCCACGGTGTCGCCGTTGACGCCGACGAAGCCGTCGAACATGCTGCGGGCGGCCAGCACGTCCACGCACTTGGCGCCCCAGGCGCAGCCGATCTCCAGCTTGCGCATCCCGTCGGGGAGCGCAATGCCCAGGTTGACCGTGCCGAGCGCGATCTTGCCCTCGTAATAGGTGTTTTTCTCCGCGTTCTTCACCTGGTGGGCCAGCAGGACCCGGCACAGCTTATTCAGCTTGCCGTAATCCTCAGCCGGCAGTCCCACCACGTTGGTGGGAGAAATAAAATTGATCATGTGTCACCTCATCCGATCCGCATTTTCCGCCCCGGATCGCGGGTACTGGTTTTCGCGCCCCATAGCGCCAGCGAGGCCGCAGCGATAGGCAGCGGGTCGTCCCCGCCGAAGCCCCAGCCGCCGCCGATGGGCCGCCGGGTCGCCGTCAGCGCGCTGTCGCGCAGCGCCTCCTGAGGGCCGTACCAGGTCACCGTTTTTTCCTGCAGGGCCGTCAGCAGCAGCGAAGCAGCCGCCACGACGCCCGCGGAGCCCGGTTTGATTACAGACTGTTTATTCCGCCATGTCGGGCGGATCCGGTCAATCAGCACATCGGCACCGCCCTTGCCGTCGATCACGACGCAGCAGGCCTTGTCGTAGCGCTGGCAGAGCCAGTCGGCCAGCCACTGCACGCCCATGGCGGCGTTCTGCCGGTCGATCAGGGAGATCCGCGCCGGACCTTCGGCCGGGATCACGGCGCCGCACAGCGCCATCTCACTGCCGTCCGGCGCAAACACCGCGGCATAGGCGGTCTTGCCCTCGGGCTTCGGCGCGTCGCTGCGGCAGCCGTCCCAAAGCTCGGCCGGGATAACCGTGGCCCTCTCCTCCGTCAGAATGGGGGACCACCAGCCCAGGCGTTCACGGGCGAAGCCGTCGGCGCTCATGTTGCGCATCTCCTCCTCGGTGAAGCTCTCAGTCAGCCGCGCGCCCATGGCGGGGTTGACACGGTACCAGAGCGCCCGGTCCCAAATCGGGACGTCGCCCACGGTCTTGCCCTCGGCGCTCCACTCGTGCCAGGCGTTGTGCTTGCCATGGTCGGCGAGGATTGCCTGCCGCAGCCGCCGGAACACCGTACCGGGGCAGCCGGGATAGGGCGGCGTGCCCGCCAGGATCAGCTGACGGGTGCCGGTGTTGCTGGCCGACAGCGTGGCCAGGATGGACTCGAGCTGGTCGTCGGTCAGTTCCTGGGCCTCGTCAAACACGACGCGGGAGACGCTGTCAAAGCCGCGGGCCGCCTGCCGGCTGCGCGCCAGGAATTCGATCGAGCCGCCGTTGTCGAGCTCGATGGCCTCCTCGCCGTTGGTGTAGCGAATCGTTTTAACGGCCGCCACAAGCTCGGGAAATCGTTTGTTGGTAAATATGGCCTCCAGCCGTCGGAAGGCCTTCTTGCTGGTGCGGACCTGGTGGGCCGTGTGCAGGATCCGCTCGCCGGCAGCGGCCAGGCCGTAGAGCTCCAGCGCCTCCAGACAGACGTTCTTGCCGTTCTGCCGGGGCACGGACAGCCCCGCCGTCGTGCAACTGTAGCCGTAGGCGTCGCGCCCGAGCCAGCAGTCCACGACGCTCTGCTGCCAGAGGTCCAGCGGATAGGCATAGGCCCGCATGAGCGCCGCGGCATCCGCGCCGTCGGTGGCGATCCGCGCCGGCTCCACACGGTAGCGCGGCTCCTGAGATCCGGTCATCGTCATAGGGCTTTCCGCTTGCGGATCTCATCGAGGACCGTGAGCTTGGTCTCCTTCGGCTCCGGCTCCTGGGCAATAGCCCCGGCGCGCAGCCGGCGCAGGCCCTTCGGCGTCAGGCCGAGCGTCTCGCGGTAGGTCTGCAGCTCGCGGCTGAGCTGCCGCAGCAGCGTGTAATGGTCATCGAGAGGGGAGGGGGCCTTGCCGTCCTCGGCAGTCTCTTTCCAGGCTGCTCGGCAGCGGCGGATCTCGCGCTCGAGCATGCACATGTCATGGACGGTGGGGGCGAAGGCCTCGTCCCAGATGCCCAGGCGCTCCATCTGTGCTTTGTACTTGTCTTCGGCCTTCATGGCTGCCTCCGTGTCCAGTCTGGACACGCGCCCGGCGTCGTGTCCGTGTTGTGTGTCCGCGATCCGCGTCCGCGTCGCGCGCCTGGGATATTTCATCCCGCGCGCCCGGGCCGGTTTTTCCCCTCGGGGGTATTTCGGCGCTGGAAGGCAGGGGGTCGCCGAGGCCCCCGCCGGGGGCCCTCCCCCTGGAGGCCGGCGCCGATCGCTACCAGCAGCCGTCGGACGGCGCTGCGCCGCGCACCGCTTGAGGGTGCTGGAGTTTTGTTCCTTTCGCAGCATTGCAGCAGCGATGAGCAGGCTGGAGGTTGTCGAGATCTTCAGCCGCCGCCCGCGGCGAGCTGTAGCCGAACTCTTTCCAGCGTGAGACCGGCAGCCGCTCGTCGATGACGAAGCTCAGCGGATGCTGTGCGTCGCTCGGTTCGTCGTAGTGGATCGGGCCGAGCGCCCCGCCGCAGATGGCGCAGGGCGCGCCCATGGCCTTAAACCTGGCCCGATTCTTCCGGCGCAGGGTCCCGTTTGCGTAGCGGGGGTTGGTCATTTTTGCGCACCTCCCGGGGGAATAGAAAAAGCCAGGGCCAGCATCGTGCACATCATCGTGCAGCATGCTGGCCCTGGCTCTCAAAGCACTGGCCCTGTTTAAGCATCAGCGGTATGTCGTTTTTGCAGCGGCGGCAGTGGATGAACACCAGCACCGCGCTCTCGTCCGGCCGGACCCGTTTCAGGCGGTTGTTTCCGCACACGGGACAGGCAACCCAGCCGTCCTTTACGCTTACGATTTTAGCAAATCTCGCATCGGTAGTCAACACTTTTTACCTGCTTTCTCCTGAAAATAATATAGGTTTCAAGGCAGAAAAATTAAATAAAAAGGATCAGCGACGCCTGGGTCTGCGGCGTCTGGCCCGCGGTGCCGGGGCAAAGCCCGCGCCGCTGAAGCGGTACTTGATCACCCGGTAGCTCGACCACTCGGTGCTGTGGCTGTCGTCCAGCATAACGGTGCAGCCCTCCGGGGCGGTCAGTTCGTAGTCGTCCGGGACGGTCATGGTGTCAAGCTCGGGCCGTCTGGCGTTGCGCGTGCAGCTCCAGCCGTGCAGGCCGGGCTTTGTTTCGTACTCCTGGCACTCGCGCAGCTCCTTGGTCATGTACTTGGCCACCATGCGGAAGTAGTTGCCCGGCTCGTCGGTATCGGGATCCCACCACTTCGGCAGATCCTCGCCCGGCTCCGGCAGACCCAGCTTTCGGATCTCGATCTCGCTGCCGTAGATCCAGCAGCTGCGGATCAGCTCATAGTCGCGGCCGGTGCTGTCCATGACGACATGCTGGTGCCAGCGGCCGGACTCTGAGGTGAGGATCTCCGGCGCCCAGAACACCACCGGCTCTTTGAGGCCCGCAGCCTTCCGGGCGGCCCGCAGCTTTTGCATGAAGTACTTGAAGCGCAGCTGCGTCTCCTTCCGGCTGCCGGGCATGTGTGCATCGTCGTGGGTCAGCGTCACCCATAGGCCGGTACCGGGCCGCGGGAAGTTTTTGGCCAGCATCAGCTCTAATTTCTGATAGCTGTAGATCTGATTCATGCGCCGCTGGGCGGCGCTGCTGGCCTGGCGCTTGGCGGCCCGCTGACGCTCGCTGTCCTGCGGGCTGCAGCGTTTATACAGGGCGGCGATCTGGATGCCGCCCGCGTCGATTCGTTTGAGAGTTTTGGCCACGGTCTATCCTCCATAATCAGGTCAGACCGTGGCCCTAATGGCTCTCGTCCTGTATTGTGTGCGGGTGATCAGTGCGCCGCGCTCAGCAGCGGCGCGATCTCGGTGGGCGCGGCGTCATGCTCGGAGACGAAAAGGAACTCGCCGCAGACGCGGACCGTGCCGCCGTCCGTGCTGAGCCGAGGGTCGAACCAGCCGACGGCGTCGCGTTCCGGGCAGTTGCGGTAGGCATACAGCCGGTGATCATAGTCACGGGCGAGAAAGCCGAAGCCGTCGCGGCTGAGAGACCGGAGCTCGTCCAGCTCGTCCTCGGTCATGACCGGAGGATCCACGTCCTCGGGATAGGGGTTCTCGATGCAGCCGGCGTCGATCAGCGCGGCCTCGGCCTCGTCCATCGTGGCGTCAGCCCAGAATGATCCGCCTTGTTTCAGGATGATACAGACCTGCTGCGCTCTCTCGTAGGCTTGCAGACTGTCGTCGCGGTCCGGCTCGATGGCCGCGATCTCTGCGGGGTCAACATAGGCACTGCCAATTTTAATCAGCATTCCCGTCACCACCTCTCGTCGAGCTCGTCAAATACGCGGTCGACTTTCCGGAATGTGTAGCGCGCCTGACGTGCAGCGGCGATCCAGATCAGGATGTAGGCGACCGCGGCGAGGATCTCCGGCAGCAGCACCAGCCACCAGCTCCAGTCGATCTTGCCCAGCAGCTTGAGCACGATAAAGATAATTGTTAATACCTCAGTGATTCCCATGTATTTGGACTCCTTTCGAATGATACGCCTCCGGAGCTGTCGCGTCCTCCGGGAGGTCAAAGCAAAGATTCAACAGATACCAGATCACTCGCAGCATGGCCGCCTTCGGGATGCCGTTGTGAGTGGGCATCCCGCAGACCTCCATGATCGCCGTGCCTTTTTCCTCGTCGGAATATTTGTCGCTGTCGATATTCAAGAAGATACCGCAAGCGGTTCCGATATTCATGTCTGGTCGCCGCCTTTCCGTGGGTCCATCTCCGGGGGCACTGTCACGACGGTCATTTTGGCCAGTGCTGTGTCGTACAGCTCCCGGTCAGGGTCTGGCATCGTGACCATATTGGCGTTGAGACACGCCTGCACTGTGGCGATCACCAGCGGCCGGAGATAGACCGGATAGGCCATAATCATGTCGGCCAGCCGGTAGCTAACCTGCTGCGACACGGTAGTGCAGAGCTTTTCAACAAAATCTGATTCGTTTTTCATGCCTTATTCCTCCTCCGGCAGCGGCCACCAGCCCACGCACAGGGCGCGGATGTCCGTGTCGATGTTGTTAAAATGCCAGGTCTCGTCGTACCAGCGCGCCGCCCTGGTCAGCAGCTGCCCGTTGATCAGGAACTTGCACCAGTACACGCCCTCGCGGGTCGGATCGCCGCTCTGCCATTCCGGCGCGGTGTCCAATCCGGACACGGGCGCGGGATCACCGACGCGGTACTCTTCCCCGAACTTGGACGGGTCCGGGAACTGTAGCCACATCGTGAAGCGCTGCGCCATGCCTGTCAGCTCGTGGCCGTACCGCCCCGGCCGATCCGGCTTGCAGAAGGTGGCGCCGCCGCGGTACTTGGCCGGGGTGTACACCGGGCCGGCGTTGGTCAGCTCGTACAGCAGCAGCGGCTCGCCGATCGGCGGCGTCTGCGCCCGGCTTGTCCAGCGCACCGTCGGCAGCTCCGGCGCAGCATCCAGCTCTTCCTCGTCGGCCTCGTCATCCTCGTCATCGTCCCGGTCGGAGCCGGTGGCGGCCCGGTTGAGGGCGATGGTGCAAAGCATGTCATAGACCTCGGTCCATGTTCTGAAGATCTTGTCGGATCCAGGGACTTGAAGCGTCAGCCCTTTCGGCCTGCACTCGTAGTCAACCTTGCCGTTCCATCCGCCGTCCCAGGGCTTGCCGAACTCGGTCTTGAGCTTTTCAATGCCCTCGCTGCGGGAGTTCAGCGCGCCGAGGGGCTCGGTCAGCATTTTGGCCACGCCGTTGAGCATCTCAAAGAAGTCGTCGTCCTCTTTATGCCGGGCTTCGAGATAGCTGTCCACGTCGAAGCTGCTGCTCGGCTTGGCCTCGGGCGGCGGATCGGAGTGCGGCGCCTTACGCCGGTTGATCGCGTCTTCCAGCTGGGGCTCGGTCAGCTCCTTCAGGCGCCCGCCGTATGTCCGGAACACATTCTGCTGCAGCTCCGGCTCTTCCTGGCTCAGCCGGTAGGCCGCCGTCACAGGCAGCGCGCCGGAGTTGAAGAACGGGATCAGACTGGTGGCCAGGTTGCGCCGGATCGCCTCCAGCCTGGCGATTTTGGACTTGCTCATGCCGGACATCTTGGACAGCCAGTCGCGGTGCCGGCCGGGGAACACATAGCCCTCGGCCTCGAGACGGCGGATGCAGTCGGAGATCCGATCGAGCTGCTGGGCCTCGTCGGCGGGGGTGAGCTTGCGGTTGTCGGCGTTGCCGAGCAGCAGCTGCAGCTCCCGCAGGGCGACGCTGCCGTCCGCACGGTCGATGATGCAGGGCACACCGTCGGCAAAGGCCGCCGGGTCCTGTTTAAGGATCAGCCCGATCGCAGCATGCCGCCGGTGGCCGGAGATCAGCCCGTAGTGGCCGGGGGACAGCTCCTTGACGCGCAGCGGCTGCTGAAGGCCGACCAGCTCGATGCTGCGGGCCAGCCCGTCGAGGCCGTCCATGCTGTAGCCATTGTTGGGATCGGGGATCAGCGCGGCGTAGGGCAGATAGCTGATCTGCTCCCGGCCCGTGTCCATTTTGGACACGCCCGCCTTGCGCAGTTCCTCTGCGAGATTGAAGCTCTTAGCCATCGGCCAGCACCTCCTTGAGTAACTGCTCATAGTCCTGGGCGGCCCTGGCCTTCGGCGCGTACTCGAAGAGCGGCAGCCTGGTATAGCTGCTCTCGCCGACGCAGACGCTCGAATGGATGACCGTCTCAAAAACATCCAGGCCGTCGGCCTTGAGCTGGTCGATCACCTGGCGGCTCAGACGGGAGCGGTCGGCCATCGTGACCAGAACGCGATAGCGCGGGGAAATGTGATGGCTCGCCAGCCCCTTGGCCTGATAGATCAGCTCCAGCGCGCCGGCGCGGCTGAAAGCGTCCGCCCGCACGGGGAGGATCACCTCGTCGGCGCAGACCAGCGCGGCAACACTGGACGCGGTAAACGATGGCGGGCAGTCGATGATAGCATAGTCAAAGCCGCGATCGGCTGCCGCATGCAGAAAATCATACAGCCGTTTTTCAGCGTAGGCGCTGCTGCTGTCCGGCGCGTTGAGGATCGCGGCCAAGTCAAGCTTGAGCAGCCCCATGTCCGCGCACAGCACCGAGAGATACGCGCGCGACGTCTCGGCGAGGATGTTGTCGAGATCCGGGTCGGCCGTGCCGGTGAGTACGTCGGTCAGCGTCTGGCCCTCCCAGCCGGGGCAGTAGAAGTCGCTGGCGTTGTGTTGGGCGTCCGCGTCGATCAGCAGAACGCGCTCGCTCTCGCGCGCCAGCAAAGCGGCGAGGTTGACGGCGGTGACGGTTTTCCCGACCCCGCCCTTGAAGTTGGCAATTGCAATGGTTTTCATGTTCTCGTGATTCCTTTCGTTCGTGAATTATGGGGTCAGAGGGCAGAAATCAAAACGGCAGATCACCACCTTCATCGTCATCCAGCTCGGTGAAGTTGGCGACCATCTGGCCCTCGATTTGCTTGTCCGGATCCGGCTTTTTCTTGGGCTTTTCGGCATCGGGATCCCGATAGGCAAAGCGCATGTGCCGCGCGTCGAAGGTCAGAAACAGGTTGCCGGTCGGGCCGTCTTTGTTCTTGTCCACGATCAGCACGCGGTCGGAATCGCGGTCTTTCGGCTGTTCGAGATCCAGCAGCAGGATGGTCTCGCCGTCCTGCAGCAGCTGCTTGCTCTCGCGCAGATCCTGCATGCAGATCCAGCGGCGGCTCTTGTCCTCTTTCAGCGGCGGAAGCGTCACCTGGCTGAGCGCGATGATCGTGACGTGCAGCTCCTGGCAGATGGCGTGCAGATCCATGCTGACCTGCGTGACCACATCCTTGCGCTCGCCGCCCTTGCCGGGGATCAGCTGCACATAGTCGACAAAAACCACCTCGTAGCCGTGCGCAAGGATGTCCGAGCGCAGGTGGGCCGTGTCCATCCGGGCGCTCTCAATCAGATCGAAGCGGTACAGCGCCGAGCGCTGGCCCACGTCCATGACCCGGTAGAAGTCCAGCGCGGACAGGCGTTTTTCCTTGATGTACTGCAGATCCACGTCGGCATCGTTGGCGACCATGCGGTCGCCGGCGTGCTCCTCGTTGGTCTCGTAGCTGTAAAAGCCCACGCGCTTGCCGCCCTTGGCCACGCTGAGACCGAGCTGCAGCGCAAAGGCCGTCTTGCCGACCGAGGAATACGCCCCGAGGATGACGAAATCGCCGCGGCAGACGTGCACCCGTTTGTTGAGCACGGGGATGCCGAAGTCCAGCCGGTCGAGGGGTTCTTTGGAGTTTTGCCGATCAAGAAAGCGGTTGATCAGCTCGGTATAGCTGTAGCGCTTGATCTTGGAGCCGACGGGATCCACCAGCAGCATGGCCGCCTCGGCCAGAAGCTGCCGGGCCTGGGGGAGATCCATGTGCTCGCTGCTGCCGATGGTCCAGCATGCCTGCTGGATCGCCCTCAGCTGGCTCGACTCCTTGAGGATCCGAGCGTACTCCTCGCAGTTGGCGGCCGTCGGCGTGAGCTCCATGAGTTTGGCCAGCATCGGACTGTAGGCGTCGCCCAGCTCACCGATGACCGTCACGGGATCCACGGTCTGCTTGGCAAGGAAGAGCTTGCGGATCGCCTCGAAGACGTGGCGGTTGCTGCTGTCCGGGAAGTCCTCCGGCTCCAGCTCCGTCATGAGCACAGGTATACAGCGGTCGTCGATCAGCATTGAGCCGAGCACGGCGGTCTGAGGGGTCAGATCTAACTCCATAGCTCATACCCTCCGTTCACAGCGGCCGGGGCCGAGGATGGGCTCTCACGGGCCGGCGGGGTGATCGTCTCGTACTCTTCCTCCCATGTGCGGCCATTCAGCCAGGTGGAGGCATAGGGGATGCCGATGCCCTCCAGCCATTGGCGGGATTCCTTCTGGCGCTTCAACGCGATGGCCATGCGGTCGATGGTCTGGTCGTCCGGCTTTAGCCGGTCCCAGGCAGCAATAGCCCGGTCCTTTTTTGGCCGCCGGGCGTGCCCGGTCCCGTCCGGAATGGCCGGGTAGTATTTCCAGAAAGCCTCAAAACGCTCCGGCTTCCAGTCCGGTGCGGCCTTCGGTGCCCTGGGGCGTCTCCTCTGAGGTGATGTCTCAGAGGGCGGGTCCCCCGCGGGGGGACTATAGGGGGGTATACTTAGTACTTGATTATCAGTACTTGATAGTGGCGGAATTTCGGGCTCCGGATTTCCGGGCACCGGAATCCTGGGCAACGGTGGGGTCTCCGTCGCCCAGAAATCCGGGCAACGGGCCGGGTCGCGCCCTTGCGGTTCCTCGTGCAGGGTATAATCGTAGCCGGCGAAGTGGCCGCCTTCGCGGGATTGCTCACGGGTCAGATACCCAGCGGTCTCCAGCTCCTGGAGTACCTTGCGCACAGCCTCGCGGCCTTCCTTGCAGATCCCTGCCAGACCGGCCACGGAATAGGCCCAGGTGTCCGGCAGACTCAGCATCTTGCTCATCAGACCGACGGCGCGGAGGCTCAGCGTTTTGTCGCGGAGGTGATAGTTCGCCATGTGGGTGAAGTTTTTATTTCGTTCCACGCGGATCACGCCCATGCGATCACCTCCCTTGACATCCGGCGGAAAGTCTGGTAATATAACGGTGTTCTCGTGATGGCCTTACGGTTGTCACCGCCTGGACGGCAAGCAGCGCCGCCCAGGCTTTTTTTATTGCCCGCATTTAGACCACCTTCATCCCCGGCACATAGCGGCACACGCGGCCGGTGGCAGCCGGTTTCGGCTGTTCCGGTGCGGCCAGGTGGCCGGCGAGATAGGCCTCGATATCCTCGGGGCGCAGCCGCACCAGCTTCGGGCCGATCTTATAGGCCGGCAGCTGCCCGCGGGCGATCAGACCCTCGAGCGTGCGCACGCTGACGCACAGCTGCTCTGCCGCCTGCTGCTTGGTGATCAGTCCCTTGTTCATGGGTCAGTCTCCCTTTCTGCATAGTCGATCTGGATCGCCGCCTGAATGATGCCGTGCAGATCCCGCACCACCGCCTTGAAGTGCGGCAGCTCGTCGGGATCCACGCGCCCGTCCTCGGCGATCGTCAGCAGGGCGTCGTCGTGGTGCTCCCGGTCAAACTCGCGCATACGGGCCAGCAACTGAACCACGGCCTGGGCCAGCGGCAGCCGCTCCACCGGCGGCAGCGCGTCCCGCATCAGGCTGCTCTTGTGGCACAGATGCCAGTAGCCGAGCGCCGGCAGCGCCGCGACCTCGATCATGCGCTTGACAACGGTGTCCGAGGGCGTGATCTTGTCGGTCTCGTACTGCCGCACGGCCTCGACGCTCAGCCCCAGCACCTCGGCCCAGCGCTCCTGTGTCAGACCGGCAGTGCGCCTTGCGTTGTAGTAGATGTTTCGGCACTCGTCCTGCATGGCAGTTTCACCTCCTCCGGTGTAGTATTGTCTTCGGGCAGCGGCTCATAGAGATCGTCAATGCTGCAGTTGAGCAGGTCGGCCATGGCCGGCAACAGCGCCGCCGTGGGCCATGATTTGCCGATCTCGTAATTGCCGAGCCTCGCGCGCTCGATTCCCAGCGCGTCGGCAAAGGTCTGCTGGGTGTAGCCGGCGCGGCGTCTACGCGGCGCCAGCCCGATCAGACCGATGGTTAATAACTTGGATGCCATGTTCTCGTGTCTCCTTACGTTTCGTCACGGCGCGCAAGCTTGTCCAGCGCATTGTTGAGTGTACGGTAAACGTTGATCCCGAACTTTTTGTGCTCGAGAATCCCCCGAACCTGATCTTCTGCGATCTTACCTCGCCCGGCCTGAACGATCTGGGGAACGGTAACGCCGTTTGCACGCGCTTCCGTCAGTCGATCAAGCACAAGTCGCTTTTCAGCAGCAATCTCATTTGTCGTGCGGGTCAGGGGTGTCTCGTCCGAAGCTGATTCAGCCTCCTCGAACACATCGCCCAGCGTAAACGCGCGAGCGCGTTCCGCCTCGTAGGTGATGCGGATTTGATAGTACAGATCCAGCCAGTAGGCAAGTACATCCTCCGGCTTGCCGGTTGCGCGGGAGATCAGATTGACGCAGGTCTGCACCGCGGCCTCGCGTGTGCCCAGTTCGGGCAGATCAGTTTCTTTGATTATGTCTGTCACACGGCACCTCCTCAAAATGGTAGCTCGGTAGGGCGCCCGTTTGTCCCGAATTTCATTTCAGGCAGTCGGTAAAAACGGAGCCAAAATCGTCACGCCTTGGTGCGGCGGGCGGGATTGAACCGCCGCGCGGGGGTAATGAGTCCCACGCCCACCCGGCGCCGCGTGTTTGCTGAGGACATTAATGTCCTTAGCACGGCTTGTTTTGTTCCCGATCTTTCCACTGCTGGTACTCATCCGCGAGCCCAGCAGCTTCGACCAGGTTCCATAGACCGCAAAAACGCTGGTAACGATTCTGCATGATTTCCTTCAGCCTGTCAGATCCTTTCTCGTTGTGGTGCTCATGGTATTTCTGTTCGGCGTCCAGGTAGATCGAAAGTGCCGCAGATGTATGGATAAACAGCAGCTCTTTCAGTTCCAGATCATACCGGTCCTTTTCGTTCATGTGCGTCGTCCTCTCTTTCCCTCGTCGCCGCCCCGGTGCGTGTCGCCGGGGCGGGAGGACGGGGACCGTGAATCTTTGCACTCCACGTTCTGTGGAGCGATTATAAAATAAACCACGATTCGCAAATTGTCAACAGGCTTGACAAAATAATTTCACGATTCGTGGATTTTACTGAAAATATCGAGTTGATATAGTATAATTTCTCCAAAAGGAAGGAAGTGGACTGGTGAATAGGATAAAAGACTTGCGCATTGCGAATCAAATGAAACAAAGCGACCTCGCAAAAATGCTGAACTGCTCACCTACCACGATTTCAAATTATGAGGTAGGCTATCGAGATTTGGATTCCGAGACTATACGCCGATTATGCGACATCTTTGACTGCACTGCGGATTATCTGCTCTGTAGATCGACGAATGCTAAGGCTGTGATTTCTGATGAGGATTCTGAACTTTTGCAGGCTTTTCATTCCGCGCCGCCCAGCGTGGCCGCTGCCATCCTTACATTGCTGCAGCCGTATAGAAAAGAAAACGAAGCAGATCAGGCAATCTGATCTACTTCAAATAGCACTATGTTATCTTCGTGTCCAGAATGGACACAAAACAAAAAGGAGGACAACAACGTGAAAAACGACAAGCCGAAAAAGCCCATTTATAAACGTTGGTGGTTCTGGCTGATCATTGTTTCCGTCATTTTTGCAGCCGTGTCGCCGAAAAATGAAACTGCGCAGACATCCGCAAATACAGCTGCTGAGCAAACAGCAGACGCAGCAGCGGCAAGTGGACTGTCGTTTACTATATCGGCTGATGCGCCGGGAGAATACGGAAGGGAAACGGTGCTAAATGCCGGCACTGAAGACGAATATCACTATTATGCGTTTTATATTCCAGCTGGCGACTACCGCGTCACAAACAGTTCAAAAGGCGCCGTACAAGTGTCGTTCTGCGATGAGGGGATCTATACCAGGGATGATGGTATGGAGGAACTGATCCCTGCTGAGCAGAAGCCCATTGTTGTCATGGCCGGGGAAAACGCCTCTTTCCATATCAACGACGGGCAGTATATCAAGTTGCCTGATGGGGCCTCGCAGATCCTTCTTGAAAAACTCGGAGAATAAAAGGGCAGGATGACGTAATGAGCCGTAAACAGAAAAAGCGTAAAACATGGCTGTGGGTTCTCGGCTGGCTCTGTATCTTTCCGCTGCCGTTGACGATTTTACTGCTCCGCAAGCCGAACATGAACAAGATCCTGAAGGGCGCAGTGTTGGCCTGTGCTTGGGCGTTGTACTTGCTGATCGGTTTTGCCGGGACAGGGGAGAGCGCGGCTCCTGCGGCATCCTCGGTGCCCCTGATAGAGACGGCAGCAACAGCGGAGCCGGCAGTTCGATCTATGCCGACTGCCGAACCGACACCGACGCCGGTACCCACCGCGGCACCGACACCTGCGCCGACACCTGCGCCGACGCCTGAGCCGACGCCGACACCGGCCCCGACTGCGGAGCCGACGCCGACACCGGTACCCACACCCATCCCTGCACCGGTTTATACATACGTGCTCAATACGCACACGATGAAATTCCACTATCCTGACTGCTCCAGCGTAGAGGACATAAAAGCATCGAATAAGGCTTTCTATGAAGGGACGCGGGACGAGGTGATCGCCAGGGGCTTCGATCCCTGCGGCCGCTGCCATCCATAAAGAAAACCGGCGTCCATTCTGGACACCGCGGAAAGAGAGATTGACATCATGGGGAAAAATCCGGGAAAACAGGTCCGAAGGCTCGCCGTTGCGCTGCTCATTCTGCATGCCATTGTCGGCTTTGTGCTGGGGAGCATCGCCGCCGTCGCCGTGCAGTCATCGAATACGCCGCCGGCCGGCGTGGGTGAGATCTCCGCATTGCAAGATGTCCCCGGGTATGTATTTCCCATCGTTGGCGCGCTGATCGGGTTGCTGATCGGCTACATCAACACGCTGGTGCTCTATGCTTTCGGCGCCCTGGTGGAAGAGGCTCAGACGATTCGCACCGAGATGATGGGGCTCTGCATGGACGTGGCCGAGATCCGCATCAGAACAAAGGGCGCGAGGCCGCAGGAAATGGCCTATGTGCCGGTCGATCACAGTACGCCGGGCACACCCCGCGGCAATTTGTAAAGAGCATTTACAAGTTCACAAAAAATTCATTGATTTCCCCCGGCAGATCGCATATAATGAGAGTGCCAAAAGGCAATGTGAGGATTTGTTCCAGCGCGTTCACAAAAGCGAAGCACCCGGGAGTGGCGTCTCCCGGGTGCTTCTTGTCATTTATTTGCGGCTGACCAGACCGCAGGATGTTGCTGCCTTACTTTTCGTCCATCCATTTGCAGATGTAATACGCGATTACACTTGCCACGACGGAAAGGGTAAAGGTGAGGATTGTTTCCATACGCACGTTCACCTCCTTCCACTGCGAAGGAGTCGGCAGCAAGGGAATTATATCAAACTCGACCGGCTTCGGCAAGTATGTAACTGAGTAAAGAGGATAACAATGCCGCGCAAAGCACAGAAAAAGTATGGCCCGGGCGGACAGTATTTTCGCAAACGCATCAAGCGGCCAGACGGCAAATATGAGGACATCTACGGCAAGACGCTGACAGAGCTGGCCGAAAAGGTCACCGCCCGTCAGAATGAGCTGGCCGCCGAGGCGAACGCCGCCAACGTCCCGCCGCAAACGATGTTCGTCTATGAATACGCCGCCGCATTTTACGCCCGGCGCGAGCCGCACATGTCCGCCGGAATGAAAAAGATGTATCAATACCAGATCAACAAGGTGATATGTCCGGTCATCGGCTCGAAGCCGATCCGGGAGATCACCAGCGACGACCTGGCCGACGTGCTGGCCACGCGCGGGCAGCTCAGCCGCAGCAGTCAGCAGAAAACCGTGCTGGTGCTCAAGCAGCTATTTGACGCGGCCCTCGAGGCCAACGTGATCGACAAGCTGCCGACGCGAAAGCTCCGCCCCGGAGGCAAAACACCCGCGCCGAAAAAGGCCCTCACGCCCCTGGAGGCGGATGATCTGATCAAGACGGTGCGCGGCATGAGTGTCGAGACCTGTGTGCTTCTGGGGCTGTACACCGGAATGCGGCGCGAGGAGATCTGCGCGCTCAAATGGGACGCTGTTTTCCTGGATGCTAAGGCGCCGCACATTGTGGTGCGCCGGGCGTGCCGCTGGCCGAAGAATAGCCGACCGGAGATCTCTGAGGTGCTGAAAACCGACGCCGCGGCGCGCGTCATTCCGATCCCGCCGCAGCTGGTGCAGTATTTGCAGGCATTAAAAACAGCAGCCCTGGCAAAGCTGCCAAAAGGCAGCGAGGCAAAGCTGCGCGAGCGATTTGTATACGGGAATGCCGACGGCACGCCGCTCTCACTGACCAGTTTTCGCCGCCGCTGGGAGGGGATTAAGTACCGATCGACGGCCAGCGGCCGCGCGCTGGGGGAGAAGCCGAGGAACCACAAGCACGTCGTGACGCTGGACTTCTATCCGACGCCGCACCAGCTGCGGCACACGTATATCACGCGCCTGATCCTCGGCGGTATGGATCTCAAACGTGTGCAGTATTTGGCCGGACACGCGGATCCGAAGGTCACGCTGCAGATCTACACCGATTTGATGGGCCACGCGCCCGAGGATCTGATCGACGACGTGACCGCCATATTCACCACACCGGGGTCCTGAACACGTACCCCCGAATTACCCTTAAAGCATTATTTACCCCTATATTTTTTAATTCTTTCGTTGTTCCGTCCCGTTTTTCGCAATACTGCGCAAACAGAAAAAGGCCAGGCATTCCGGGCGTTCCCGGGTCTATGCGGTTTTTCAGACTTTTCGAGCACTTATTTCGGCTGTCTTTCGTAATCAGCAGGTCGTGTGTTCGAGTCACATTGCCAGCTCCAACCGGAAACTCTCTATTAACCGAGGTTTCCGGTTTTTCTTTTCAGATTAGTAAAACCGCCTGTGAGCATGGTTCGCAGGCGGTTTTGATGGTATGTAATACTTCGTCTCAGCGGGAGAGCTTTTCGTTGATCCAGGTGAGAATGTCATTCATGACTTCTTCGCGGTTGAGCTCGTTGAGCAGTTCGTGTCTGGCCCCGGGATAGAGCTTCATCTTCACGTCCTTCACGCCCGCGCGGCAGATCGACTTGTAGGCGCGCTCGACGCCCTTGCCGTTTTCGCCAACGGGGTCGTCCCCGCCGGAGATCAGCAGCACCGGGGTATCCTTGTTCATGCGGTCGACGTTTTTCTGTGTGGTGATGAAGCGGATGCCGCTCATCATGTCGCGCATCAGACTGACCGTCGGCACAAAGCCGCAGAGCGGATCGGCGATGTATTTGTCGACCTCGGCCGGATCACGGTTCAGCCAGTCGGAAGGGGTACGGGGATTCTCATAGCCCTTGGTATAGCCGCCGAAGGCGATCTCATTGAGCTTGTTGGCGATCTTGCGCGGCCCGTAGAGTTTGACGCCGCCCTGGGCCATCCAATAGCCGCCGTTGACCATGGCGGCGGTCTGGTGCCCCGTGCCGCAAAGGATGACAAGGCGCGGTTTCTCTGGGTGCAGAATGACATAGTGCCGCGTCAGAAAGCTGCCCATGCTGTGTCCGAAGAAAATATACGGCAGTTCCGGGTACTGGCCGTGCATGATGTCATACAGATGGTCCAGATCCCGCAGCACATAGTTCCACCCGTCCTGGTCGGCAAAGAGTCCCTGCTCCTCGCTTTTGGTGATCGACTGGCCGTGGCCGAGATGATCTTCCCCGACGGCGATGAAGCCGTGGGAGGCCAGAAACTCCATGAAGGGGTCATAGCGGTTTATGTATTCGGCAATACCGTGGGCGATCTGTACGATGCCGCGGATCTCGCCGTCCGGTGTGCACTGCCGGGCGTGGATCGTGTTGACACCGGTGCTGGACGGAAATGTAAAATCACGGAAAGTTGGCATTTTAGGTTCCTCCTGTTCGTAGAATAGTCCGAAGATACTGTAGTAATTGTACACGCTCAGAGTCGGGAAGTCAAATTCTTTTCCGCCCTGAGCGTGCCCTTTGTGCGATGTGTTGTTCCGCTCAGCTCAGCGCCTCACGCAGCTTTTCCAGCGCTTTTTTCTCAATGCGCGATACATAACTCCGGCTGACACCGCAGCGTTCGGCGGCCTCGCGCTGGGGGACGCCCTCGCCGCCATCAAGCCCGTAGCGCATCGTGATGATGGCAGCCTCCCGTTCGGTGAGTACCTGTGGAATCAGCGTGCGCAGGCGGCGGCAGAGCTCGGCGGTGCCGATCCGGTCGGCCAGATCCTCCTCGTCGGCGACTACGTCCATCAGCGAAAGACCGCCATCTTCCTCGTCGCTTTCCAGCGCGTCGGACAGGCTGACATCTCCTGCACTCTTTTTACGCGAGCGGAAGGTCATCAATATCTCATTTTCAATGCAGCGCGAGGCGTAGGTGGCCAGGCGCACGCCCTTATCCGGCTTATAGGTGTTGATGCCCTTGATGAGGCCGATCGTGCCGATGCTCAGCAGATCGTCCATATCGTCGCTCTGCGCATAGTATTTTTTCATGATATGCGCGACCAGACGCAGGTTGTGCTCGACCAGTGTATTTCGCGCTTCCAGATCGCCTTCCTGCGCTCGGCGCAGACAGTCCTCCTCTTCCTCGCGGCTCAGAGGCTTGGGAAAGGAGCCGCTCGGCGCCACTCTTAGAAAAAGCCACAGCGAGTGCATCAGCAGAAAAAACGCGCTTTCGATCATTTTCTCACCTCAGCTAAAGCATATTCCGACAGAGGCTGTCCCTATGACGCTGTATGTTGAAAAGCGAAAACACAATTTCGCTGTGTTGACACCGGCGCACACAAGTGGTAAATTAATACTCAGAAGAAAGAATCATCGGCCTGTGGGGGATGCCAACCATCCGCGCAGGCCGCGTTTTATACAAAGTAGGGGAACAACGATTGAAAACGATCCACATACACGCCTCGCACGACTATACGGTCATGGTCGGCGCGGGGCTGCTCGACAGGGCGGGAGAACTCGCTGCGCCGCTCGTGCGCGGCCGGAGGGCTGCGATCTGCGCGGGTGAGAACGTTATGCCGCTCTACGGTGAACGGCTGAGGCAGAGCCTGGAGAGTGCCGGTTTTACCGTCTGCTGTGTCTGTTACCCGGCGGGGGAGAGCGCCAAAACACCCGAAACGCTGCTTTCCATTGTCGAGAGTCTCGCGCAGCACGGCCTGACGCGTGCCGACGCGGTGTTCGCGCTCGGCGGCGGTGTGACCGGCGATATGGCGGGCCTGGCCGCGGCGCTCTATCAGCGCGGAATCGCATGTATCCAGCTGCCGACAACACTGCTGGCGGCGGTGGACGCCTCCGTCGGCGGCAAAACAGCGGTGAACCTTCCGCAGGGGAAAAACCAGCTCGGCGTCTTTTCACAGCCCGCGCTGGTGCTCTGCGATACCGATACCTTCCGGACGCTGCCGTCTGACGTGTACACCGAGGGTTGGGCCGAGGTCATCAAATGCGCCTTTCTTCGCCAAGGCGTGCTGCAGGAATTGCTGACGGAGGATCAACCCGATCTGGAAGCCGTGATCGCCGCTTGCGTGGAGATCAAGCGCGACATAGTCGCCGCCGACGAATTCGATACCGGCGAGCGCCAACTGCTGAATTTTGGCCATACGGTCGGACACGCGATCGAAAAATGTGCCGATTACCGTATATACCACGGCTTTGCGGTAGCGATCGGTATGGCGGTCATGACGAGAGGCTGCGTTTCGCTGGGGCTCTGTGCGCCGGAGGTGCTCACACTGCTTGAAAGCTATTTAGAGAAGGTTCATTTGCCGCAGCGATGCGATTATAGTTCCGATGCGCTGCTCGCGGCGGCGATGGCCGACAAGAAACGAGCGGATGACCACATTACGCTCATTCAACCGGTGGACGTCGGCGTCTGCCGCCGTGTGGAGACCGATTTTGAACAACTGAGATTACTGATCGAACGAGGACTTTGATATGGATATTGTCATACATCCACGGCAGCTGTGCGGCGCGGTGACGCCGCCGCCCAGCAAGAGTCTTGCCCACCGTCTGATCCTCTGCGCCGCGTTGGCTGAGGGGGAGAGCTGCATCCGTTCGCTCTCTTTTTCACAGGACGTGCTATCAACGCTGCGCTGCTGCGAAGCGCTCGGGGCCGAATGGGAACAAGTGGGGGATAACGCTATCCGCATGCGCGGCATCGGCGGTGCGGTCTGGCCCGGCGGTTACCCGCTGATGGACTGCGGCGAGTCGGCGTCGACGCTGCGTTTTCTGATCCCGATCACACTGGCTGTGGCCGGGGGCGGGATCTTCACCGGTCACGGTCGGCTGATGGTTCGCCCGCAGACGCCTTACTTTGATCTGTTTGAGGAGAAAGGTATCCATTATTCGCTCGCGGGCGGCTATCTGCGCGTCGAAGGCAAGCTGACGGCCGGGACATATCGGCTGCCGGGCAATGTGTCGAGCCAGTTTTTCACGGGCCTGCTGTATGCCCTTGCCATGGTGGAGGGAGAGAGCCGTTTGATCCCCACAACTAAACTCGAATCCTCGGACTATGTCGCCATGACGATTGACGCACTCTCGCAGAGCGGCGTTCACGCGTACGCGGTGGACAAGGGCTTTTCCGTGATCGGGCAGCGTTTCCGTCCCATCGACTGTGTGGTCGAAAACGACTGGTCTCAGGCCGGCTTCTGGCTGGCCGCGCAGGGACTCGGCAGCGATCTGGCGATCTGCGGATTGAACGAAATGTCCCGTCAGGGTGATCGCTGTGTGGCCGACTTTATGCGACTGCTCTCGGAGGACGGCGATATCGAGCTTGACGTGACGCAGTGCCCGGACCTGGTTCCGCCGCTTGCGGCCAGAGCGGCTGTTCGGAAGGGAATGTGTCGGATTGGGGGCGCCGGGCGTCTGCACGCCAAAGAGAGCGATCGGCTCAGTACGGTCACGGCGGCGCTGAACGCCATGGGCGCGCGTGTCAACGAGGAGGCGGACGCCTTGACGATCGAGGGCGTGGAGAAATTGCACGGCCGCTGCAAGATCGACTGTGCCGGCGACCACCGGATCGCGATGATGGCGGCTGTGGCTGCCACGCGCTGCGTGGGCGGAGATGTGCGTCTGCACGGCGCCGACTGTGTCAAAAAGTCCTATCCGGATTTCTGGGACGTCTACCGTATGTTGGGAGGGAATCTGTATGTCATCGACATGGGGTGAGAATGTCCGAATCAGTGTGTTTGGCCAGTCCCACGGTGAGGCCGTCGGCGTCGTGATCGACGGATTGCCGGCGGGTGAGCCCATCGACATGGAAAAACTGCAGCGCTTCCTCGACCGCCGGGCGCCAGGCAGGTCTATGCTGTCTACGCCGCGAACGGAGTGTGACACACCGAAATTCCTATCCGGGCTTGTCAATGACGTCACCTGCGGCGCACCGCTGTGTGCGATGATCGAAAACTGCAATACGCGCCCTTCGGATTATGAGGCGCTGCGCGACGTGCCGAGACCTGGCCATGCGGACTATACGGCCCAGCTCAAATACGGCGGTTATCAGGATGCCGCGGGCGGGGGACACTTCTCTGGCCGTTTGACGGCTCCTCTGTGTGTGGCGGGTGGGATCGCGCTCCAGCTGTTGGAGCGGCGCGGCATCCGTGTCGCGGCCCATATTGCAAGCATCGGCTCCGTCGACGATACGCCCTTTGACCCCATGACAGCGGCAGCAACGCCGGAAGGTGAGCTGCCTGTGCTGGATCGGGACAAGGGCGAGGAAATGCGCGAACAGATCCTTGCCGCTGCCGCAGAGGGCGATTCTATCGGCGGCACCGTCGAATGTCAGGTTTCCGGGCTGGCGGCCGGTTACGGCGGGCCATTCTTCGGGGGGCTGGAGGGGAAGCTTGCTGCGGCACTGTTCGCCATCCCCGCCGTCAAGGGCGTGGAATTTGGCGAGGGTTTTCATGCCGCGGCGCTTCGCGGCAGTGAGAATAACGACCCCTATACCGTGATTGACGGTGCGGTTGCGCCCGCGGCCAATCACGCTGGCGGCATTTTGGGCGGTATCAGTACAGGCCTTCCGATCCTGCTGAAAGCAGCCTTCAAGCCGACGCCCAGTATTGCCAAAGCGCAGCAGAGCGCCAGTTTTTCAAAGCGCTGTACAGAAGAATTGCGCATTCACGGCCGCCACGATCCCTGCCTTGTTCCCCGTGCGGTACCTGTGGTCGAGGCTGTCACGGCGCTGGTGATTTTGGATATTGTACTCGGAGATAAGAGGTGAGCCGTATGCCGGATGAACTCGACCGCCTGCGTGCGGAGATCGATGATATCGACGGGAAACTCGTCGAACTGCTGCGAGAACGCATGGCTGTCGTCTCGCGGATCGGAGCGTATAAGCGAGAGCACGCTTTGCCTGTCCTTTCAGCGGAACGTGAACAGGCTGTGCTGGATAAGATTCGCACCGAAGCCGGGCAGGAGCTGGCCGCCTATACGGAAACAGTGTTCCGCACGATCATGGCTTGCAGTCGTGATGCACAGAAAAGACGCTGCGGACTGATCGGCATGCCGCTCGTGCACAGCTTCTCGCCGGCTATTCACGCAAAGCTCGCCGACTATGATTATAAGCTCTATGAACTTACAGAAGAACAACTCGGCCCGTTCCTGAAGGCAAAACGCTTCGACGGCGTGAATGTAACGATTCCGTATAAAATATCAGCCATGGGCTATTGTGACGAGCTGACAGCGCAGGCGCGTCATGTCGGCTGTGTCAACACGATCGTCCGACGCGTAGACAACAGCCTGCTCGGGCATAATACTGATTACGACGGTTTTCGCTATCTGCTCGGCAGCGCCGGGGTGGAGGTCAGAGGGATAAAAGCCATCGTCCTCGGCACCGGCGGCGCATCGTGCACGGTGCAGGCCGTGCTGCGCGATCTCGGTGCGGCAGAAATCGTTCTTGTGTCCCGGCATGGTGAGAGCAACTATGAGAATCTGTACGACCATACCGATGCGCAGTTGCTTGTAAACGCCACGCCTGTCGGTATGTACCCGAATACCGGTGTAAGTCCGGTGGATTTGGCACGGCTGCCTGGCTTAAAGTGCGTGCTGGATGTGGTATACAACCCGGCAAAAACGCAGCTTCTATTGGATGCGGAAAAGCTGGGTTTGCAGACGGCGAACGGTCTCGGCATGCTGGTGGCTCAGGCCAAAGCGGCTGCGGAGTACTTTACCGGTAGAACAATCGACGGTGCGGTGATCGAACAGATCCGCCGCGACATTGAGCGCAGCACAAAGAATATCCTGCTGATCGGTATGCCGGGCTGCGGAAAAACCACGGTCGGCCGTGCTCTGGCTGAGACGGCCGGACGGGAGTTTACCGATCTCGACGAGCTAGTGACGGCGCGCACGGGCAGATCAATCCCCGAGATTTTCGATGCCGGGGGCGAAGATGCCTTTCGCGCGCTTGAGCATGAGGCGCTGTGTGATACCGCAAAACGCAGCGGTCTTGTGATCGCCTGCGGCGGCGGGATCGTCACGCGCGGCGAGAATCTCGATCCGATGCGCCAGAACGCCACAGTCGTCTGGCTGC
>ODAI012405856.1_pt1 | contig 38050 bp, 30 predicted proteins | sample 1539321 | NCBI WGS metagenome assembly ODAI01 (sample SAMN02144231, study PRJEB22623) | gut metagenome | biome: sheep rumen | host: Ovis aries | place: New Zealand
GAGGAGATATATCCGCCGGAATACAGGGATATAAACTCCGACGGCTATGAGGATATTTTTATCCGATCGGGATTCTCGGATACAATGAATGCCGGGATGTATTATATTTACGACAGTGATGAGGGAAAGTTCGTCTTTTCTGATGCTCTGAGCAACCTGTGGCTCCTGTCTCCGGAGGATGACCCTGTGAACGCTGAAATGCTGGGAGTAAAGGCCGGGGAGATGTTTAAGTATGACGGATACTCCTATGCTGAGATTTTTGAATGGGAGGGTCCTCGTCTGATACGCTCCGGACGCATACTCAGGGATACTGAAACAGGGGAGCTCACTCAGCTCTACAGGCGAGGGACTTATAATGTCACAGGAGAGATAATCCCGGCGGAGGGACTGAATGAGACTGACGGGCTGAGTATTATATTCGCTCCTGAGGCTGTTTACATAAAGGATGCTTCCGCAGAAAATACATTTGTCACCATAGAAGGTGACTTCTCTGCCGGTAAGTGTATAACTATCCGTGATTATAATTTTGATATGAATGATGATTTTGCTATTGAGATGCAGGATGAGAATGGCCTGACAAGAGATGCGGTGTATTTCCTCTATGACCCGGAGACAAGGACATTCCGGGAGAGCGGTGAACTGAATAGCATAGGTGCAAGGCTCAGTGCAGACCCTTTGAAGAAAACTCTTTCAAACTGGGTCATGACTCCTTATGCGGACAGTATGTACGGGTATGTTGATATATATACCTGGGATGAAGGCAAGCTGAAGCACAAAGAGCATGGACTCATCCAGAATACATATGTAGGGGGAACGGGGTACGATGTTATATTCACTGACAGCGGGACAGGTAAAGTCCTGCGGACAGAGCACTATGACGAGCTGCCGCTGGAATACGAATTCACTGTTCAGGAATGGTGAATGAGACTGGTGCTTGATGTGTTCAGAGAACTGGATATCTGAAGAAAAATGATAAGGAGCTGAAAAATGAGCGGATACAGTGCATTTGCCCGGTATTACGACCAGCTTACGGCAAATATCGACTATAAAAAGCGTGGAGAATATTTCCACAGTATTATACAGAAATTCAAGACCACTAAGGAAAATATCCTGCTGGATCTTGCCTGCGGTACGGGAAGTATCTCAGAGGTAATGGCTGGGTTGGGCTACGACGTTATCGGAGTTGACAACTCCGACGAGATGCTTGGCATGGCTATAGAGAAAAAGTTCGACAGCGGACTGAATATCCAGTATCTCTGCCAGGATATGAGAAAGCTGGATATGTTCGGAACAATTGATATCACCATATGTGCTCTTGACAGCATCAATCACCTTGCAAGCCTTAATGACGTGCGGAAGGTCTTTGAGAATGTGGCGTTTTTCTCTGAGCTTGGGGGACTATTCATCTTCGATGTGAATACAGTCTACAAGCACAGAAAAGTTCTTGCGGATAACACTTTCACCTATGAGACAGACGATGTCTACTGCGTCTGGGAGAATACCCTGAACAGGGAGACTGACGAGGTGAAAATGAACCTTGAATTTTTCGAGCGTGAGGAGAACGGCCTCTGGTCAAGAAGCTCTGACAGCTTCAGTGAGAAAGCATACAGTGAGAATGATATCGAGGAACTGCTCTCTCAGTGCGGATTCGAGCTTCTCGGAAAGTACGGAGATGATACATTTGATTCTCCTGCGGAAGACTGTCAGAGGATAGTATACACCGCACGGTGCATAAGAAATGGCCAGACGGTTTGAGGTGGAAAATGGAAATAGAATACAGAAAACTTGTGGATACTGATCTTGATACCTTTATCAGTACGCGTATTGCTCAGCTCCGTGAGGAAGGAGCAAAGGAGGATATAGACCTTGCGCCTGCTCTTCGTGACTACTATACCCGGCATATGGCAGACGGTACATTTATATCATGGCTGGCGGTATCAGAAGGGAAAATAGTTGGCACCAGCGGTATGTCAATAGTTGAGAAGCCGCCGTATTTCGGCTGCCCCAGCGGAAGGATAGGGCTGCTTTCGAGTATGTTCACCGACAGCGGATTCCGCAGGAGAGGCATAGCAAGGGAGCTGCTCACCAGAGTTGTGGACGAGGCAAAAAATGCCGGATGCGGAACAGTACAGATAACAGCCTCTGATATGGGAGTGCTCCTGTATACAGATTTCGGATTCGTGAAAAATAAAAACTTTATGCAGTATAAACTGGAAGGATGATATATTATGGGAAAATTATACAGAGCTATCTCTGCCGACGGTTCGGCATTTGCACAGGTACTGGATGCCAAGGATATCGTTTCAGAGATCGAGCGCATACACAAGACATCTGCTGTAATTACCGCAGGTCTTGGTAGGCTTACTATAGCAGCCTCACTTATGGGATATCTTCTCAAGGGTGAGGAGGACAGCATAACTCTCCGTGTAGACGGCGGCGGCCCTTCAGGACTCCTTACTGCTGTTGCAGACAGCAGAGGAAATGTCAAGAGCTGTGTGGTGAATCCTGTAGTAGAGATCCCCCTGAACGCTCAGGGCAAGCTGGATGTTGGCGGAGCAGTTGGCTCTGACGGTACACTGTCAGTAGTCAAGGACCTTGGACTTAAAGAGCCTTATGTGGGAGTTATCCCGCTGGTATCCGGAGAGATAGCTGAGGATATCGCCAGCTACTACGCTACAAGTGAGCAGATACCTACAGTGTGCAGTCTGGGAGTGCTTGTCAATCCTGATCTTACAGTCAGAGCAGCCGGAGGATTTCTGGTTCAGCTTCTGCCATTTGCAGATGAAAAGTGTATAGATACTATCGAGAAAAATATTTCAGGAATGAAGCCTATATCAGCTATGCTGGATGAGGGAGTAACTCCTGAGGAGATAGCCAATATGCTGCTGGCTGGGCTTGATCCTAACGAGCTGGATACAGCCTCACCTTCATATAAGTGTACCTGCAGCCGCGGCAGAACTGAGCGCATACTCATAAGCGTCGGAAAAGAAGAGCTTCAGTCACTTGTTGATGAGGGAGTGGCAACATCAGTAAAATGTGATTTCTGCGGTAAGAACTATGTGTTCACACCAAAGGATATAGAAAAGCTCATCAAGGAAGCAGAGTGATCATGTACGAGAATAAAACAGAAGAGGTGCCGGTAAAGGCTGTACTTGCCTGTGTGGATACAGGTGAATTTGATGCTGAGGCCTCCATAAAAGAACTGGAGGAACTGGCTTCAACTGCCGGTGCAGAGGTAGTCGGCACTGCCATTCAGCGGAAAGCTGCATTTGATCCTGCGACCTGTATGGGAGCAGGAAGACTTGAAGAGCTTCATGAACAGCTGGAGCCCCTCGGGGCAGAGCTTGTCATATTCGACCACGAGCTGACCGGCATACAGGTGCGAAATATCGAGGATATACTCGGAGTAAGAATAATCGACAGAACTACACTCATACTTGACATATTCGCTCAGAGAGCCCGTACCAAAGAGGGTAAGCTTCAGGTAGAGCTTGCACAGCAGAAATACCGTCTCCCAAGACTTACCGGAATGGGTACTGCACTTTCAAGACTGGGCGGAGGCATCGGTACAAGAGGCCCCGGTGAAACAAAGCTGGAAACTGACAAGAGGCATATCCGCCGAAGGATATCTGCTCTTGAAGAGGAGCTCCGGGAGCTGAAAAAGCACCGTGATTTCTCACGTTCACGCAGAAAAAAAGACGGTGTTCTTTGCGCTGCCATAGTTGGCTATACCAACGTGGTCAAGTCTACGCTGCTCAATGCACTTACTGATGCGGGAGTGCTGGCGGAGAACAAGCTCTTTGCGACTCTTGATACTACCTCACGCTCCATAGAGCTTCCGGACGGAAGAAGTGTACTTCTTATAGATACTGTAGGACTTATCAGCCGTCTGCCGCATGACCTTGTAGAGGCATTCAAATCCACCTTAGAGGAGGCTGCTGCCGCTGACCTGATACTTAATGTTCAGGATATATCCTCTCCGGAAAGAGAAAAACAGGCAGAAGTGACGGCAAAGCTGCTGGAGGAGCTTGGCTGCGGCGGGATACCTAAGCTCGATGTGATGAATAAGGCTGATGTTTCTCCTGAGAGAGATATGATATTCGAGGACGAGCATACTGTGCTTATCAGTGCAAAGGAGCAGACCGGCTTCGACAGGCTTCTTGAGAGGATAACTCAGCTTCTCCCGGAGACTGCAAGACGTATGCAGCTTATGGTGCCCTATGATAAGACATCGCTGATAAGCCGTATCCGTGAGGACGGAAAGGTGTTTTCCGAGGAGTATACTGGGGAGGGTACTCAGATAGATGCTCTTGTGGATATAAAGCTTATAAAAGAAGCTGAAAAGTATAAGATATAACAAAATGACTTTGGAACATTTTTTCTGTTCCAAAGCCATTTTTTATTCATAAATTATCTGAAAACATAAAAACCATTTTTTTCAATCTTCATTTGTGAATACCCAAAAAATGCGTTAGAAATATAACAAAAAGTAAAAAAATGAGGTTTAAATAAGAAATGTATACTTTTTTAGCAGCTGAAAATCCCCTATAAATAGCCAAAAAACGGCTATTTTTAATATTGACCAAAAATCGCTACACTATCCGCAAAAATTTAGCAAAAAATGACTGACCGTATTTTTTGTTAGCAACAAATGACTTGAATTGTTCATGAAAATGTAATAAAATAATTACAGAAGCTGCGAGGGAGAAGGGGATTCCGGAGCTGAGGGAGCTCAACGGTGTCTTCTTGCAGCAAATGGTGCCGGATGGTCCGGCAGTACGTTATATCATTAATGACTATCATTGAAAGTGAGGAATGATGCACATGAACAAGGGCAATACTAAAAAGCTCGTTAGCGGTGTAGTCACAGGCCTTATGTGCTTATCTGCAATTCCTGTAATTCCGGCAGCTCCGGAGTTAAAGGCAAATGCGGATCTTAGAAAAACATGGCAGAAAGACGGCTATGACTATGAAATGTGGAGTGAGTATAACGACAACGTTAGCATGACTCCAAACTCAAACGGTACATTCTCATGCAGCTGGAACAATTCTCATAACTGTCTCTTCCGTGCTGGTAAGAAGTGGAGCAATTATCCTAAGTGGAGCTCACTCAACGGAATCGCAGTTACATATGATGTTGACTACAGACCTAACGGCAACTCATATCTTTGTATTTATGGCTGGACCAAGAGTCCTCTTGTAGAGTATTATATAGTAGACTCATATGGTACCTGGAGACCACCCGGAGAGGGCCCGAATATGCATAAGGTCGGCAGCGTAAATGTTGACGGTGCATCTTATGAAGTATATTCCGGAACACATGATGGTCCTTCTATTGAGCAGGGTGTTACACACTTCAATCAGTACTGGAGCGTTCGTGACGGCGGCAAGAAGAGGTCAAGCGGTACTATCCATATTGACCAGCACTTCAAGGCTTGGGAACAGTACAATATGACAATGGGCGGTATGTACGAGGTTGCTCTTAACGTTGAAGGTTGGGAGAGCTCCGGACAGGCAACAGTCAAGAAGAATGAGCTCGTACTTGGCGAAGGCGGCGGCGGCACTGACGATCCCGGAACTGTAGATCCTCCGGCTGAGCCTAAGGCTGCTACAAACGGCAAGTATTTTGAGAGCGGATTTGAGTCGGGTAAGGACAGCTGGGTCGGCAGAGGCGATGCTTCTGTTGCACAGGACAGCAAGAACTACTACTCAGGCAGCAAGTCACTCTTCGTAAGCGGTAGAACAGATTACTGGCACGGTGCTGCTATCACTCTTGATCCTGATTATTTTGTACCAGGCTACACATACAGCTTAAGTACAGCTGTTCTTCAGAAGAGCGGCAGCCCTGTAGACATCAAGTTTACAATGCAGCAGGGCAGCGGCGAATCTGCAGATTACCATGAGGTAGCTACTGTAAATGCTAAGAGCGGTGAGTGGACAAAGGTTGAGAATACTGAGTTCACTATACCTTCAGGCAGCTCAGAGCTCGTTCTCTATGTAGAAGCTCCCGACAGCTATACAGATTTCTATATCGATGATGTTCTCGCAGCAGTTAAGGGCACAAAGTCCTCTGTAACAACAGGCGGCGGTACAGTTGATAGTTCTTCAACACCTACTACTCCTGATCCTGGTTCACAGACAACTGATCCTGTTGATACATCAAATGCAAGACTCTTCCAGGTATTCTCCAAGTATTTCAGAATAGGTACTGCTGTATCTGCAAATGAAGTTAGCCAGCATGGTGATTTCGTTCTCAAGCACTTCAATAGTATCACTCCTGAGAATGAGCTCAAGCCAGATGCAATCTTTGATAAGGAAGCAAGTGCTGCATCAGGCAACAATGTTAATCCTAAGTGTAAGCTTCCTTGGGGAGCTAAGACTATCCTCGATTTTGCTAATAAGAACGGTATCCCTGTAAGAGGTCATACTCTTATCTGGCACAGCCAGACTCCTACAGAGATGTTCAGAGAGAACTTCTCATCAAACGGCAATTTCGTATCTCAGGATATAATGAATCAGCGTATTGATAACTGGATAAAGAATGTTTTCGATATGCTGAAGCAGAATTATCCTAACCTCAAGCTCTATGCTTATGACGTTGCTAACGAGTGCTTCAGAGACGGCAATCCCGGCGGACTCAGAAATCCCGGTACTAACGCTAATCAGGGTGAGTCTCACTGGATGAAGATCTACAATGATGACAGCTTCCTTGAGACAGCATTCAAGGCTGCAAGAAAATATGCTCCTGCTGGATGCAAGCTCTACTACAACGATTATAATGAATATGAAGATCCTAAGATGACTAACATCTACAACCTCGTTAAGAAGCTCTACGCTAAGGGCATCCTCGATGGTGTAGGTATGCAGTCTCACCTTGATACAGGTTATCCGAGTGCTTCACAGTATGCAGCTGCTCTTGATAAGTATGCTTCGATCGGCTGTGATATCCAGGTAACTGAGCTCGATGTTACTTGCAGCAACGAGTCTACACAGGCAAGCTATTATGAGAACATCGTTAAGTCTATCAAGAATTGCGATTCAGTTTCATCCCTTACTTTCTGGGGAACAAATGACGGCATGAGCTGGAGAGGCGATCGTAATCCTCTTATCTTCGACAGAAGCTATAAGGCTAAGCAGGCATTTGATAAGATCGTAGGTCTGGTTTCTAAGTCAGACTGGGGCCCTGGATATACAGGCGATGAGGATAAGAATCCTCAGGTTGATCCTCCGGTAGATCCTGATCCTCAGACAGAGCTCAAGGTAACACTCTACGGAGATGCTGATCTTGATAAGCAGGTTAAGATGAACGATGCAGTTCTCGTAATGCAGGCTATCTCCAATGGAGACAAGTACGGCGAGAAGGGCACTGAGAATAACAAGATCACTGCTCAGGGTGCACTTAATGCTGACGTATATGAGGCCGGCGGCGGACTTTCACCTATGGATGCACTTTCCATCCAGAAGTACCTCCTCGGTACTACAAAGCTTCCTGAAAGCTACGCTCAAAAAAAAACTGACAACATAACTACAACAACAAAATCAAATCCGAGTTCTACAGTTACAACTAAAACTGAAGCAAAAGAGTATTTTTCATCATCTTTTGAGTCAGGCGTTGATAGCTGGCAGGGCAGAGGCGATGCTTCAATAGAGCTTGAATCTGAAAGCTATTACTCAGGCAGTAAGTCTCTTAAGGTTTCAAACAGAGGCGATTACTGGCATGGTGCTTCTATAGCTCTTGACAGCTCTACATTCAAGGCTGGCAACTCCTACAGCTTCAGTGCTGCAGTTTTACAGCCTACATCATCCGCACTCGATATCAAGATGACTCTTCAGTGTCAGCTCGACGGTGAGGAGACATATAAAGAAGTTGCTTTAGTAAATGCAGCAAGCAAGAAGTGGACCAAGCTCGAGAATGATTCATTCACGATCCCTGCTGGTGCTACAGATTGTATACTCTACATTGAAATACCTGAGTCTTACACAGATTTCTATATTGACAATGTTGTTGCTGCAAGCGCAGGCACAAAGTCTTCAGTTGTTACCGGCAATGGTAAAGTAGGCGAGTTTAAGGAGCCTGAGATCAAACTCGACGGTAATTTCCCTGATCCTAACAAGCCTATCATCGGTATCAGCTTCGATGACGGTGCATCACCTGCAAACAACAAGAGAATCGTAGACGCTCTCGCTAAGCAGGGCTTCACAGCTACATTCTTCTACATAGGCAACAATACTCAGAGTGCTGATGCTAAGAACGAAGTTAAGTACGCATACAGCAAGGGTATGGAGATCGCTAACCACACTATGAGCCATCCTTATCTTGGCCAGAAGTCATCAAGCGAGATCCGTCAGGAAGTTGATGGATGCCATAATCTCCTTAAGAATATCCTTGGCGTTGAGCCTTCAAAGCTTATCAGACTTCCTTACCTTGACAGCTCAGGCGCTGTAATTCCTACACTTTCAGATTACAGCCTTATCTCCTGCGCAATTGATACTAAGGACTACAATAAGGTTTCTAAGGATTCTATTGTAAATACTATCAAGCAGGCAATGAATGATGGTTCTGGTAACGGCGCAATCGTTCTCATGCATGAGACAGAGGCTAATACCGTAGCTGCTATCGAAGAGCTCGCTCCTTACATCAAGGAAAAGGGCTGGCAGATAGCTACCATCAGCCAGATGTATGCTGCTAAGGGTAAGACAGTTCCCACAGGAAGAGTTCTCACAAGAGTTAACTAATTCCTGAATCCGGGACAATTAATTAAGGTTTCTCCAAATTTTAATATCCCCTGAAGGGCGGTCGGCAATTCTGTCGGCTGCCTTTTCTTTTGTTGAAACTGTTCAAATTTTGTGGTTGATATACACATAGTTTTTACTGCTGATTGTGCTATATTGACAAAGTTTTGACACGAGACTTTACAATTAATAGAAATTATATTATAATATAATGTGGAGATTAAAGTTTATGGATCATTAGGTGACAATTTTTGGTGAGGTGAGAACAGTGATCAAACATCTATCAGGGGATTATGAAACAGTTGAATATGATGAGAAAAAGTATGTCATGCTTTATGATAACGTTGAGAATGAATCTTATCCGGTACACTGGCACAGAGCTGTTGAGCTGCTGATGCCTTTAAAGAATTCGTATACGGTCAATGTGAGCGGAACGGATTATGTGTTCCAGGAGAATGAAGTTCTTATCGTTCCAACCGGAGAGCTGCATAGTATGCCTGCGATACCGGGCCGAAGGCTTATTTTCCAGTGCGATAACCGTATCCTGGGAGAAGTACCGGCTCTTGACCCTATAATGAGAGCACTTGCTGCTCCGGTGCTGATAACACCTGAGCTTGACAAGGATCTTCATGTTATCGCAAAGAAGAATATGCTGGATATTTATGCACTTTACGGCTCAAAATCAGAGCTCTCGGACGTTAAGATCTATATGAAGCTTATCGAGATATTTACGGCCCTTCGTGAGTTTCAGCTTAAGCAGAATCAGATAGCTATGGACGTTGAGGATGACAAAATAGATGAGTACAGCGAAAAGTTCGGTACAGTCCTGAAGTATATCGACAATAACTATATGTACGATATTTCTCTCGATCAGCTGGCAGATGTGGCTGGATACAGTAAGTACCATTTTTCAAGGATCTTCAAGCAGTACAATTCAATGTCGTATTTGCAGTACATAAATGCAAGGCGTACTAAAGCTGCTGAGCTGCTGCTTATGGAGCCTGATATCCCTATTACTGAGGTCGCAATGCGATCCGGCTTCAAGAGCCTGACTACCTTCAATCGTATTTTTAAGGAGATCAAGCACTGCACTCCAACTGATTTCAAAAAGCTTTATTCCGTTGCGGAAAAACGTTACGGCCTTTGATAACAATAAAATCCGGAGCATCATCAGATGGTGCTCCGGATTTTTATCTATTCCGATATTGTTAAGTGATATTTAGTTGTTATTCGTATTATTGTTGGTATATGAAGTAATTATGTTGTCAACTCCGACTGCGATATCATCCTCCTCTATGCACTTATACCATGTCTCAGTGCCGTCACTTGTGAGTTTACTGATATATCCGCCGTTGAAGAAAGAAAACGAGCATTCAACGCCGCCGCTGTAAAGGCTGTTGTAAAGTGTAACAAAGCTGTTTTCTGACTTTTCACTATTAATTGCGTTCTCTATAGGCTGGGAGACCTCTGTCCAGTGATGAGCATTGATGTATGCCTCGACTGATACAACTGCCTCAGCAGGTACGCCCATTGCCCAGTCAACATCTAATGACTGGTAAGAGTTCAGGTCATAGTCTGTAAGATGTCCGAAGGGTGGAGTTTCGTATGATGTGTCAATTTTTAAAACAACCTCTTCACCAAGAACTTCAACGATCTTATCCCTGAATTCCTGATAGTCAACGAGGTAATAATCCTCCTCGTATCTTTCATTATCAGCTACTGCAAAAGGACTTGACTTATCCCATGTGAATGGAATGTATTTATATTCCAAAAGTCCGCTATTATGGATAGTAACCCCAACCATCTGCTGGTCATCAAGGTAAACAAAGCTTATCGATTCCTTTGTAGATGTTTCCGGAAGGTCAGTAAAATCTGTCAGTTCCTTATAATCGGCATGATTGAAGAAATTTTGCAGAATATCTCGTTCTTCCTGAGTAAGAGTCCTGCCTGAATATTCTGTAGGTGTAGGTGATTCTTTAAGCCAGGGCTGCTTATATATGTGGTACATATTTATGCCTGCCGGGCGATCACCTAAATCAGAATTGATCTCAGCATTGTTGATTTTTACTATATACTCATGGTCTGTAAAAGTGCAGAACGGTGCGAGCTTTATTGTCAGGTAATCCAGATATTTCAGTTCGTTTATAAGACTTTCAGTATTCTCACATTTGTAGTATTTAGTATCGTGTCTGATTTGTGGATATTTATCTTCATCGGGCCTCTTCTGATCGAAGGCTTGGATATTGAGATAGACATATCCGTCATCATAAATATTAAATACAGAGTTCTCGAACGGGAAAGAAGTTGGTTCAAAGTCCGGATAATTATAATAGTCCTGACTGGCATATAAGTCTAATGAAATAGCCGGCTCGATGTTCCCGGTAGGAAAATCTTCTTCGGTCGTCTCAGTAAACTCGTATTTTCTTATTATATCAGTAATTTCAGCTCGCTGTTCTTCTGTAGGTGTAATAGTAACATACTGCAGCGGGTTGCCAGACTCATCAGTATCCGGCAAAGTTACTTTGAATTCTTTTGACAGGAATTCTTCTATAAGATCATCGGATCCTGTGCTGCTGACGGATTCAGTAACAGTTTCTGCAGCTGCTGTGGTGTCGGTATATTCTTCCGGAGAAGCCGAAATTGAAGAGGGGGACGGCTGTTTTTTCATAAGATGAGCAGAAAGTCCAATACCGCCGGCAAGGACTGCACAAGCCGCTATACCGCTGACAGCCCTGCGGAAATTGTGACTTTTAACGTGCTCGATCTTATAGACCTGATCTGCGTATTTTCCGTTATCCGATAAGCTGCTTTTATCAGCACCTTCGCATTCAGCGATGATACGTTCTTTTACGTCATCAGGCATTTTTATCATTTCTACGGAGCGCTTGACTTTTTTATCCATTATAAAAACTCCTTTCTGTAGATATTCTCCAGCAGTTTTCGGCCTTTTTTTAGACGCATTTTAACTGCTGATGAGGTCTTCCCGATGATATCTGCTATTTCGTTCACCTTATACTCCTCCACATAGTGCAAAGTGAGAACGATACGAAATTTTTCCGGAACCATTGACAGCGCCTCGAAAATGTGCGAATCCTCCTCGTCCTTGCTGTAGAACCAGAGAATATCGTCGCTGTCGGTCGGATGTCTTTTCTTATACCGCAGAATATCACGGCATTTGTTTGTGACTGTTGTTATGAGCCAAGCTTTTTCATGCTCGTTATCGCCGAAATCAGGAGCCTTTCTGAAATAGCTCAGAAAAGTTTCCTGAACAGCGTCTTCTGCGTCGGCAGAGTTCTGGAGCATAACTATACATATTCTGTATAGCATATCCCCGTATTTATCTACCGCTGAACGAACGCTTTCGGTATTGGGCATTAATATCAGCTCCTTTGATTTGAAGTAGAGAAACTCCGGAGTTTGTTCCTCTTCACTAATAACACGCCGTATCTGGCAGAAAGGTCAATTTTTTCTGAAAAAATTTTCAGGTGCCTTTTTTCAGGCACCTGAGGGTATTGTCATTTATGTTGGAAATAGATCCAGAATAGTTGTAAGATCAGTATTATTCCGGCTCAGGCTGAGGTTCCGGCGGGTCTGCCACTGCCGGCGGAGGAGTAGGTGCCTGAGTTGCAGGCTCCGGAGGCACAGTTGCCGGTTCAGTGGGAGCGGGAGTTGCAGGCTGCTGCGGTTCTGTAGGAATTGCCGGCGGTGCTGTTGTATATACAGGGTAATTTGGAACGGGAGCCTGTGTTGAAGTGGTAGTCTGTCCCGGGACAGCAGTAGTGGTAGTGGTGGTAGTAGTTGTTGAGTCAGAGTTTGATGTTGTAGTAGAGAGTACAGGTCTCACTTCCTTAGGAAGCGGAGTAATATTGGGCTTTACACCGTTGAGGCCGTAGCATTCCTGATATGCAAGGAGTATATCTCTTATCATATATTTGGAGTACTCACCGTCTTCAATAACTCCTGCAAAAGCCACTTCCGGGTTATCAGCAGGTGCAAAACCGATAAAGAATGAGTTCTGTTTTTCAAGGTTTTCACCGGTCTGAGGAGTACCGGTTTTTATAGCCACATCAAATCCCAGATTTGATATCGAGTGATTTACCGGCATATTTCTTGAAGCATCTATCATTCCGGCGATTATATAATCGTATACATCTTCAGAGGTTATGTTGATCTTTTCAGCAATTGTAGGCTGAGTTTTGGAGACAAGTTCGCCGGAGCCGTACTCATAGAGACTGTCAACTAAATATGGCTTATAGCGCACTCCACGATTTGCAATGGTGCTGGCTACAACTGCCATTTGCAGGGGAGTCATTCCGCAGTCCTGGTTTCCGATACCGGCCTGGATAACATAACCGATATACCAGGGCTGACCGTGTTCGGCGAAGGTCTCAGGATTACAGAGGTAACCTGCGGCATCACCGGTCTCTATGCCTGTAGGCTGACCAAGGCCGTAAAGCTTTGCATATCTTGTGATATTATCTATACCAAGGCGGTCTGAGAGTTCGTAGAAGTAGGAGTTGCAGGATACCTCTATAGCTCTTCTTACGGATATATTCTGATGCCAGCCAGTGCAGGCATAATCGCCTCCGTGGTATTTGAAATCGTGGTTACAGTAGAAAGTGGTGTTTCCGGTAACAACTCCCTCATTCAGTCCTGCGGTGGCAGTAATGGTTTTAAATGTGGAGCCGGGACGGTAAAGTCCCCAGGTCGCACGGTTGAGAAGGGGAGAATTCTCGGCTTTAAGGAAGTAGTCGTAGTTTTCGGAATAGTCTTTCAGGTTATATGTGGGAGCAGAAGCGAGTCCCTTTACAGCACCTGTTTTCACATCTATGACTGCGATAGCGCCTTTCTTGGCATCAAGGATACCCGGCTTGGGATTGATCGACGGGAAGTTCTTAAGGAAATTTTCAAGTATTCCCTGGAGCTTCAGCTGGAAATTTCCGTCCACAGTAAGCTTTACTGTGGAGCCGGATTCGGTGTGGGTGATAGTTTTTACATCCACCACATTTCCGTCCTTGATAACGAGTTCTTCCTTGCCGTTTATACCTCTGAGGACCTTTTCCATGGCAAGCTCTATACCGCTCTTGCCCAGCTGGTCATTCATAGCATAGCCCTGACTTTTGCGTTCTTCGTACTCATCGGCATATATAGGACCAACAGTTCCGATTTCATGGGGGAGGATATCTCCTCGCTCGATATGTCTTTCAAAAGCCTCTACAGCTTCGATACCCTTATAGAAATTGCCCAGCTCCTTCATTTCAACAAGAGTTTTCTCGTCCACGTTTTCAGCGAGAAGCATATCGAACTCATATGAGAAGTCCTGAGCTGTCATTTCATAGCGGAGACCGGCGATTATACGCTTTTCCTCATCTGTATAGGAATCAGCTATCTCGTAATCGGATATAAGCTTATCTATGCAGTTTTCAGCGGTTGCATATACATTGAGTTTAAGTCCTGATATGAGCTCTGATGGGTCATCTGTAGTGAATACATATGGCTGATCCTTAGTGATAGGCAGTGTCTCCTTGACCTCATATCCACGTTCCTTAAGTGCATTGTAGATACCCAGAAGGGAGGCATTGCCTTCCTTAAGATCCTCGGGGAAGAAAGCCTTCCTTAGCACAAGGTCACAGCGGGCTTCGTTTTTGACGATAATATTTCCGTTGTAGTCCATTATCTCGCCTCGTGTAGCCTTTATGTTCCGGGTATACACAGAGGTGCCGGGACCGTATTTTGACGGAGTTTTTATATCCTCATCGCCTACGACCTGTATCTCCATTAGTCTCATACCGCTTAGAACGGCCAGCACTACGACCAGTGCCACGATGATGATGGATTTAATATTCTCGGTTATTCCTTTCAAGAAAATGAGCCTCCTTTATAAAGGAGACCGCACAAAGGAGTGCGGTCATTGATTCTGCTGAGTCTTTGTTGTAATTACTTCCTCGATAGTGAGATGATTCTTCGGCATGAGGAAGTGGTTTATCAGTTTGATTATAAGGTATACGAAAACAGCTGAGATCACAGTGTAGATCCATATCCTGAGGCTGTGCCTTACAAAGATACGCTCAACATGTTCGTAATTCCAGATCTTGTAGTAGAATCTGTAGTCCAGTCTGCACTGTATGTACGAAACAGCGGCAGTTATCAGCATGAAATTCACGAATTTGTTTCTCAGATAAAGCTCGAACAGCAGCGAGACTACTATGCAGAAGAATGCAAGTATCACAGCGTTGTATCCGAATAGCTTTCCGCAGGCTATATCGATGAGAAATCCGCATATTGCTCCGGTAACTACAGAACCGTACTGATTGTTGTTTACGGCTATTGCCAGTGCGATAGGAACCAGCAGCACAGGCTTGCGCCAGGTACCTGAGGTCATGATGATGAAGCTGAAAAATATCAGCACATAGTACAGAGTCCAGCGAAGAGCGGTCTTGAAGTATAGGATACGCTGTTCACGGGTAGTCTTTATCCTCATCAGTCATCCCCCTTTTTTCCGCTGAAATCGGTTATAACGATGACGGATGTAAGACGGGTTATATCTATACAAGGCTCGATCTCAGCGCACATTGACAGTCCGCTTGTGTCGTAGTCAATAGATTTTATGGTTCCGATTGAATAATCCTTAGGGAAGAGGCCGCTTGTACCGGTAGTTATCATAAGGTCACCGACCTTGAGCTTATTCTTGAGGTTCAGGTGACTGAGCTTGGTGCAGCCCTTTTCCGATGATAGGATATTTCCCTCTATTATACCGTAATCTGCATTTGAAGATGAACATACAGCTGCGATAGAGAGGTCAGGGGAGAGAATAGTTCTTACAGTTGAAACGTGTTCAGAGACCTCTACGGTTATACCCACAAGTCCCTCAGCGGTAACTACAGGGCAATTAGGCTTTATATCGTCAGCAGAGCCCTTATCTATAGTAAAGGATCTAAAGGGATCGTTAGTCACATAACCTAGAACATCACAGGGAACAGAGAGGATATAATCATCGTGTTCCTCTTTGATGCTGACGAATTTTCTCAGCTCTTCAACCTCTGTTTTAAGAGCGTCGTATTCAGTCAGCTGACTGTTCAGCACACCGATCTGCTCCTTCAGCTTTTTATTCTCTTCGTAGTATTCATCGGCATTATTGATCTTATCGATATTGTGCTCGATCTTCATGCTGATCTTGTTAGAGACCTTGCGGAAGGGCTTTGTAGCAGTATTTATAAAGGAAGCACCTGAAACGGAATAGCCTCCCTTAGTAACGGCATATATCATTATGCCCACGAGAAAGGCGAGAAAAGCAAGCAGGATCTTAAATCTTGTGCTTTTGAGAAATTCACGCATGGAGCTCCCTCCTTAGTAGTACTTGACGTTTTCGGTGAGAGCGTCCTGATAATCTGCGATATTTTCAAGAATCTTGCCTGTACCCTCAGCAACGCAGTCCAGAGGATATTCAGCAATATATACCGGCATACCGGTCTCACGGTTGATGAGCTTATCAAGACCTCTGAGCAGAGCGCCTCCGCCTGCCAGGGTTATACCGTGATCGATTATATCAGCTGAGAGCTCCGGCGGTGTCTCTTCAAGAGTGGATTTTATAGCGTCGATAACTCTTGAGAGAGGCTCAACAAGGGCATCTCTTATCTCTGCTGAATTAACTGTGATATTCTCAGGAAGTCCGTTGAGTAGGTTTCTTCCCTTTATTTCCATAGTCTCCTCTTTTTCGCTCGGGAAGGCGGATCCGATGTCAAGCTTAACATTTTCGGCTGTTCTTTCGCCTATGAGGAGGTTATACTTCTTTTTGATATAGTTGATTATAGCGGTATCAAATTCATCGCCGGCACATCTTACTGAACGTGCTGCGACAATGCCGCCCAGGGAGATAACAGCGACCTCGCTTGTACCTCCTCCGATATCAACTATCATGCTTCCAGCGGGATCGTTGGTGGGAAGACCTGCGCCGATAGCAGCAGCCATAGGCTCCTCGATTATAAGCACGTTATTGGCTCCGGCCTTTTTACAGGATTCACGGACAGCACGTCTTTCAACGGCAGTAACTCCCGAAGGGATACAAATTATAACGTTGGCCTTAGTGAAGAGAGTACCCTTCAGAGCTTTTCTGATAAACTCCTGAAGCATTGTAGTAGCTATATCGAAATCAGCGATAACTCCGTCCTTCAAAGGTCTTACAGCAACGATAGAACCCGGAGTCCTGCCGATAACATCTTTAGCTTCTTTTCCGACATAGCGGCATTTATCCGTTCTTGTGTTGACTGCTACGACAGAGGGCTCACGGATAATTATTCCCTTTCCCCTCATATACACGAGTGTGTTTGCAGTACCCAGATCGATACCAATATCTTTAGTAAACATTCTGCAGCTCCTTAATAATTCTGTATATTAATATCTGTTCAAATTCCCAATATTATAAAGAATTTGCGCTCCCCGGACAAAGCTCGGGGCAATAACCGCCATCAGGCGTTTATTTAGGACACATTATATTATAACACCATTGCGTTATATAGACAATAATTTGAGGCGGGAAATTCTTCCGCCTGAGAAAAATTTTAAAATTACGGAAATATAACAGCCATTCCGGGCGGAAAAACTGTTGATTATTTTCCCGGTATGAGCTTCGGAGCAGTTTTGTAGTAGACGAACATAGCGACGAGCAGCAGCAGGATCTGGCAAACGTTTGCTTTGACGTAAAGACCGAAGGCGATCTTGAGAACGTCAGTATCGATCAGGAAACTGTCCGGCATAAACTGGAATGATTTTGAATATCCGAGCCACGGGAAAATAGTGGCATTGTCTCCGATAAGTCCACCCAGTACAAGTGCTGCAACTATTAGCAAAAGCATATATAGTGTTCTTTTCATTGTTGATCTCCGTTTCTGCCATATTACGGCAATATTATTTTATTCCGGAAGAGCCGAAGCCGCCGTCCCCTCTTTCTGTATCAGGGAGAACATCGCTGACTTCGATATCCGGCATAAGGATCCTTGTAGGTATAAGCTGAGCTATCCTCATTCCATGTTCAATGGTAAATGGCTCTTTCCCGTGATTTATAAGCGGTACGAACCATGCTCCCCTGTAATCGCTGTCAACTACTCCAACGCAGTTTGCAAGCGATACTCCATAACGTGAGGAGAGTCCGGAGCGGGGGTAAATCAGCAGAGCAACATCATCCTCATCAACAGCGGCAGTAAGACCGGTGGGGATGAGCTTTATCTCTCCCGGAGCGAGTATTACAGGCTCATCGAGGCAGGCGCAAATGTCCATACCTGCGCTTCCTGAGGTCGCACGGGAGGGGATAGCTGCTCTTTCATCAAGTTTTTTGAAAGTGATCTTCATATCAAATTCCTCTGTAGTAAAGTCCACGGGTAATCTTTTCACTTGTTTTACTGCCTGAGAGCACCTGTTTTGTCTGTTCCTCATTTTCGTCTGTCAATATGTAAAGCAGGAAATCCGCAGATGTTATCTCGGAGAGCCTGTCCTGCATGAACAGTACATCCGGATTAAGTATCTCCACATATTCCCTGGAGCACTGTACCGGAAGGATGCGCCCTGTACGGTCTGTCAGCTGCTTTCTGCATTTTTCGCAGCCCACTTCGTTCTTTATAGGACAGTTTCTTGTGAGCATGAGAGGCAGTCTGCCATATACCACAGCTCCGGCAGGAACAGGGGAGAGCAGTTTATTCAGGTGAGAAAGATCAAGCTCGAAGGAACAGACTATGTCTTCCAGACCGATATCAGCAAGACGTTCTGCGCTGAATGAGTTTGTAACATTCAGTGTGAAGCTGCCGTGAAGTCTGAATCCAAGCTCCCTGCCAACAGCGATAGTGTCAGGTGTATGACAAAAGAGCCGTGTGTATCCTGCGGACTGAAGTTCCTTCAGGCGTGAAAAAAGCTTCTCCTCGTCTGTGATAAATCTGGGAGGAGAAATTATTATCTTGTCTTTATCTTTAATGATGTCACAGTTTTTTTCGATCAGCTCGATTGGGGCGATCACAAGATCAGCCCTGTCCATAGCTGAGGCAAGCTGCCTGGCAGTCCGGCACATGACACGGATCTGCTGCTTTCCGGAAGTATTTTTTCTCTTATCCGGAAGGGAGGGGATCCAGTCAGTGACAGTGGGGGCAGGTGTATTTTTTTTGATTATAGCAGAGGTCAGCTCTTCACATAGCTGTCTGCGGAGCTCGTTGAGCTTTCCGGCAGGGACAATAAGTCCCTCATGGATATCTGCTTCAAGTCCGCCATAGGTGAATATAGTATCACCAAGCTTTGAGAGCTGTTTTTCCAGAGCTGCCTTGTCTGTGGGCCGGTTCAGAGCCTTTTCCGGGACAGCTCCAACTGCTGATACAGTTATTCCGCCGGCAGAAGCACTTATTTTCACAGGGCTTTCAGGTATAACAGAGGCCTTGAAAAATACCTCACAGGTCTTGCGCTCAAACCGGTAGAGCTCATGTATTTTTGGTATAAGTTCACGGGCAGCGGTGACGTCCTCTTTTTCACGGACACCGAACATATCCTGCCTTTTGCAGGTAAAATAGCCGTCAGTGAAGCCGCTTCGTGAGAATATACCTCTGAGGAGCTGCATATCCGGAGCCTGTCCGTCAAGTGACTTTCTGAGCTCGTTTACAGCAGAAGCTACATATTCTGGGCGCTTCATTCTTCCCTCGATCTTGAAGGAGTCAACACCCATATCGGCAAGCTCCTTAGCTTTCGGGAGGAGAGACAGGTCTTTCAGGGAAAGTGCGGCAGAATTCTTGCTGCCGGAAGCTGAAAACGGCAGCCGGCAAGCCTGTCCGCAGCAGCCGCGGTTAGCTGAGCGTGAGCCCATGACCGCTGACATATAGCACTGACCTGATACTGACATACAAAGGGCACCGTGAACGAATATCTCTGTTTCGATTTTTTCAGCGCATATCCTTCTTATAGTATCTCTGTCCAGCTCTCTGGCGGGGACTACTCTTGCGTAGCCAAGAGAACCAAGAAGTCTTGCGCCTGCAGCAGTATGTACCGACATCTGTGTTGAAGCGTGAAGCACAGCTTCCGGAACACAGCGCCGGATAAGTTCCGCACATCCCCAGTCCTGAACGATAAATGCGTCCACACCGGCAGAGGAGGCAGCTTTTATATATTCGCAGAAGTCGGGAGCTTCATCGTCGGAAATAACTGTATTCACAGCAAGATCCAGCTTTGCTCCGTATTTATGGCAAAGCCGGGCAGCCTCCCGCAGTTCTTCCAGTGTGAAGTTTGCGGCGCTGCTTCTTGCGGAGTACTTTTTTCCGCCGACGTATACTGCGTCAGCTCCGGAGCGGAGGGCAGCGGAGAGAGTCTCCATGCTTCCGGCAGGAGCCAGGACTTCAGCTGATCTCATTATATGCTCTCGCTGAGCTGCTTCAGCTTGACCATATTCTCAAGCTGAACTATCTTTGACTTCAGCACATCGATCTCTTTCTGTGCTGCGTCACGTTCAATGCGGGTCCTGCCAGCCTCGTCAACGTACTCCTTAGTCTGGGTACGGATGCTGTCAAGCTTCTGATTGGCCTTATTGAGGTCATCAAGAAGGCTGAGTGCTACCATTATAGAAGCTCCGTAGGGAGAAGAACCGCTTCCGGAATTGACTATTTCGTTGATCTTTGTTTCCAGAGCTCTTGCGAGTGCGAAAACATAGTTCGGTGATTCTGAGGTCTTGAGCTTATACTCCTTACCGCAGATCATAACTTTAACTTCGTTGGCCATTTTGTATCTTTCCTTTCTGAGCGAAATATACTCCACTCTACATTATACTACATTTTATTTGAATATGGAAGAGTTTTTTACAATTAACATATTTATTTTAATCGTGTCCCATAACATGATCTGTCAATAATATCTTTTAAGGCCTACAACTCTGCCGAGTATCTCCACCTCATCAAAGATAAGGGGATCCATTGTATCATTCTCAGGCTGGAGACGGTAGTGGCCTCTCTCCTTGTAGAAGGTCTTGACGGTAGCTTCTTCATGGTCTACCATAGCAACCACTATGTCCCCGTTTTCGGCGTAGTCAGTCTTATATACTATAACTATGTCGCCGTCAAGGATACCTGCATTTATCATGCTTTCGCCTCTTATCTTCAGTGCGAAGAGCTCAGATGGGTCATATCCCTCTGCCTCGAAGCCTATATATCCGGTGATGTCCTCTATCGCAGTTATAGGCTGTCCCGCAGTTACAGTACCGATAACGGGAACAGATGTTGTGGCACTGTTGGGAAGACGGAGAGTGCGGTTGAGATTATCGGTCTTTTCGAGCAGACCGTCGCTTACCAGCATTTCGATATAGCGGTGAGCTGTAGAGGTAGAGCGGAAGTCCATAGCGTCCATTATCTCTCTGACTGAGGGAGAAGTGCCCTCGTTCAGGCGGCGCTTTATATAGTTGAAAACCTCGATCTTCTTATCCTTGGTAGACATATTAATCCTCCTCGCTGAGTTTTTTCAGCACCATTTTAGCGATCTTGTAGGCATCTCCGCAGCCGAGAGTTATAACGAGATCGCCGTCCTTTGCGTTTTCACAGATGTAATCGCATATCTGGCTGAAATTCTGATATTTTCTTTCGTCAGTCCACTCAGCAGTCTCGTCCTGTGGGAACCAGATGCATCCGGGGATCTTTTCCGCAAGATGTCTTGTAAAAATGCCATAGGTGTTTTTCTCACGGCTGCCCATAATATCAGTGAGTACAGCGTGATCCGGGATCTGGAGGACTCTTGCAAAGTCATCCAGCAGGAGCTTTGTGCGTGAGAAGGTGAAGGGCTGGAAAACTGCCCATACATTATTAAAGTTCATTTCCATAGCAGCTCTGAGAGTTGCTTCAAGCTCGGTGGGGTGATGAGCGTAGTCATCCACAACTGTGATGCCCTTCTCGGAGCCCAGTTTTTCAAAGCGTCGCTTTGCTCCGCGGAATTCTGAAAGTCCCTTCTGAACAGCGGAGAATTCTATTCCGAGATAATGTGATACTGCAACAGCGGCCAGCGCATTGAGTATATTATGGATACCGGCTACATGAAGAGTTATTTCTCCCAGCTTTTCGCCCTTGTACATTGCATCAAAGGTGGTGAGGAGACCGTTTTCGTGCTTTACGTTCTCGGGATAGAAATCGCAGGAAGTATCTTTTCCGAAGGTTATGATATTTTTATCTATGCCTTCCATAGCCTTCATAGTGTTTTCGTCAGAGCCGTTGAGGACAAGGACCTTTGAAGTCATTTCGGCGAATTTGCGGAAGGACTTCATTATATTTTCAAGTGTGCCGAAATAGTCAAGGAGGTCAGCATCGATATTCAGTATAACGGAGATATCCGGTGACAGCTTGAGAAAATGATCCTCGAACTCACAGGATTCACATACAAGAGTATCGCTCTTGCCAGCAATACCGCTTCCGCCTATACAGGGTAGCTTGCCGCCGATATATGCAGAGAGGTCTACTCCGGCAGTATAGAGTATCTGAGTTATCATCGATGTGGCAGTGGTCTTGCCGTGAGTACCTGTAACACAGACTGCATTTTCGTACCATGAAGTAACTATTCCCAGGAGATCGGCTCTTTCGAGAACAGGAACTCCGCTTGCACGGGCAGCCATAAGCTCAGGATTATCCTCCATTATAGCTGCTGTATGCACGATAAGGTCAGCGCCCTCGATGTTTTCTGCACGCTGTCCGATGAATACGGGGATACCCATTTTTCTGACGGCTTCAAGGGTCTCGGTCTCATTGTTATCGGAACCGGTGAGATAATATCCCTGTGAATGAAGTATCTGTGCAAGGGGATACATACCTGATCCGCCGATACCGATAAAATGGATGTGCTTTTTTTCGTTTAAAATGTTGCTGTTCAAAGTAATTCACCTTTCACTTTCGGAAAAAATATTTACGGTTATAGGTAAAAGCTATATCTATCACCATATAAAATTATATATAATCATATTTTTTTCTTTAAATTTCAAAAATTAGCTTGCAATTTTACAAATTATACGTTATAATATCAAGCAGATGCACAGTACGTTGTGTGATTCAACGTATCATAGTGCTTTAAGTGATGCATTCCGTTATCTGAAAAGACATCACATAAGGAGGTAAAACATGGAAATAACAGATGTAAAAATCAGAAAGATCATGTCTGAAGGCCGTCTCAGAGCTGTAGTTTCAGTTACTCTTGACGAAATGCTGGCAGTACATGATATCAAGGTAGTACAGGGTGACGAGAGACTTTTCGTTGCCATGCCAAGCAGAAAGGATGAGAACGGAGTGTTTCGTGATATAGTTCATCCTATTTCTCCTTCAGCAAGAAAGCTCTTTGAGCAGACTATACTTGAAGCATATGAAGCACAGCTTGCTGCTATCGAAGCAGAAGAGGCTGATGCAGCAGAAGAGATCACTGAATAAAATTGGATCTGATCTGAATCATGACCTGCCGTGAGGCGGGTCTTTTTTATATTCCCAGGATCCTTGCTGCCTTGAGTATGACTATCTGAGTTTTTCCGTCTTTTATTTCGCCGTTCATGACCATTTCCACTGCCTTGGCCAGCGGAACAGTTACTACATCGAGGAATTCATCCTCATCAAGATCCTGTTTTCTGAATTCAAGGCCTCTTGCCATGTACATATAGGTTATCTCAGTGTTGTAAGCGGGGGTAGGGTACATTTCACCGAGGTAGATGTATTCGCTGCATACGCAGCCGGTCTCCTCAAGGAGTTCACGCCGGCCGCATTCTGCATGGTCCTCGCCCTTTTCCAGCTTTCCTGCCGGAACTTCGGTGGTCACTGTCCTGAACGGATAGCGGAACTGCTTTACCATGTAGATCTCATTATTTTCAGTGACCGGGATGACGCATACACCTCCGTGGTGGAGAAGTACATCACGGACAGCGGTGCTGCCGTTTTCAAGCTCAACGGTATCATGGGTGATAGTGAATATCTTGCCCTCGAATTCAACATCGCTTGTCAGTGTTTTTTCAGCAAGGTGCATATTTTCCATTATCTTTCCTTTCTTGTGAGGCTTCGGATATATTCCTGAGAAGCGCTCACCTTGTGGGTAGAATTGTAATCATAGTAGTGTCTGTGTCCGCCGCTGGCTTTTTTATTTCTGAAGAGACGGCAGAGCAGCAGATATACAGCCAGCAGGATAAGTCCTGCCAGTGATATATATGAACCCTCGGCAAGGCCGGGAGTCTTATAGCGGAATACGATGTTATTTTCTCCTGCTTCGGCTTTTACAGCCATGAATCCGTAGGATACTTTTTCAACATCAGCGGTTTTTCCATTGACCTCAGCTGTCCAGCCATCGCTGTATGGGACGCTGAAGAATACCAGTGAAGGCTTATCAAGCTCTATTTCGGACTCAAATCCATGAGAGTCGAAGCTGAATGATGATGATGCCTGCTTCTGCTTTTCTTTGCAGGCCTTGATGTAGTCACTCTTTGTGAGGTCTCTATCTCCGCTGTACGGAGCGATTATATCTGAGTACTTTTCAGCCTGTTCATCGTCGAGAACAAGTGCTTTGATGAGAAGCTTTTCCCTGTCGGAGGAGCTTTTCTTCTTGGCGGAATCCTCGGTGATATACTGGTCATAGGCAAATCCCATAGGGATATAGAGAGTATTTTCGTAGTACTCAAAGTCGCCGTTAGTGCCGATATATTCAAATCCGGGGAGTTCATCCGGTACGACAGCGTTATAATATTCACGAGTACCGGGCTTGGAACGCTCCTTTTCAGATATCTCAGGATCATTTATAAGCTCTTCGTAGGTCGAAACTTTTTCAAGGTCACGGTAGAAATACTTGACTGAGAAAAGTCCTCGGAGAGTATAGTGTGACATATCTGCCCGTGAAGCTACGTCCCTTGTAATGTCAAGGGAGTGGTAGAAGTCCATGATAGATGTGTTTACCACACTCTGAAAAGCTCGCATATTCGGAAGCTTCCAGAGCATACCGTAGTTGTCATCGTCCTCTGAGATATCTATACGGAAGAAATTGTCATCGCTGACTTCCTCGTATACTACATCCTTGCTTCTTATAGCAGCATCAGTATAGTATCTTGCACTCTTTATGCTTGCAGCCGAGTAGATCATAGTGGTGAAGAAGCATCCGGCGCAGGCGAAAGCAGTGAGCCATACAGCAGGTTCAAGGAAAGGCCGGTTCTTCTTTTTCAGGCTGAATAGTATCTTCGATACGATGAGGAATACCACAGCCAGACCTATAGTGAGCCAGAAATAGGCTATATCATCAGGGAGGCGGAAGAACTTAAGCTTGTCGTTTTTCTTTACAGGCAGGCAGCCGATAAGTGCAAATGCTCCTACAGCGAATGCACAGAGCTTCCAGCCAAAGTCAAGATCGGACTGTTCATCATCCAGTGATACAGCAGTCATCATTGCAAAAATGAGTATCGGCATATAGAACCAGCGGGCATAGTAATAGGAGTTTGCTGCCTGGAAAAGACTGTTCAGCACAGGTACGAATGCTGCGATGATGCAGGCAATTGAAAGACCTGTAGCCCAGTGTTTTTTTCTTCCGCGCATAAATGCGGCTACACCGGCCATTGAGAACAGTGGGAAGTAGCCTCCGATGGAAGCCCATTTCTCGTAGTCTGATACGAAGAGATTCGGGCAGGCCGGAGGATCCGGCTGCATGAAGAAGGACTGGATTATCCTTGGGATAAGTGTCTTGTCAGTATAGATCACCATATCAACTCCGTAGGCACGTTCGTCCACACGCTGATTGGTGATGACAGCCATTGCTGAGGGCAGGAGAATGAAAGCTGCGATCATGGTACCCACAACTGCCTCAAAACAGAGCAGGAAGAATTTCTTCCACGATGTATCAAAGTCCGGAGCCTTCATCCTGAAAAGATAATACAGAACAAGGAAAACAGCCTGACCGGCGAAGAAATAGTAGTTCATCACTGCCATAAAGGCTATAGTAACGGCAAATACGCCCTTGCGGCCTTTATTGATATTTTCCTCCATAGCTATGAGCATAAGAGGGAAGAAGGCTGTAACGTCCTGGAAGTGATTGAAGAAGACGTTGAAAGCCTGAAAACCTGAGCAGGCATATAGGAGTCCGCCGATAAGTGCGGAGTTTTTCTCTTTGACGAATCGCCTTATATATGCATAGGCGGTGACTGAAGCGATACCGTGCTTCAGGGCGAGGAGTACCGGCATAGCCAGTGTGACAAGTCCTCTCGGGAGAATGACTGAAAGCCAGAAGAACGGACTTCCTGTCAGATAAAATGAGTAGGAGGTCATGAAATCAGAACCCAGATCAGTGTACCAGTTCCATCCGAACTGACCGCTGCGGACTGTATCATTTGCCATGTTGTAGAATGGTATCTGCTGAGAATTATAGTCACCGGAATATATGTAGTATCCCCGGTTTGAGATCATTATCGGCAGGGCGCAGATCATAAAGCATCCGAAGCCGAGCAGAAATGCGAGAAGATATTTTTCTTTTGTGTAGCGGGTAAAGCCACGGGGCTGTTTTGACATTGAATTATCCTCCTGAAGAATATACATATTTATTATAACACATCTGTTCCGGAAATAAAAGCCTTTTTTCAAAAAAATAATACGAATGTTCCGCTTTTGGTATTTTCTCTTTACATTATACGGAAAATGTGATATAATTGATTCCGTAATTTTGTCCCGGGAAAGACGGGAGACTAATTTTCGGAGGTAATATGATAACAGTCAGCAATGTCAGCGTACAGTTCGGCGGAACTACGCTTTTCAAAAATGTAAATCTCAAGTTCACAAACGGTAACTGCTACGGCGTTATAGGTGCTAATGGAGCAGGCAAGTCCACATTTCTCAGAGTGCTCTGCGGAGAGCTTGAACCTGCATCAGGTGAGGTAGTTATGCCTAAGGAGGAGCGCCTCAGCGTTCTCAAGCAGGATCACTTTGCCTATGATGAGTATACAGTGCTGGATACAGTAATAATGGGAAATGCCCGCCTTTATGAGATAATGCAGGAGAAGGATGCTCTCTATGCCAAGGAGGATTTCTCGGAAGAGGACGGTGTAAAGGCTTCTGAACTTGAGGGTGAGTTTGCTGAGCTGAACGGCTGGGAGGCTGAATCTGACGCTTCAAAGCTTATACAGGGTCTTGGTCTCTCCGAGGATATACTCTATCAGCAGATGTCCGGTCTCTCCGGCAACGAAAAGGTAAAGGTGCTGCTTGCTCAGGCTCTCTTCGGAAATCCGGATATCATACTCCTTGACGAGCCTACCAACCACCTTGATATAGATGCTGTAAAATGGCTGGAGGAGTTCCTTTCAGAGTATTTCGGAACAGTTATCGTTGTATCTCATGACAGACACTTCCTCAATAATGTCTGCACACACATAGTAGATATCGACTACAACAAGATAAAAATGTATGTCGGAAACTATGAGTTCTGGTACGAATCAAGCCAGCTCATACAGCGAATGATAAAGCAGCAGAACAAGAAGAATGAGGAGAAGATAAAGGAGCTCAAAGACTTTATCGCAAGATTCTCAGCGAATAAATCCAAGTCCAACCAGGCTACCTCACGCCGCAAGCTCATTGAAAAGCTTACCGTCGAGGAGCTTCCGGCTTCCAGCAGGCGCTATCCGTTCATAGGCTTCGATATGGACAGAGAGCTGGGTAAGGATATCCTTCAGGTGGACGGTATCTCAAAGACAGTTGACGGTGTAAAGCTCCTCAACAACGTAAGCTTTACCCTTGGACGCACAGACAAGGTGGCCTTTATCGGTGAGAGTGAGCAGGCTATAACAATGCTCTTCAAGATACTTATGGAAGAGGAGCAGCCTGATGAGGGCTCCTTCAAGTGGGGAGTTTCTGTTACCACATCCTATATGCCGGTAGACAACGGTGAATATTTCAACGGCTGTGAGCTCTCTATCCTTGACTGGATAAGACAGTACTCCGTAAAGGACGAGACAGAGACCTATCTCAGAGGCTTCCTGGGACGTATGCTCTTCTCCGGAGACGATGTATACAAGCCTGTCAATGTTCTCTCAGGAGGAGAAAAGGTGAGATGTATGTTCTCACGCATGATGCTCTTTGGCTCGAATGTTCTCCTGCTTGACCGTCCCACCAATCACCTTGACCTTGAAAGCATCACTGCTGTAAATAACAGCCTTATAAACTTCAAGGGAGTAGTTCTCCTTGCATCTCACGACCACGAGATACTCCAGACTACAGCTAACCGCATAATCGAGATAACTCCCGATGGATGCATAGACAGACAGGGCACTTACGAGGAGTTTATGGAGTTCAGAAAAAATTCTTCTGACCAGTGAAATAAACATTGACTTGATCTGACAATTATTGTATAATATTTACATCATATGATATAGGAGGGCAGCAATATGATATGCAGGTATTGCGGCAGATACGTTAAAGACGGAGTAAAATTCTGTAATCACTGTGGATCGGATATATCGGATGGGGTACACCCGCTGAAAATGCCGGTGGAGGATGTTCCGGTCTCAGTAAATGACCAGCAGGGCTACAGTCAGCCTCAGAGCAATGGACAGTCACAGGGCTACGGTCAGCCTCAGGGGTACGGTCAGTCTCAGGGCTACGGACAGTCACAGGGCTACGGACAGTCACAGGGCTACGGACAGTCACAGGGCTATGGGCAGCCTCAGGGCTATGGGCAGCCTCAGGACTATCGTCAGCCACAGTATGTTCCGCCTCAGGAGTACAGAGGGCCTATCTCAATGGAGCAGATGCCAAAGAAAAAGCCGAATCTCATAACTACTATCCTTACAGTAGTTATTATCGGTGCTCTTGTGATAGCACTTTTAGTACATTTTACATCCGATGTAAACAAGGTAAAGAACGGACATCCTCAGCTTTATCCTAATACTACATGGGGAGATGCTCTCGATAAGGTCTGCAAGAACGGAAAGTGGAAGGCCTTCAGAAGAAGCGGCAGCAGATATGTGACCTACAACGGCAAGATCAAGAGCAGCGGTGAAAAGCTGGAGATAACCTTCAAAATGAAGGACAGAAAGTCTTTTACTGTTGAGAAGATACGCAAGGGCGATGAACTCTATACTGACGACGGAGAAGGTCTCGGTTCAATTGATATGTATCTTATTATAACAGATATATTTGAAAATAAACTTTAAGGAGGAACAGATATGATTTGCAGATATTGCGGACAGGAAGTAAATAACGGAGTAAGATTTTGTAATCACTGCGGTGCTGACCTTGGAGCAAAAACTACAGGAGCAGTGAATCCGTTTCAGAATGGACAGCCTCAGGCGCAGCAGCAGCCTGTACAGCCTGTGCCAATGCCCATGCCGATGGAATATCAGGAAAAGTCATATAAGAAAACAAATAAAGCTCTTATAGTGGCGATCATACTTCTTCCTTTGATAATACTTGCGCTTATACTTATCCCTGCGATAATAGGGTATAATTCGGATATAAGAAAGGTAAAGTACGGCAGTATCGATGCTCCCGGCTACAGCGACAAGAAGTGGGGAGAGGTGCTTGACAAGATATGCAGCGATTCGGAATGGAAGCAGTATACAGATGACGGCGACCATATGGTAAAGTATACCGGCAAGAAAAAGAATGACGGCAATAAGCTGGTCATCGTCTTCAAAATGGCTGATAACAGAAAGGATTTCAGTATTGTGTCCATAACAGACGGCGACATGGAGCTGACGAATGAAATGGCTATATCGTTGGCTGTTATAGAGATGTTTGACGGTAATTACAAATAAAAATGATCCCCGGAGCGGAAGATTATTCCGTTCCGGGGGTATGTTTTTTATCAGTCTATTCTTTCGACTGTGAAGCCTTTTTCTTCAAGGAGATCGTCTACACCCCTGTCACCTGAGAAGTGCAGCGCTCCCACCATGAAGAAGCAGTTCTTTCCGTCTTTGATATATGATTCAGCGGCATCTGCCATACCTTTGTTCCTTTCATTGACTATAATGCTGAGGTATTCGGCATGGTCATCAAGGAGTTCTTCAGGGAGGTCATCAGAAGGCTCCATTACGTCTATCATACTGTCGATATCGCCTCTGGCCCAGCAATTATATATATCAGCATACTGCTCCGCCGCCTGAGAAGCTGTCTGTTCCCGGCTGGATAATATCATATAGCTTGCATAATCATCTGACATGGCAGTAATAGCATCGGCCTGCGTATCAATAGTCTCTATGTTTATTATCTCTTTGCCGTCCTTGTCGGCTCTCTCAGCGAATTTCCAGTCAACACCCTCAATGCTGAGCCCCTTGATGTCGGTCATAGAGGCGGAGCCTGTCTGAGTGATAATGAACCCTACATGATAGTTTTCGATCATGGGATAGTAAGTCCCACGCTCCTTCATCGACTCTACAGCGGCCTCATATGCTTCCGGTGAGAGGTGATCCTTGATAGTGGTACCATCGGTGTATAACAGCTGGGAGAGAAACTCCTGTACAGCAGTCAGATCTGTCATAAGCTTACGGGTATCATATTCTATAGCTATGCTGTCACAGCTGTTGTATGCTTCTTCGACATAGTCCGGAAAATCGATATTTCCCTGAGGTGTGATATGGACAGTTCCCATAAGGAATATATGATTGCCTGTAGCAGGATCAGTTACCTTCCATACTGCTGGTGAAAGCTCTTCGCCGGCAGTAAGGGTGCTCAGATCGTAGGTGCTTTCCTCTGAGTCTGCTTCGGAAGTGGTCTCATCAGCAGCTTCATCAGTCGTTTCTCCGGTAGTTGTCATTTCGTCAGCTGATGTATCTTCTGCGGCGGAAGCTGTTTCGGTTTCAGAGCTGCTGCTTCCGGAGCTGCCGCTGTTTCCGCAGGAGACTGCCGGTATTGCAAGAGCTGCAGCGGTCAGAGCGAATAATATATTTTTGATCCTCATGTATCCCATCCTTTCCGTAGTGTTACTTCTGTAATTCTAACAGATTCATTATCTGCTGTCAAGTCCTGAACAGCTGTGGTATGTGTTTATAAAGCGGACATTGACAAAACAGGAACAATGTAATAAAATAAGATATATCTTTTGTGGAGGCATTTGATGAACACATTTTTGTTTATTCTGATCGCTGCTGCCTCAGCGGCAGTGTGTTGGTTTTTACACCGTGAGATGATAAGGGAAAAAGAGGTATCTCCGGCAGGAATTATTACAGGCAGGATAGTGCGATGTATAGCAGCGGCAGTTTTTTTTGCAGGTCTGGCTGATGCGGCTGGGATCATTGATATGGGAGCCTATCATGGTGCTCCGGCGCTTGCAGGAGCGGTCAGTGCGGCTGCTTTTGTGCTCTGCCGGATAAATAAGCGCCGCCCCAGTAAAACAGCAGCATTTGCTGTTAAGGTTATGCTGATAGCCTCAGTGCTTGAAGTTACGCTTTTCAATCTGCCGGTCTATAGATTCTGTATGAGTGACAGGACAGAGATGCGATTCAGCGCAGACAGATTCTCGGCAGCAAGGGGAGTGAAATACCGCCCAGATGAGGAGGATATACTTATAGCCGGCGACAGCAGCGTGGAATTTACTCTTGAAGGTGTGAACTGCGAGGTTGGGACGGTATATGCGGATATTTCCTTCGGACCTGAGACTAAGGGTGCAATGATGTATATAGATGCCAAAGACGAGACCCAGACCTCGGTATACCGTGTTGACGTGGCAGAACAGAAAATAGTTGTCGGCAGAGAGGGCTCTCACTATGCTGACCTTCAGCTCTCGGGAAAGGTCAGTGACCTCAGGATAAGGCTTGTGCCTATAAATGGAGGTGAGATATCACTTAAAGCGCTTGCGGTAAATGTTCAGCCGCCTATGGAGATATCGTGGCTCCGTTTTATACTTATTGTGATCCTGAGCTGCTTTATAAGGTCTGCGGCAGAAGGAGCTCTCAGGCAGGGCTGTGACAAGCAGAAGAAGCTGTGCAGCGCATTGGCAGCGTGTATTACTCTCACAGCCTGCATTACAGCCTTTATCGTAACTGATTATAAGCTCGGGGACAGAAAATGGAGCGAAATATTAAAGCAGACCGAGGGAGACCAGATGTCTCAGGAACTTGTGGAGGCCTTTGAACATGGCAGCACAAGACTGCTTGAAGAGCCTTCGGAGGAGCTTCTGAGCGCAGATGATCCATATGACCGCCGTCTGCGTGAATCAGAGGGGATCGATATAAAGTGGGATCATGTGTACTATAAAGGGCACTACTATTCCTACTACGGAACAGCACCGGTAATTCTGGTTTTTATGCCATATCATCTTCTGACGGGATATTTCTTGCCACATGAAGCAGCCGTGCTGCTGTTTGCGCTTATAGGGATGATCGGACTGACATTTGCATATATGAGTATGGTGAGAAGGTTCTTTCCGGATACTCCGGCGGGCATTGTCCTTGCAGGTCTGGCAGTCATACAGACAGTCAGCGGCATCTGGTTCAGTATCGGCAGGCCATTGTTCTATGAGACAGCTATTTCTGCCGGATTTGCTTTCCTCACCTGGGCATTCTATTTTATGATAACTTCAGGAGCTTTAGGCGGCGGAAGCATATCCCTTAAAAGGACAGCGGCTGCATCGCTGCTGTTTGGCGGAGCGGTACTGGCAAGGCCTACACTTGTGCTGTATTGCCTTTGTGCGGCATTATTTATGGCGGTGTCGGCAAGGAAGTGCAGGGGCCGACGGACTTTGTATCTTATCTGTGCATTTGCACCCATGGCTGTGTTAGGACTGTTCCAGATGTGGTACAATCATGACAGATTCGGCTCACCTTTTGAGTTCGGAATACAGTATTCTCTTACAATAAATGACTTCACAAGAACTCAGTTCCATTGGCAGCTTTCACTTGTTGCCCTGTATAATTATCTGTTCAATACTCCTGTTTTCACGCCGGTATATCCTATAGTTTCCACAAGATTCCAGTTCATGGATGTCGGCGGTTTCTTCTATGAGGACTATGACTCGACGATGAATACCTCCGGACTGTTTTTCCTGGCACTTCCTATGTTTGCATATTTTCTTTCCGGAAAAGCACTCAGGAAGTTACCGTACAGGAAAGACAGGTTCAGAGCGGCTTTGACAGTAGGGCTGCCGTGTGTGGCTGTACCGCTCATCATCATAGCATCTGTATGGGAGAGCGGCTATGCGGTAAGATATATGGCGGATTTTGCCTGGCAGTCTCTGCTTGGAGCATTTGCTGTGATATTCTGGTTTTATTCAAAGACTGATGATCAATATACTAAACGCTGTATCCGCATATTTATGTGTGTTTCTCTGGTATGGACACTTTTTGCCGCAGGTGTTCAGGATATCAATCAGATGCTTCGCTTTACGGAAGATCACTGGGAGCATCCTGAAATAGCCTATGACGTTGAGCATTTCTTTGCTTTCTGGAAATAAGAAAAGGGTGTGATATTATTGTATCACACCCTTGCATTTTATTTAGTCTATGAGCTTTACATAGTCCTTTGAAACATAACCGTAGCCGTTATCATAGACGATCTTGTACCAGTTGCCCTCGGAGCCTACTATCTCGATTTTTGTGCCCTTGGGAAGTGCGCCGATCCTCTCACCGTCTGTGGAAGGAGCTTTTCTGACGTTCAGGTCTGTTTCAGCGGTATCAACATAACCGTATTTTTTGGAATCATCTGACGGAGCCTTTGTTGCAGGCTGAGCATCCTTGCCCTGGGATACTGATAGAACTATTCCTGTGCCGGCAAGCACCTCAGTGCCGGGGACAGTATCCTGAGAAATAACTATATCCTTGGCAACTTTATCATGCGGGATATATGAAGCGCTTGGATTGAGCTTTGACTTTTCAAGCTCACGGCAGGCCTCATCGTAGCTAAGCCCTGTGACATTGGGAACAATCACCTTTTCTGCCTGAGCTTTTCCCTGTGACACCACGATCTTGACTACAGTATTTTCCGCAGCTTCTGTTCCCGGCTGAACGCTCTGTGAGATAACGATATTTTCGCTGACAGAATCACTGAATGCATATTCAGTCTCGCATTTCAGTCCGGATTTCAGAAGGTTTGATTCCGCAGTACGGTAGTCATAGCCTTCCACGTTCGGAACTATGATTATTACCTCGTCTTCATCATCTGTGGCTTCAGCAGCATCGGTATCCTCTTCATCGGAAACTGCTGCATTGCTGCTTGTCTCTGAGGAGTTCTTTTTTGAGCTTCCCGAATCGTTATTCCTGATATACATATAAATGCCGATCCCGACGATAGCAATTATCAGAAGGAGAACGATGATTATCAGTATAATAATGCCTGAATTGCCTTTATTTTTCTTTTTCTGACTGTTACGGCGGGGATAATTTCCGGCAGGCTGTCTGTACTGGGGCTGCTGGTATTGCTGCTGATACTGGGGCGGAGCATACATATTCTGCTGCTGAGGCCTTACAGGCTGCTGCGGACGCATTTGCTGCTGATAAGCTCCCTGCTGATAATTCTGCTGCGGATAGGGATATCCGGCAGGCCGTCTGTTCTGATACTGTGGCTGCTGGGGCTGTTTCTGGGGATATGGACGGCTTTTGAATGTAGGCTGATCGTCAGACGCATCTGCTTTGTAGAGTTTTGTCTGATCGTTATCGTTGAAATTACTGGGCATAATAGCACCTCCGGATCAATGACCTCTGTGGGCCTGTATGTAAATGATTCGCCAACTATAATAATATCAATAAAGCAGCAGTTTGTCAAGAACAATGATGCATTGAAGATGAGTATAATGGACTTATGGGGCAGAATTGTGAAAATTCAGGGAAAATCTCATAAATGTATAGCATTTTGTTCTGTTTTATGGTATAATATAATTTATGCTGAAAAAGGAAATGTAAGGAATGATAATGTAATATGCCTATATATCTTGATAATGCGGCAACCACAAGGCCGTGTGCCGAGGCTGTTGAAGCCGCAGTGGAAGCAATGACAGTTAATTACGGCAATCCGTCTTCACTTCACAAGGCCGGACTTGAAGCTCAGCTTTTAGTTGATAAGGCAAGAAAGATCATAGCAGGCTCGATAGGAGCTGATCCTTCCTGCGTTTATTTTACTTCAGGCGCTACTGAGAGCAATAATCTCGCTCTGAGAGGTGCTGCCGGAGCCTATGGAAGACGAAAGAAGAAAATAGTTATATCCGCTGTTGAACACGCCTCTGTAGATGAGACTGCCTCAGCACTTGAAGCTCAGGGATTTGAGGTCGTCCGTGTATCTCCAAGAGAGGACGGAAGGCTTTATTCAGCTGATTTTCTGAATGCTTGCGATGAGAACACCTTTCTTATAAGCATGATGCTTGTCAATAACGAGACCGGCTACATACTTCCTGTGAAGGAAACTTTTACAGCGGTAAAGAGAAAATATCCCGATATCATCACACACTGCGACTGCGTTCAGGGATATATGAAGCTGCCTGTTAAGGTAAATGCGATGTGTGCGGATATGATAAGCCTCAGTGCCCATAAAATACACGGAGTAAAGGGCGTTGGAGCTATATACATTAAAAAAGGAGTCCGTGTGGTGCCGATAGTAACCGGCGGAAAACAGGAAAAGGGTATACGCTCAGGAACTGAAAGTGTGCCTCTGATAGCAGCTTTCGGGGCAGCTGCGGAAAAGCTGCTTCCAACTATCGGTGAAAGATATGAGAGAGTCGGCACTCTTAAAAAGTATCTGCTGGACAGACTTTCCGGTATAGATGGCACAGCTGTTAACTCACCGGAGGACGGCTCACCATATGTAGTGAATATATCTGCTGAGGGAAGACGCTCAGAGATAATGCTGCACTTCCTTGAAAGCAAGGAGATATACGTCTCCAGCGGCTCAGCCTGCTCAAAAGGACAGCAGAGCGGAGTTCTCGGACAGTTCGGCATAAAGGATAAACGTGCTGACAGCGCTATCCGCATCAGCATGACCGCAGAGACCACTGAGGAAGAGCTGGACAGGCTGGCAGAGGCTATTGCAGAAGGATTTGAAAAAGTAAGAGGATGATATCCTCATAAAAAATACAGGAGAATGAAAATGAAAGAAATTGTACTTGTAAAATACGGAGAAATGGCTCTGAAAGGCCTTAACAAGAAGACCTTTGAGGATATGCTCACCAAGAATATAAAGCGCAGGATAAAGCCTCTGGGCAAATTTGTCTGCACCAGCGCTCAGTCCACACTTTACATAGATCCGCAGGACGAAGATATCGATCTTTCAGAGGTAGTGGAGAGAGTGGGAAAGATATTCGGTATCGCTGCACTTTGCCGTGCCTGTGTCTGTGAAAAGGATTTCAGCGATATCTGCGAGAAGAGTTACGAATATCTGGAGGACGTACTTGGCTGTGCAAAGACCTTCAAGGTAAATGCAAAGCGTTCAGATAAGGCCTTCCCCATGAAATCGCCTGAGATTTGTATGGAGCTTGGCGGAAAGCTGCTTGAAAGATTCCCTCACCTGACAGTCGATGTCAAGGAGCCTGAGATAACTGTAACGGTGGAGATAAGAGATACAAATGCTTATGTCCACGCTGAGAACATCAAGGGCGCAGGCGGACTTCCTGTCGGCAGCAGCGGCAAGGCAATGCTGCTCCTTTCCGGAGGTATCGACAGCCCTGTTGCAGGCTGGATGATGGCAAAGAGGGGAGTACATATCGCTGCGATACACTATGTCAGCCCTCCATATACTTCCGAAAGAGCACAGCTCAAGGTGGAGCAGCTCTGCGAGAAGCTCACTGACTGGTGCGGCGGTATCGCTTTCTACTGTGTCCCGTTCACTGAGCTCCAGGAGGCTATCAAGGACCACTGTCCCGAGGAGTTCTTTACTATTATAATGAGAAGACTTATGATGGAGATAGCCCAGCGTATTGCCGCAAAGGATAATTGCCTCGCACTTATCACCGGCGAGAGCGTTGGACAGGTAGCAAGTCAGACTATGGCTGCAATAGCCTGCACAGACGCAGTATGCCGCATACCGGTATTCCGCCCATGCATAGGTATGGATAAGACTGAGATAATCGAGATATCCCGCAAAATAGATACTTTCGATATATCCACCCTTCCTTATGAGGATTGCTGTACCGTATTTACTCCCAGACATCCTAAGGTAAGACCCCGTCTGGAGGATATAGAGAAGGCTCAGAACAGCTTTGATTTCGAGCCTCTTATACAGAAGGCTGTTGAAAATACTGAAATGAAGACCTTTGACATTTCAAAATAACAAGGACATTGTTTTTAACTATCTTACAAAAATTAGAAGTTGAAATTATAAGATGTGCACAAAAGGCAGGTGCGGGTACAGATGACAAGCAGTAATTATACAGAAAGTTTATCCGTAAATCTTGACAAAACGGTTACAAATGTTGTAAAATTATTAGAACGGGATAGTTTAAAGATAGCTACGGCCGAAAGCTGTACAGGAGGTCTGCTGTCTGAGCTGATAACTTCAGTGTCAGGCGCTTCAGCAGTCTTTGAGCTCGGTCTGTGTACTTATTCCGAAAGAATAAAGAGCCGGTTCCTCGGAGTTCCGGCAGAAGAGATAGAAAAATACGGAGTAGTCAGTGAAGAGGTCGCCCTTTCAATGGTCAGAGGACTTAAGGAGACTTCCGGTGCTGATATCTGTATTTCTGTAACAGGAGTAGCCGGACCGTCCGGCGGTACAGAGAGAACTCCTGTCGGCACAGTATTTATCGGCTTCGATATAAAGGGAAGGCAGTTCGTCAGACTGCCTGAACTCTGGAAGCTTGAAGATAAAAGCCGCAAAAATATCAGATATGCGGCTGCAGCCTATGCCTTTGCAACTGTTGAACAAGCACTAATGGAGGAGATTCAGGCAGATGAGTGATATATTTAACGGCCCTGCATCAGAGGCCGACAGAGAGGCTCAGCTCAGAGCTGAGAGGATCAGCCGGATCCGCAAGGCCATACACAGTGCTCAGGAACAGAGCGCTCCTGCAGCGGAGGCCCCCGCTGATACAGGAAAGCAGGTGTTTTCATCTGCTGAGGATATCCTCAGGGCTCTCGATGCTGAAAAGGCTCCTTCACAGACAGAAGCAAGCGTTCCGGCAGCGGAGAGCGGGGATGTATCGGATATACTCCATGAGAGGTCTATATTCGATTCACTGCCGGATGATCCGGCCGCTGATTTCCTTCCCGATGCTCCTGTGGAAGATACACCGCATTACGAGATGCCGGAAGAACCTGTCAGGAGGCCGGCTCCCGAGAGAACTGCTGTAAGACCGGTAAGGACGGTCCAGCCGCAAAGAGCTCCTGTGCGTGATGAGGCAGAGGCGGCAAGAGAAAAAGCAGAGGCGGTCTACCCTGAAGCACAGAAAGCTCCTGTGAAAAAAGGAAAGAAGAAAA
>ODAI012922418.1_pt1 | contig 38011 bp, 77 predicted proteins | sample 1539321 | NCBI WGS metagenome assembly ODAI01 (sample SAMN02144231, study PRJEB22623) | gut metagenome | biome: sheep rumen | host: Ovis aries | place: New Zealand
TTCGGAATTGAGGGTCTTGCAATGTTTAATACTACTGGTTCAAATACTGTTGTTGATCAGTCAAATGTTGTAGGTAACTTGAAACTTAATCTTTCCAATTGGTTTGGAGGATATAAGGGAGAGCCTCGTAGAGTAGAGGTAGTTTTGGTTCCTGGACTTGGTTGGGGTCATGACTATGGTAATGTTTATAATGATAGAAATTATTTAACTTATAATGTTGGTGCAGAATTAAATATTAATCTTGGCAAGGCTCGTGCTTGGCAAATTAATGTTAAGCCTGTTGTAATGTGGAATAATTATAATAATGTTCTTACTCCTAGACGTGCTAATATGCAAGGTAGAATTCAATTTGGCTTAACATATAAGTTCGGTTCAAGAAGCAAGAAGAGTCATAACTTTGTTCTTTGCCCTTACAGCGTAACTGCATCTGATTATGAAGCAGCTCAGGCAAGAATTGCAGAGCTTGAAGCTCGTGAGCCTCAGGTTGTTGAAAAGGTTGTTGAGAAGGTTGTTGAAAAACAAGTTATAATTGAGAAGCAAGTTGCTCATGATCCTGCACTTCAGACAGTAATTACATTCCCTATTGGAAGTAAGTCATTAAGCAAGATTGAAAGAGCTAAGCTTGATGTATTGGCTAAGGTTATTAGAACTGATGAAAAGGTATATCTTGTAGGTAGTGCAGATACTGCAACTGGTACTGAAAAGAGAAATACAGAACTTGCTACTGGTAGAGCTGATACTGTTAAGAATATTCTTATAAAGGAATATGGTATTAGCGAAGACAGAATATTTACTAGAACTGCATTTGATACAAATTCAGTTGCTGAGGCAAGTAGAGCTGTTGTTATTACATTAGAATAAAAAAATAACAATAAACGTTACACATTGAATCCTCCGTATTTACGGGGGATTTTTTATTTTTATATATAAGTTTTCTATATTAATTATATATACGCTTTTTATATAAAATGGAACAGAAGAAGGTTGTTAAAAAGGTTGTTAAAAAGAATGTTAATGAATCATTTGTAGATAAGATTAAAAAGAATTGGAAGAACATTTTATTGATTATACTTGTTATATTTAGTGTAAGTAAATGTACTAGTTCTTGCACAAGAGGAAGACAAATTGATAGACTTAATTATCAAATTGTTCAAATGGATTCTGTAATTACATCAAACGGAATTGAACTTGATAAATTAAATACAAGATTAGATGATGCTCAAACAAGTATAGATTCTTATAAAGGTATTGCTACAGGTAATCAAAGAGATTTAGTTGATAAAGTATCTACATTAAGTGAAGAAAATAAAAATCTTCAGAAACAAGTTAATTCATTAATAAAAGAAAATGGTAAATTAAAAAATAAAGTTTCTGAATTAGAAAAACAAATTGAAAGTACTGATTAATATCAGTACTTTTATTTTTAAATATATGAATATAGTTATAAAAATATACAAATAGGTATAAATGAGATATTTAGGAAAATTTATTTCAGAAACTGAAATACAAAATGCATTAGATAATAATGAATTATTAAATCCTTATATTGCATTATATAATAATGGATTAAGTGTAGATATTAATACAAAAGAAAACAAAACAAAAATTTTCTTAAAATTATCTACAAGCATTAATTCAATAGAATATACAACATCAGAAACAGTTGGACAGGCACATGGTGGTGGTGCATCTTATAATTTAAATTATATAGAAATTACTGGTATACCAAATGAAATAAAATCATATTTACTTGGATATAATTATAATAGATGGTATCATTTACAAACCCCTATTAATTTTATAAATAATGATGGTAATGACCATATTAATATATGGCCTCAATATACATATCCTATAAATGTAATAAAATATGATAATAATACAAATATTTTATATTTATCATCAAATAGATTTATTTGGAATGATATAAGATATGATGATGTTGTTCATGAAGAAGATAGTGTAGAGAATGTATTTAAATGGACCGAGGATAAATATATTGGACATACATATTCAACTTATGATAATTATTATACTGGATATAAATTATATTTTGATAATATAAAGAATAAATTTATTTTAGAACCGGTTATAATAACTTCAATTGAAACATATATAAATACAGATGATAAATTACCTTTAGTTTATGAATATGATGGTTATAATACATCAGATCTTAATATATTTTTCATCCCTAGTTTTTTGATTAATAAAATAGAAGATTACCAAAATAATATATGGGATGGTTCTTCAATAGATATTACTGAATATAATATATATTTATATAATAATTCTAATAGTTTTGGAAATTCAGATGAGACAACATATCCATATCCAGGAGGTTATTTAAATGATAATGGTTATCATTCTAGTTGGTCACCAGAAGAATATAGTGGACCATTTGATGAAATGTTAATTGAAAATGGTTGTTTAGTATTAAAACAAAGTACTTATTTTAAAACAGAAATAAATTTAAATACTTTAAAATTATCTTATAGTGGATCATCTTGTTAATAAATTATGAAGACATGTATTATTTGTATAGCAAAAAATGAACATAATTATATTGATGAATGGATAAATTGGCATTTAAATTTAGGATTTAATAATATAATTATATGCGATAATGATTCTATAGATAATCAATATATAAGTAAAGATGAAAGAGTAATAGTTAAAGATTATTCTAAATATATCAATTTACAACCTACTGCTTATACACAAGAATATAATCTAAATAAAGATAATTATGATTGGATTACTTTTATAGATTGTGATGAATTTATTATATTAGAAGATAAATATAAAACTATTAAAGATTTTATATCTGATGATATATTTAAAGATGCTGATATAATTAGATTACATTGGAAAATATTTTGCGGTGGTAAAGAACTTGATGTAAAGGATAATGATTATTCTGTAATGAATAGATTTAAAGAACGTTATCCAATGGAACATGAAAAATGGTCAAAATCTATCATTAAAACATCTTCAGTTATAATTAAAGAAGGAGAAAAAATTGTTCATTCTGGATATTTTTATAATAAAGAATTAAAGGCAGTAAATGCTTTAGGAGAAAAATGTTTAAATGAATGGTGTACTGCTGATGAAATACCAATATATAAAAATGCTTGGATTAATCATTATCCAACAAAAACAATCGGAGAATTTATTAAACAAAAATATTTTAGAGGCGGAGCAAATTTAAATAATAATAGATATAGAACATTAGATTATTTCTTTATGTATAATCCATATGATAAAGAATTAGAAGAATATGGTAAAAAATTAATTTCCAAGTTACATGTTCAACCTAAAGAAATAAAAACAGATGTTTATATTTCATTAAAATTTGATGAAAAAACCAAAAGATTTAAATAATAAGAAAATATAATATTGATAATATATGGGCAAACATTTAAAAACATTTGATACACAAGAACAAATACAAAGTGCATTAAATAATGGTTCTTTATTAAAACCTTATATTGCATTATATAATAACAAAAGTAATATTGATTATAATACTAAAGAAAATTTATCAAATCCATTTATAAATATACCAGTATCTAATAGTATAGAATATTCATTTGAAGGAGAAATAACATGGGCTTCAACTGGTATAGAAAGTGCAAATATTAATTATGTTAAAGTTAATAGTATTCCACAAAATATAAAAAATTATATTTTAAATGGAAATCATAATAGATGGTATATATTAGAAACACCTATTCTTTTAGAAACACTTACAGTTAGTGATAATGGAACTGGTAATAAATTAGAGATAATAATTCCATATTCTAATTCTAATTATGAGATAGATACAGATGATAATTATAATGAAATTAATATGGTAAAATATGATGAAATAACACAGACATTATATTTATCAAGAGGTAATTTTTATTATTGTTCGGAAATAGAGAATGATTATATCCAAGATATTGTATTCCCAAATTTACGAGATATTTCTACAGGCGGGGGAGAATCACAGTTTAACGGATTAAAAATATTTTATGATAATAGTATAAATAATTTTACAATTATTGGTACAGAAATAATAAATGTTGAAACTAATGATAAATTAATATATGATATTGCTGGAAATCATGTATATAATACAGAATGGAATTTAAATTTCATTCAATCATATATAATTGATCATATAGAATCTTATTTAAATAATACTTGGGATGGAAGTGAAGAATCATTATCAACATTTAATTTGGCTCCAAATACATGCACAACAACAAATTATGGAGGAAATAATTTTAAAATTTCTATTGTTAATAATTATACATTAAGTGGTACCACATATGAAGGAGAAAGATTATTAATTACAAATGATAATAGTATTTATATATTATTTAATTTAACAACATTAACTATTAATACATCAGGGCTTGGTAGCTAATAAATATTAATATAGATATATGAAAGTAGCTATTATATGTATTGCTAAAAATGAAGAGAAATATATTAAAGAATGGTCTGATTATCATTTGAATTTAGGATTTGATAATATATTCATTTGTGATAATGATGAAGAAGATATTATATCAAAGATTTTAGATAATGAAAGAATTAAAATTTTAAATTATAGAAATATAAATAATCATGTTTCAATTCAATCTTTAGCATATACTGAAGTATTTAATACATATAAAAAAGATTATGATTGGATAACATTTATTGATATTGATGAATTTATTGTATTAGACAATAAATATGAAAATAACATAAAAAATTTTTTATCTGATAAGATTTTTGATAATGCAGATATTATTAGATTACATTGGAAATGTTTTTCAGATGGAAATATTCTTGATGTTGTAGATAATGATTATTCAGTATTTTCCCGATTTATTGAAACTTATGATACTGAATATAATAAATGGGGAAAATCTTTTTTACGAACATCATCAATAAATGGAGAAGTTAAAATAAAAGGGGGACATGGATATTTTAGTGATAAAAAATTAAAAGCAGTTAACGCAATTGGTGAAAAATGTTTAAATTTTTGGTCAACTGTAAATAATATTCCTTTATATGAAAATGCTTGGATAAATCATTATCCAACAAAAACAATTGGAGAATATGTAAGACAAAAATATTTTCGCGGTGGTCCTAATCATAATAACGGAAAATATAGTTCATTAAAATATTTTTTTAAATATAATGACTATACATTACAAAAAGAGGATTATGGTAAATTACTTATTAAACGAATAATTACTGAAGAACATAAATTACCGCCTAGTATAAACATAGGCTATAGATTTAAAAGAAATGACATGACTAATATATTAAAAAAACCTCGTTGATTTATTCAACGAGGTTTTCTATTTTATAATATAAAGTAAAATAGTATTAATATGAAGAAGGAAAAAATTACAAAAATTTCTGATTTTGAAGAAACATGTATGTGGATGAGTTGTAGATATGCAATAGGCAGACATACTATTGCTGCTACTATGCATGCAAATGATATTGCTTGTAATTTTTTCTATCGTCTTTCAAATGATAGAAAGGAATTTACTGCTTTTGATATTGCAAGAGAAATTGATAATATACTTAGATGGCAGTTCAATTTATTTATTGAATATCCTAATCTTAATGTAAATTATCATCCTTATGAAATTCTTATGGATTTCATTAAGAAATATAATATTAAAGATTTGGATGAATTCAATAAGTTTGATAGAATTGATTATGATTGTTCAACACAAGAATTCAAATTAAAATATGTTTCTTCTTATATTGATGCTTATCATTCATCTCCAGATGGAAGTGAGCAAAAAGAGATATATGATAAGAAAAGAAATTATAATACAATGGATCTTGAAGATTTACTTCATTGGCAAATGCTTTCTGCTTGTTTTGATGTTAAAAGACTTAAAGTAGTTAAGACATTATATGAAGGAAAAGAAGAAGAACATATTTGTTTTAAATCTTATTTCTTACAATATGGTCATACAACTGAAATTAGTAAACTTAATGGTGAACCATATGAAGTAAATGACCTACATAATATCTGGTGGGATGAACATTGGATTCCTCTTGATAGATATTTAGGAGGCAATGAAAATGGATATATTGCAGATGAATATATTATAGATGTAAGAGATATTACTGAAAGTGAAATTAAACAATTTGAAGGATATGATTAGATTAGTTGAATTTGATAATATAAATTTTCTTAAAGATAATCCTAGTTACATTAAAAGGGTTTATGAACACAGATATAAAGATACCAATTATGCAATTATTCAAGAAGGTAAAAATACTTGGGTAATATATGTAATTGATGATAATCTTGGCGTATTTGAATTATTTGAAGGCTATTGGACTAAAAAGAAAGCTATTGAAGAAATAGAGAGTGGAAATCTTAAAAGAAAGCTTTTTGAACAAAAAATTTTATATGATAAAATAGTTGAAGTATTATGAATATAGCATTAGTTGCCCATGATGGGCGTAAAAAGGAGTTAATGGAATGGGTAAAGTATAACTGGGAAACCCTTTCACAACATAATTTATTTGCAACAGGTACAACTGGTAAGTTAGTAATTGAAACACTTACTAGTTCTCATTTGAATTCTATTGGTACTTATCCTGATTTTTATCCAAGTAGATTACATGATACATATTCAAATAAAGTAACTTGCTTATTAAGCGGACCGCTTGGAGGTGACCAGGAGATTGGTGCAATGATTGCAGAAGGAAAAATTGATGTACTTATTTTCTTCTGTGATAATCTTATTATGCAGGGTCACCAAAATGATGTATCTGCTCTTACAAGATTAGCGTCTCTTTATAATATTGCATTTGCAACAAATCGTACAACTGCTGATATGATTCTTACATCTCCTTTGTTTAAAGATGAAAATTATAAAAGAATACTTCCAAGTGCAATTGAAAATTATAAGAACAGAAATTTATGATTAAAATAATGAATAAGCCAGATTGGATTGAAAATCCTTCTTGGTTTCATAAAAAATGTAAAGAAAATTATTTTACTGGTCAGCAAGTTCTTGACAGATTTTATGATGTTCCTGTAGGATATGGGTCTCTAACAGAATGTAATATTCCTAAAGAACTTGAAGATAATCATTGGCGTCCAGAAGATAATAAGACATATAAATGCTGGTGGTATTGGACTAATCCTGCTGACCAAGCAGATCCTGGAGAAGATATTCTTGTTTATATTGAAGAATGTGAACCTTCACAATTAGATACTTTAAGATATGATACTTTAAAAGAAATTAATGAAATAGTTTCAAAGTTATCTATTGATAAATTGAAAGCATTATTAAAACATATTAAAAGCGTTTACTAATGGGACATTTATGGATAGGTGAAAAACCTAATTACAGTAAAAAGAAAATATCAGAATATTTATCTAAGTTAAGATTTAAATTCAAAGAATATGATGACTTAGATTTTGATGATATAAATGAGTGGTGTTCTAATATAGTTAAGAAGACAAAAGATATAAACACTAAAATTCTTATTGATATTAATGTAACTGAAGATTCATCTGGAGGTTGTGGATGCGGTCCTCAGATTATTACAATGACTCCTTATTATGAAAGATTAGAAACAGATAATGAGTATGTAGACCGTATTAAAGAGGAAGAAAAACAATATCAAGAAAATCTTAAGAAGGAAAGATTAAGGAAAGAAAATCAAGAACAATATTTAAAAGATATTGAAGAATATAATAGAATAAAAAACAAATATCATTTATACTAATGAAAATACTTATTACTGGCGGGCATGGACAGTTAGGACATTGTATGTATGATGCATTACAAAATCCTTTGTTATTAGTAAATAACGAGTATGTCTTTTTATCACATGAAGATTTAGATATCACTGATAAAGGTTCAATAGATAGATATTTATTTTATCATCCTGATGTTGAATGTATTTTAAATTTTGCTGCATATACAAATGTTGATTATGCTGAAGATAATATTTATGATGCATTTAAAGTTAATTCATTGGGAGTAAAGAATCTTGTTGATGCTTGTGAAGAACATGACATAATGTTATTTCATATCTCAACAGATTATGTTTATAAAGATGGATTACTTTCTTGTAATGAAGAAACTGAATGTGATCCAATAAATATTTATGCACAATCAAAAAGAGATGGAGAATTACATATAATTAATTCTAATCTTAATCATTGGTACATATTTAGAACATCTTGGTTGTATTCTGAATATCCTGATAATTTTTTTACAAAGATACTTGATAATTGTAAGTATTATAAAGATTTAAGAGTGGTCACTGATGAAATTGGTTCTCCTACTTATGCCCGTCGTTTAGCAGAATTGATTATATGTATTATTGAAAATGGATATTATGCAACAACATTAAAAAGTGGAATATATAATACATCTGGAAACGGAATGTGTTCAAGATATGATTTTGCTGCTAATATTATTTCAGGAGGATATAATATAAATATTCTTGGAGAAAAAATTAAAATAAAGACAACAATATATCCTATTAAACAAGAAGAATTAAATTTAAAAGCAAAACGACCACATTGTATTATAATGGACAATAAGAAGATTTATTCTTGTGTTCCTATTTCTGTTGACCATTGGATATATGATTTACAAGATTGCATTACTAATTATGAAAAGTTAGTTAATCATAAAAAGTTAGAAGAAAAGATGTTATTTGGAAAATTTAATAGAAGTTAAACTATGGAAAAAAATAATAATGATGAACTCTTAGAATTCAATACTAATGATTTATATAATATTGCATCAAGATTAAAGTTATTTAAAGAAGAAAGAATTGAATGTAAAGCAATATTACAAAAGAATCCAAGTAGGAATATTAGAGAAAGATATAATAAAGCTAAAGAAGAATATGGCAGAGCATTAAATGATTTTAGTTATTTCGTAAATAATTTCATAAAATGGAATGTAACAGTAGAAGATGACAAAGGAGAGAATTAATTCTCTCCTTCTTTTTTATCATTATCATCAGCCATAGGCGGTGTATCAACATCTACATTTGGCTGTCCATTATATAATGCTTGATATTTATAATCTATTTTATTCATTAAAACGAAATTGTTGATATAATGTTCAATGATTTTCGTTAATAAATAAACGTAATCAACATTAATTGATTCATCTCTTGTAACATCTTCATCAAAGAAATCTACAAACTTCTTAACTTTAAATGTATTATACTTTGTTAAAAATTGTTCAATGTCATCTTTTAATACAATCTTTCTATCACGACATTTAAGAAATAATTCTAACATAGGTTTAAGATGTTCTTTATCAGTCTGAAACCAAGTGTCAAATTTAAAATCAAAATTATCTAAATCAAGATTTTCTTTAATATATTCTTGTAAACTTAACATAATTCATATGCATTCTTTTTTCCAGCAGCTGGTTTAATATCAAGATCTTCTTTCTTGAATTGAGAAATCAAAAATTTATCTTTAATTATAATATCACCAATTTTATCTAAAGCATTTAATACATCTCCATAATTAATAACATACTTATAAATTGGTAAGAATTCTGAAACAAATATTACGTTCTTTCCAGAGAAATCTGAATCATCATTACGATAACCTATTAATGCACATGTATCTGTTAAATCATCAGTCTTAAATATAAATGATAACCACTTAATATTATCAGTAATTGCGCATGTATCCGGATGCGTTTTAAAATATTCCTTTAATTCAAAGAATCCACATTTAGGATTATCTTCATTCATTGAATTAGAAATTATTTTATTTAATATTTTTGTATTTTCTACTTCTTTTGAAATAACATTATCTGAAGTAAACTTATTGATATAACGAACTTTTTCCTTCTCATCATAATGGTATGAAAGAGGATCATATTCATCTTTATTATTCTTTCCGGTTAACCAAGACCAGAAGCCTTTAAATATATCTATTAAGCTTTCATCAACAAATAATTGTTCTCTTGAATATTCTTTTAATGATTTCATTTTTCAACTTTATATAATTCTTCGTTATCTTCTGATTTTTTAAATCTTAATTTCTCAAGTATTCCTCTCATTTTATTATGAGTAATTTTAGCAGTAAATCCTTTACAAGAATTCTTTTCTTTTAACATTATGTTTTTAAATTGATTGAAAATTGCTTCTTGTACTTCTGTAGGGTTATCAACAACTAAATTAGTTTCAATTGAAATAATATGAACATAATTCTCAATGTATTGTATATTAGGTTCATATATTAATACACCTGCATAGTAAATACTTTCACTTTTATAATAGAATGTATAAACATAAGGATCACTTTTAACTTCTCCTAAATCTTTACAATACTTATTAATGTTTTTAGCAATCATATAAGATTCAGGGAAACCAATTTTTGTATTTTGCCAAATTTCAAGTGTATCTCTATCTTTAATTAAATCCTTAAATCTTGCTGGTTCTTTTTGAATAACCAATTTATCAACATCCATATCAAGCATATTAACTTTATTGTTGTTAATAAGTTTAGTTTGATTTGATTTAAGTTTTTTGATAAAAGATTTTAACCAAGATAAAAGGCTTTCATTAATTACTTTATCATCTATATATTCTCCTATATGTTTCATATTCTTATTATACACTAATCTAATTAAAAATAAATTTTTATGAATAAGAACACTAAATTTATCTATATTAATAAAAAATATATAGTGTTTCAATATGAATCTTATTCATACTGATTTTGAAATTTTAGAACAAGAGCCTGGATTAAAAGGTATATATAAGGCAGCAGAATATCCTGGTAGAATATGTTATGGTTCTACTGATAAGATTACTGAAGATTCTGCGCAACCTTTTGTTGAAAATACTTTAATGAAATCAAATCATGGCGCACCACTTGAACATGCAGCAGTTTATCTTAGATGTCCACAAAATGTATATCAAAAATATGTAAATAATAAATATTCAAGAACTAATTATCATAAAACAGAAAATGATAATGGACCTATAACTTGGTTAGATACTGAATCAAGATTTGGTTATTTATGTGATACTGTTGAATATTATGTATCAACAAATCTTAGAGTTCTTTATGATAATAAATGGTTAGATGATTTAAAATATTTATGTGACATTACTCCATATCATACAAGAAGAGTTACAGTTAAATTTACTTGTGACATTGGTGTATCTAGAGAATATAATAGACATCGTAATGATTCACCTAATGAAGAAAGTACAAGATATTGCAATTATTCTAAAGATAAGTTCGGCGGTTCAATAAATATTATAGAGCCTTGTTGGTTATATGATAGACATGATGAACTTCAGAAGAAAGTAGATACTCTTGATTTTATGACTTATATTAAATGGATTGCAGCTGGTCAAGATGAATTATTTAATGATATTGATTATTGGCTTTTTGGATCACTTTCTGCAGAATGGTGTTATATGAATCTTGTAAATAAATGTGGATGGAAACAACAGCAAGCAAGAACTAAACTTGAACTTGATACAAAGACAACATTAGTACATACAGCATTTGTAGATGATTGGGTACATTTCTTTAATTTACGAGCTCTTGGTACAACGGGTGCACCTCATCCACAAGCTAAAGAATTAGCAGAACCACTTATGAATGAATTTATAAAAAGAAATTATTTAACAGATGAACTCAAACGAAATCTTGGAAAAAAACAAAACGAATACAATACTACAATTTAATATAACTACAATGATAATTATCTTTACTATATTATCAATTGTAACAACATTATTTTTATCAGTAAAGATTGGTATAATTTTTACGGTAATATCTTTAGGATATTTAATATTTTTATATAGAACAACGAAAAAATTAAAAAACTTTACAACAGATGAAAAAATTTCTAGCTAACTTATTTGATTGGTTAATGGCTTTTACTGCAATTATAGGTGCATTATTTTTAACTGCATTTATGTTTTGGCCATTTATTGCTTTAATATTAATTGCTTGCGTATTATTTTGGATATTCCTTCCAATTATTGGCTGGATTATATTTATTGTAATGATGATATTTATTGTAGCTTACGTATTAATTGGAATATTTGAAAATAATTGAATTTTGAATATGTAATTTACTATTTTATTATATAAACAATTTAAAAACTAAAAGAATATGGAAAATCTTTTCGGAAACTTATTTAACAATCTTGATTTAACAGATTTAAGCAAGAAACTTGAGGCATTTAAGACTCTTGCAAACGACAAGTACAACACATTTATGGATAATAACTTCCGTAAGTACGATTTGACTACTGAGGATGGTTATAAGGAATTCATTAATGAGGCTGCTAATATCAGAACTAAGCTTGAGGAAAGCAAGAACAATCCTTTTGCAGGCGCAATGATAAATGTTCTTGATAATCTTGTAAAGAATGCTATGCAGTATCACTCAGAGCATAAAGTATCTAATGAGAAGAAAAACGATCCTGTAAAGGATATCGTAAATAATGAAGTTAACAGACAGAAGACCGAGAATCATGGTAAGCTTAATGTTAATGTTAAAACAGATCTTCCAGATGAATTTGAGTATCCTTCAGATAAACTTAGTCACAGACAGACAAGAAATGTTTGGAAGCTTGTTGATGAGTACATGGATACTATGATTCAACCTTATCTCCCTGAAGATGTTGATGACGATGTTGTAGATGATATGGCAAGCGGTTTATTTGAATTTGCTGCTTGGATTCTTACAAAGGAAGAAGAATAAATTTAAACATAAATAAATAAAAACACAAAAGTATGAAGAAAATTGTTAGTTTTATTATGACACTTGTTATTGCTTTTGCAATGATTTCTTGTCAGTGTACTAATAGTAATCAGACTGTTGTTGGTACCCCTGATGTTGAGGTAGTTGACTCTATGTTTGTTGAACATACTGTTGCACTTGATAGACAGTCAATGTTTGCTAAGGGTATTGATAATGATTACAGATGGTATGAAACAAACATTCGTCTTGTAAATTTCCTTGATGAGGAATATGCAGGTATTGACGAAGTTGTTAATGTATTCCAAACTGTAGAAAGCAGAGATGAACATAGTTTTGATACTGTTGTTTATAAGTTCCAGCATACAGCTGAAGGAACAGTTGAGGGATCAACAAATGGTTTCTGGGTTGAAGATTATCCTCTTAACAATGAACAGATTATTGTAACATTTGTCCAAGCTCTTGAGAAGGTAAATGAAGTTAATCTTCCTAAGCCTCATTCAAGATATGTAGTTCTCAGAAAGCAGGTTGGACCTGTAGATGCAAATCCTCAGTGGATTTTTGGAAATGTAAGAGCACAGCTTTATGTTGATGCAGTTACTGGTGAAGTTTCAGAAGAAAATCCTGCATTCAGAGGACTTAACCTTGGTACTCCACTTGGAGAATGGCCTTAATAGTTAAATATTAAATTCGTATGGTTAATTTACAGAACACTCGCCTAGATTTTTATATGAGTATAAAAGTTGATAATGGAAAAATAATAGGAGTGAAAAACCTTCAGTAGAAATCTGACGTTAAAATTTTACGATAAAATAAAGAGAACCAAATAATTGGTTCTCTTTTTTTATTACATTACACCTAATGTATTAGGTACCTTTCCTGCAATTGGATTTGCAACATTTACTGCCCCTCCAGGATTTAGTGGAGCTGTTTGTGTAACAGGAGAACCAGTAGTAATAATAGTCCCATAAATACACATAGATTTTACATATTGATCAATTATATCAGCTAATCTTTCTGCAAGTGCGTCAGAAACCATATCATCAAATCTTTCAGCAAATTCTGAACATAATTTTTCTGATTGATCATTCATATTTGTAAATGTTGAACGCATACATACTTCCAATGCATTAGGTAATATTTGTGAAAATGTATTTTTCAAATCTGATTTTAACTGTGTAGGATTTAACATAATTGAATAGTTTGATTCATTATTTCTATATATAAAAATAACTTTTAATTTCAATTATATGGTTTATATAGTTTATTGTAATAGTGAAAAAATAGAAGAAGGAAAGTATGGAATATATGATCCTACAATTGAGTATATTTCATTATCAAAAGAAAAAGCATTAGCATATCTTGAAAAAGAAAGATATCGTTTATTTAATTTAGAAGGTAATGAAATAGATGAAGATAAACCTGAAAGTTTTGCATGTTCTGTTGATAATATGTGGTATGATTATTGGCTTGAGGAATATCCTGAAGATACTGATTTACGAGCATTGTATATAAAGACAAATAATATTTTCTAATTCATTGAATTTTTAAAGAATCATACTATATTATATTGTAATTAATAAAAACAAATATTATGAAGCAAACTGAATATTCCGCAATGGCTCAAGCTTTGTTTGACATTCTTTTTGAAAATGACAAACTTGGCGAGTTTGAACTTCCTTTTCCTTATTACTTTTTTGGGATTGATGATAAACCTGAAATTCCTGTTGTCGCTAAACTCGAACCGCAGGGTCCTGTTGTTGCTCGAGTGAATGTTGTTTTCAAGAAAAATCAACATGAAGATAATTTCAGAATGCCGGTTATCGTGATTGAAAAGAACGGCAAGTATCAGGATTTCTATTACAATTCTTCCGATGGAATTTGGAAGCTGCTTTCTGAAAATTATGACCACATGACTTTCCAGGATTGGTGGGATGAAGAGGAAGTTGCAATGCCGCGTGCAAAGGTTCCTAATTTTCTTTTTGCAACGGAGGCTGTTGGAAGTAGCAAAATTTTCGAAGGTTCTGAATTTGAACAGATTGAAATTGACTATTAATTTATATAACAAGGTTCTGATTAACCTTTAATAATCAGTGGTGGTGGACCTTCAAGAAAATATCTTGATTGTAAAGTTAAATAAATTTATTAGTTTACAAAATGAAGACACAGACTTACACAAAAATTAACACACTTTACAAGAGGTATCAGAACCTTGGTAAGGTAGAACTTCCTAACAAGGCTTGGATGGCTTTCCAGAATAAGATTATCATTGGTGATTTCTCTGATGATTACATGGATTACATCAAGGGTCTGAAGTTTGATTGCTTCTCTAAGATTGATGGTACTAACTCTAAGATTGTATACCTTCCTTCTACTGGAGAGTGTTTCCCTGGCGGTAAGACTGATAATGCTGATATTATCGGTACTGGCCAGAAGGCTATGCTTGACGGAATTATCGAGCGTATTAAGCCTATTCTTGCTGAACTCTTCCCTAAGGAGTCCGCAAAGTTTACTCCAGTATTGAACGACAAGAATCAGATTCAGTATTTCTATCCTGAGGTTATGAACATCCCAGAGGGTTCTCTCCCTATTAAGGGTGCTAAGGTTGACAATGTTGAAGTTCCTGGTGATTACATGGTAACTCTTGAAGAGGTTCCTGTATACATCTACGGTGAGTTCTTCGGTAAGAAGATTCAGTCTGGCGGTAATTACGACAAGGATAAGAATCGTTTCTCTATCTTTGACATCTGTATGCAGGGTTGGTGGGTTCCTATTGACATGCTCAATGATTACGCTGAGAAACTTGGTCTTGATGTTGCTCCTTATATTGGACAGATGACAATTGAGGAAGCTGAAAAGATGGTTATGAAGGGATTCAAGACTCGTGTTCCTGATGTATCAAATCCTGACTATCTTGAGGAAGGTATTGTTGCTCGTCCAGTAGTTCCTATTAAGGATCCTCGTGGCCGTCGTATTATTGTTAAGATTAAGACTTGTGACTACAATGATCTTAAAGTTGTAATTGATAAGGTCGGGGAGGATGAGTACAAGAAGTTCCGTGAGTGGTACATGGAAAATAGGGAAATGATTGAAGGAAAGAAATAAATCGTTAACTCAGATTGAGCGAGCGTTCATAATGTTGTAGTTGTTTTGACCGGAGGTATAAAATACCTTCGGTCTTTTTTCTATATTAATTTATAATTTATAAATACATTATGACTTGGTTTAAAATTTGGAATGATAAACTTTGGGATGAAGATGAATTATCTGGAACACCCTGGACTTCTGGAGGTAATTTATGGGGATGGAGAATAGGAGGAAAATGGTGTTTAGATTATTACTTTAAACTTGCATTTAATTTATCTGATGAAGAATGGTTTGGAAGATGCGATAATTTAAAAACTAATAGAGATTTATATGCCTTGTTTGATTGGCTGGAAATAAGATATGAAAAAGACAGCATATTAATTTGGAAAGGTAAAAAATATAATAAAAATACAGGGAAAGAAATTATATGATGGGTGTTTTCTTTTTAATGTTATTATGTCATATTATTGACGATTTTGTTTTACAAGGTACATGCTTAGTTAATTTAAAACAAAAGAAGTGGTGGGAACAGAATGCTCCACAAGAGTTATATAAATATGATTATTTAATTGGTTTAGCAATTCATTGTTTAAGTTGGTCAATAATGATTCATTTACCAATAATTTTATTGTTTATTACTAATGGTTGGATTTTAACATTTTCAATTCTTATTAATGCTGTTATTCATTTTATTGTTGATGATTTGAAAGCAAATAAGTTTAAGATTAATTTAATTACAGACCAAACAATTCATATCATACAAGTTATATTAACATTCTTATTATTTTTTGTAATACTATGAAACTAAATAAAGAATATAATCAAATAAGTGTTTATAATCTAAAAGATTATGATCAATTAAAAGGTAAAGTAGTTGATAAGGTTGCTTTCTCAGATAGAGGATATTCTGATGAAAACATATTTATCATTACTTTTACTGATAAGACATTTATTGCAGTTGGTGTTCATTACAAAGATATAGATGCTGGTGATGATGAACCACAGATTGAGAATTTTTATGTAATGGATCCTAAATGCGTAAATGGAGGAGATTATCATTGTCATACATATTTTCATGATGATGGAACTATTACATTTGATGAATGGATAACAATTTTAAAGGATTTTGGAATCTGGGAATTACATGAAGATGAAGTTGTTAAAATTATTGAAGAAAATAAGAAAAGAGAAGAAGATAGAGAATATCAACAGTATCTTAGATTAAAAGAAAAATTTGAAAAGAATGACAAATGATACTATAAATATATTAGAGGAATACAAATCATCTCTTTTAGCTGAACTTCAGATTTATGTTGATCTTGTAGCTAAAAGTGCTAAATGGCGTCTTGATTTTTGGAAGAAACATAAAAAAGATTTAGAAGGCGTTCAACAATATGATCTTGTATCAACATTTGATTTACCAGCATATTATGCTTATGGTAATGCTAAAGATATAGTAGAAGAAAAGTTTAACGAAATAATTAAAAAGTATGAAGATTCAAATTAGACCTGATTGTTTTGAAACTAATTCAAGTTCAACACATTCACTCGTTATTATGGATGATAACGAGTATGCAAAGTATGTTAACGGTGATACTATTCTTGACCGTTATGGTAATATAATTGATCAAAAGAAGTATGCCGAAGCAAAAGAAAGAATTACTGATAAAGTTAAGAAACTTTGGGAAGCTGGAGCACGTGAATGCAAGTACTATCGTTCTCAGGATGAGATGATTGAAGAAATGCTTGAGGAAGAATTTGATGCTTATAACATGGAGACAATTCATGAGTCAAGAAACATCAATGGTGTTAATGTGCATGCCATTTCAATTTATGGTTACGAAGATTAATTTTTAATATTATGAAGATACAAATTAGACGAAACGTTTTTGAGACAAATTCAAGTCATGAACATTCTATCTCAATTGTCAAAGAGGATGATTGGGTAAAGTGGCTTAATGGTGAAATTCTTGGCCGTGTTGTTAAAATGAAAAGAGAAGCTGGCTGGGGAAATTTTGATAGTGAAGTTTTTGAATGGGAGTTTTCTAATGATTTTGATAGATGCAAACGAGAGAATGAAATTCTTTTAAATAAAATTAAAAATGATGGGCTTGCTAAGCAAGAAGAATATAAGAATGAGTGTCTTAATCATAAAAAGCTTATTGAAAAAGAATTAACTCCTAAAGAATTGGAAGCTTTATCAGATGAAGAACAAGATAAGTATGAAGATGATCTTTATATGGATAGAATTTATGAATTTGATGAGGACAATTATAATTATTGGAAAGATATTTATAATAATATGTCTCTTGATAATAAATCTAGTCTTGAATATACTTCATTAGTTCTTAATGGATTTTGGATTACTTATGATCAGTATAAAGAAGATTGGCTTGATGTTGATTGTGTATCTCCTTGGGACCACAAGAATGAAAGCCTTGGTGTACATGCATTTGGTAAATATTTTCATAGTTAGTTATGCTTAAGACAATTGGAGTTATTTGTTTATTTATTTTATTATACTTACTTGTTTCAGTAATAGTATCTGGTGGAATATGCCATGATACTAGCATACATAAATTTAAACATTTTGGAGAAGATTGTAGTTTTCCAGACTTAGATACTCCAGATGATAAGTTTATATTTTTTACTGAATTTATATTCTGGCCTTTTATTGTAGTATTTTATTACATACCTAAAGTATTATTTAATACTTGTAAGTTTTTAATAAATTATTTAGGTTGGATTATCGCAAAATTATTTAAGCTATAAAAAATGAAACTTAATATAAGAAAAGGCTTATTTGAAACATCTTCAAGTAGTGAAGATTCATTATCAGTATATCAAAGTATGGAACTTTTTATACTTCCTAAAAAAGAATATAAAAAGTTTATAAATGGAGAATTATATGTTAATTTTTCTGACATGAAACCTTCATTTACTGATGATGAAGAAGCAATGTTAACAGCTAATGAAAAATTCATTAAAGAACGAGGTATTAACCGTGATTTAAAGTCTTTAGAACAGCTTGGTGCATATTTAATATATAACCATAGGTCGGAGCTTTACATTAATTATAACATATATTTACGTATGGTTAATGGCCATTTTTCTGATGCAAATTACTTTGAATACGAAAATGGAGATGAAGTTATTTTTGGTTATTATGGTTATATGTTAGATTAGTATGAAAAGAAGACGAAAGGATGGATTATTAAGAATTGGAGATAATTTCTATGTTAATATATCTAAAATTGATAATATAGAATTACTTGATAAACATCCAACTACTAATAATACATTAAATCCTTCTAAATATTGCGTAAGATTTAAAGATTCATATTATAATTGGAGTTTAATTACTATAGAAGACTTTAAAAAATATATTGAACCTTATATTTAAAGAATATGAAAAGACAAATTAGAAGAGGAGCATTTGAAACTAATAGTAGTTCAACACATGCTATAAATATTTACAGAGGAATTAATTATAATATTCCTAAAGAGATTGTTATAAGAACCGGAGACTTCGGTTGGGAATTTACTACTTATAATAATCCTGAAGATAAGCTTTCATATCTTTATACTTGGTGCATGTGTAAATGTAATTCATTTGAAAAGAATGAAATAACTGGAAAGTGGGAAGCATATATAGATTATAAAAAGAGAAAAGATTATCAGTATAGAATTAAATCTAAACTTGAAGCTCTTGGTGTTGAGGAAGTATATTTTTATGATGGTGATGGATATATTGACCATTATGAAGATTTAACTGAATCTGATTTAGATGAAATTCTTGAAAATTATTTTGAAGACTTCATCTTTAATGATTCATCTTATATTGAGACAGGCAATGATAATGATGATAGAGAAGTAGAAGAAGATTATAATGCTGATTTTCATTTATATAAAGGTAATTAATTATGCATCCTTATAGAGTATTTTCAGATGGAGTAATTGAATGCGACGGCCAATTATTTTTTGACGATATAGATTTCGGAAGATATTGTGAAGAAACAGAATATGCTGAAGAATATTGGAGAAAAGAAACAGAAAGATTAAAAGAAGAAAGAATACAAGAATTAGAAGAAAAATTTTGAATATGAAAAGACAAATTAGAAAAGGAGCATTTGAAACTAACAGTAGTTCTACACATGCTATTAATATTTTTAGGGGATATGATGAAAAAAATATTCCAGAAAGTATAGTTGTAAGACCTGGAGAATTTGGATGGGAATGCGATACTTATTATGATTATGATAGTAAGCTTTCTTATCTTTATACTTGGTGTCTTAGCAGAATGAGTCCAGAAATAGCAGAAGCAAAAATTGAAAACGCATTAAAAAATGTTGGTGTAAAAGAAGTTGAATTTGAAATTGGAGAAGGATGGTGGGAAGAAGGATGCATTGATCATTCTGAAGATTTATATGATGGAGATCTTGATACTATCTTCAATGAATACTTTGCTGATTTTGTATTTGGTGATATGTCATATATAGAAACCGGCAATGATAATGATGATATTGATGTATGTGAAGATGACAGAGCTGATTTTTCAATTTATAAAGGTAATTAATTATGATAGGTGCAATTATTTTATTTACTTTTTTTTATTTTTTAATAGGTTCTCTTATAGTATTGCTAATATACGGAATATTAACTCAAACTGATAGAATCTGGAATCTTGAGAAGATATTTGATAATGCAAGTGATAATAAGTATGCCGTTTTCTGGGTATTTGTATTTTGGCCATTTGTTACATTAAAGTATGTATGTATTGGTTTATGGTATGGCTTAAAATTTGTTATAAATGCAATAGGATGGGCAATAGCAAATATATTTAAATTGTAATATGGATTTTGATTTATCTAGTATAAAAGAATATGTTTATAAACCTGGTGATGTAGCTAAATTAATTGAAGATAAACAACCATACTTTTATGTAAATAAAGCATCATGGGTTGATTCATACAAAAATATAATAAGAAATGCTATATCTTATCATGATGTATTTTTGTTTGTTGAATCTAATTGTAAAGAATTATATAAAGGATCAATTGTTACAATGTGGTTTAATTGTATTGCTGAGTTTAATGAATATGAAAAAATAATAAATAAACTTTTAGGATTAGATGAAAAAGGAATTAGTAGTTAGACGAAATATATATAATGGTAAAGAACATAAACTTATATGGTCTGGCACTGGTAAATTATATGAATTCAAACCAGCAGAAGAATGGATGCCTATTTATCTTAATTACTGGAATGATGAAGAACATGGTACAAGAACTATTGAATCTTTAGATAGTGATGGATTTGGATTTCCACTTTGTGTTGGTGATATTGTGGACGATATGGAAGTTGCTGCAATATTAGAAGTAGATGATAAAATATGTGTAATGTTTAAATAAAAAAATTAAAGAGTATGAATACATTTCAATTAATTATCGTTATTTTACTTGCTATTTATGTTTTTTCTTCACTGTATTTTTCTATTACTGGCAGAGTTTTAGCTAAGCGTCAAAAACAGTTGGATAATGAATACGCTGCGAAATCTTTACAATGGGAAGAACAAGTAAAGATTTTAGCTAAGAGAATTGGTGAAGTTAGTTCTGAAAACAACAGATTAAATGGTGTTGTTAGAGAATGGATGAATACCGCTCAGAATTATAAAATTGAAAATGATAAACTTAATAAATCATTAGAAGAGTGGCAAAAACAATCTGAAGAATATAAAGCAAAATATTTTGAAGTTGATAAAGAACTAAAGAAATTTACAACTGCTGCCGCTAATTAATTTAGAATCCTGGAATTGAATTTCCAGGATTCTTTTCTATATTATATATGTAATTAAAAAACAACATTATGAAACCTAAGTTCACATATGGACAGTTTATTGTTAAAAAGATGCGTCCTATCAAGGATATCACCCCTATTCCTAGTTTTGGAATGATGATGTATTCTGAGGATGATCATACCAGGTATGGTGTTTTCCGTGTTGATATTCTTACCAAGGGAGATTGGGAAGCTCCTATTGAGTACAAAGTAAGACTTGTTCCGGTTGGTAAATCTGAATGTATTTTTATTGACCATGAGTTTTATACTCAGGATCTTTATGATACTCTTGAAGAAATGATCTTCGATGATATGAATCTGGCCGAAAAGTTTATTGATGAATTTTTAACCGATTAAGTTATGAATTTTCAGAAAGCATTAGAATACCTTAATAGAGGTCGATGCATCCGCAGAAAAAATTGGGCTAAGACATATTGTGTTATTCTTAAAGATAATACAATTCATGTTTATGTTCATATTCCTGAACAGTGGAAAGAAATTGAAAAAAATACTACTGATGATAGATTCTTTACTTATAATGATGTAACTGCTAACGATTGGGAAGAATATAAAGAATTCTATAAATCTAATAAAGAAACCAATGAGAGTACTTATATATCATGGATGGATTTTAAGGGATATATTCTATATAAGACTATTGTTGGTAAGAAGTTCTTTTATGGGGGTCTTCGTCTTCCTGCTAAGGTAACTAATTATTTTGATGCTCAAAGATTCATCTGTCGTTATCTTAATCCTATAATGGTTAAGTTGAATTTGTATAATCCTAATGAAAATTGGCATGAACAAGATGGAAAGGAATTTCCTGAAGATGTAAAGCCAATCATTGAAAAGGTTATCAAAGAAAACTGGCTATTTGATATAAATGATCTTCCTAAATATTTAGAAGATAGTTTTTAATAAATTAAATCTATAGAATATTTGAATTCTATAGATTTTTTTCTATATTAAATTGTAATTAAAACAAATAAATTATGAAAGTTGTTTCTGAACATATTAATCCTAATAGAGAGATTAAAGAAGGAGTTCTTGTAAGGTGGCCTGAATTTCCTGATAGACTTTATTTTGTTAAAGAAACTGGTGTAAATCATTGTGGTAATAACAATTATTGTAAGCTGGAAAGTATTGACCATAAGTGGAAGGCTTTTGTTCCTATTACTGACCTTGTTTGGGACGATGTTGATTATATGGAAGTAGAAAAATAATTATGAAAGCAACCAAAAAATTATGGGATTCTTTGGAGAAAAGAAAAGAGTATAGGAATGATACTCTTAATTTTCTTGAAACTAAATTGTGTCAATATGATAGTGATATTGATATAATTATTGCTTTATTAAAAAATATGAAGTTGATGAATAAGAATATTACTATTCATCAGTTAAAAGGTAATATACATAGTATTTTCGATATTAAACATAATATAGAATACCTTGAAGAAGCACTTGATAAAATTTACGAATTATATACTCAGTTTTTGGAAGAAGAAATAGATAAAAAGAAGTAAAATGGCATATATTCTTTTTAAAAATATTACTCCAGAGGAAATTAATACTATTGTTAATTTCCTTAATTCAGTTTCTACGAATTCTAATTATGGTCCTCAACGTGAGGAAGCTGTTGGAATTTGTACAACTACTATAACTAATAAGTATACATATCTTTCTGAACATATGTGTACTAAGGAGAATCCTTATGTTAGTTGGGTAATGTGTCGAAAAGAATACTTCAACGCAAACGATTTCATTAATGCTGTAAAAGAGCATATTGAAGAATACAATAAATATTACAAAGGCATTTACAATTAAGAATATGAAAAAGATTAGAATTTCCACCGATATTTCTTGTCTGAAGAATAAGAGAGATGAAATTAAACTTATTCTTAAAAGAGAAGTAATTCCTCTACTTAAGTATCATTTTAAGGTATTGGAAATAAATACTGAAGAAGATAGTTTCATTCGTATTGATATTGATGTAGATGGTGTTGAAGATGTGAAAATGGATTATTGTGACATTGTTAATTACTGCCGCGACCTTTGTCAGATAATTCTTTATAATCATGGATTTGATTGTATTACCAGTTGTTATACTATTGCTTAAGTTATGAATAAAGTTGTATTTGATAAAGTTTTAGTAACTATTGATTTAGAAGAACTTATTAAAAAAATTACAAGTTTTAATAATGAAGATAAAGTATATCTAATTTCAGAAATACTTGATAGATTTGATGCCCATAAAGAATCTCCACTTCAAGCGTTGTCAAAATATAGACATGATAAGTGTATTAAAGAAGGCGATAGTTTCAAAAGAATGTCTGAAGATCAATTTTGGAAGAAAATCGGTTCTGCTGCTGAGGGTTATGGCGAAGTATCTAAAAAATATTATAAAGAAGCTGAAATTTGGCAGCAGTTCATTGATGAAAAAATTAATTAATAATTATGGATTATTTTGCTAAAAACGAACGTGCTATTGTTAATCTTCGTCAGGAAATGATTGAAGATATTCGTACTATTTTTCATGAACGTGGTTATAAAAATATGGAAACCGCAAATGGTATTACTGTTGAATATGACAGGGTTCTTGTCAATATGAATGGTAAACTTACACATGTTGATAATCTTAGTGTTGAAGAACTTCTTTCATGGGTACGTCGTGCTGAACACATTATTTATAAAAGCTCTGAGTAAAAGAAATAAAAAGTAATATGAAAATAGAAGAAATAATGAATAAAGCTCTTCTTGATGAAATGATTGAGAAGAAATATGTTAATGTTCAGAAGCATCCTACTGAAAATTTGTGGTTGCTTAACTATTCTAAGTCATGTCAGATTGAACATGTTTGGAATGAAGTAACTACTAAATGTAGAGGTCTTATCATTGACATGTTTGGAAACATTGTAGCTCGTCCTTTCGAGAAGTTCTATAACTATGAAGAGCTTGAAGGTCTTGGTATTACTGTTCCTAATCTTCCATTTGATGCTTTTGAAAAAATGGATGGTTCACTTGGTGTAATGTATTGGGTGAATGATGCACCTTATCTTGCAACTCGTGGTTCATTTAATTCTGAGCAGTGCAAGCATGGTACTGAAATTCTTCATACTAAGTATAAGAATATGTGGGATAGATTTGATAAGAGCAAGACTTATCTTTTTGAAATAATCTATCCTGAGGATAAGCATTGTATTGTCTATGGTCCTGAAGTAGATGATATTTTCCTTCTTGCGGTTATTGATACTGAGACTGGTCTTGAAACAGATTCTATTGATAACTATCGTGATGTATTGTCTGTAACCAAACATTATGATGGTATTAAGGATTGGAAGAATATTCGTGAACAGTTTGATGGGGACAACCGTGAAGGATTTGTTATCCGTTTCTCCAATGGATTTAGAATGAAGCTTAAGTATGAACAGTACTTTAAGATTCACTTCCTTAGATCTATGCTTTCTAAGAAATATATTCTTGAGTGTCTTGTTGATGATAAGATTTCTAATATAGAAGATTATATTAGTCAGCTTGATGAAGAGAACCAGATTTATTACCGTGCTAAGATGCAGGAAATAAAGGATAGATATACTGAAATTGAGAATAAGATGCTTGATATGTATATCTCTCCTGAATGTTTCAAGACTCAGAAGGAATATGCAGAATGGGTTCTTAGTAATCCTTCTCATAAAGGATACTGTGCAATGATGTTTGCAAAAGCAAAAGGTATAGCTTATTCTAAGATAATCTGGAAGATAATTAGAGAAGAAATCCGTGAAGAAAATAGAAATGAATTAAATTCCGATGATGATGAATAAGTATAAACCATTTGATATTGTTATTTACAAGCCTACTGGTGAGCGCGGCCTTGTAAAATCTACTAATGAAATTGGCGCATTTGTATTGTTTAGAATTCAATCAACTGCAGCACTTTGTAAATATGAAGATTTAAAGTTAGAAGATGAAGAGTAAAAGTTTATATTATATTGAATGTACTTGTATTAAGGATGCAAAATTCCCTAATACAGAGTTTCATGTAGGAGATGTTTTATGGTTTAATAGAAAAGCAGCTTCTAATGAAATGTATGTCTATTATAGTTATAGAGATAATAGACATACGACAACTGACGAAATGAATAATATTAGAATGAACTGGTGTACGTTTGATAGTCATCTACCTCTGACTAGACGAAAAGAATGTGCAAAGAAATGGCAAATTAAGTCAGCAGCTGAACATGCATTTATGTATATTGATACACATGTGTTCAAACCTGTTATCAAAGAAATTAAAGTAACCTATGAGGAGGAAGAAGCATGAGAAAATATAAATGGTGTATTGATAGTAAAAGATTACAAGAATTACTTGATGAAGGACTTCATGTAATATGCTGGGATGAACATAATGATAAACTTGTATTTGGTCAAAAGATTAAAGATAATGAATATCTTTTTGGAACAAGATATGTTTATCCAAATGGCAATCCATTAACTGGTGTTTATTTTATTGATCCTGATGCTAATTATGAATCTTAAAGGTCAATGGTCAACTCTAAAAGGTTGGCAACAATGTAAATTAATACATTATGTTTGTACAAAGAACTGGAAGGCATATTGGTATTATAAGATGGTGTTTTTACAAATGAACACAATAAAAGAGGACTAATATTAGTTCTCTTTATTTATAAAGATTGAATTTTATTATTCTTTTTCTATATTATATTGTAATTAAATAAAAACAATATGTATCGTTTCGTTAAAATTCGTCCAAAGGATAGACCTGATAAGAAAGGTGTTTGGTATTTTGTTCCGAATTCAATTGAACAGGTTCAGGAGCATTTTACTAAGATTTTTGGACAAGAAATTAGTGCTGGAGTAAAGGATAAGTTTAACTCTATAATGAAGAATAAACATCCTGAAACTGCTTGGAGATTTGGCGTTGATACTCTTAATATGTTCAGCGGAAATCCTTGGGTAGTAGACGCTGTTAATCTTGAGAATCAAGTTCTCCATAGTCGTATTGATGATTTCCTGAAGTACGGTGATATTTATCTTGCTGACGGTGTACAACAGTTTATGTACCGTGAAGATATGTTTGAAATCATTGAGGATATCGAATGCGAAATGCTAAGTTATCCTCGTGAAGCTCAATATCATTTTGAGGAAGTTCGATATATGCAGTGGGAGGTTCCTGGTTATCCTAAAGGTGAACATTGGTATGCTAAAATTGGTAATATGGATGTTCGTGATAAGGACGGTAATATGAAGTGGAATACCAAGGAAGAAGCTATGAAGGCAGCTGAGTGGTTCTGTCATGAATTGAATTATAAATCATATTTTGGAAGAAGTAATGAATAATTTCCCTGTAATAGTTGATGGTAAAGAACACTGGATTAGTCGTTCTGTAGCAGTAGCAGTTTCTATTTATACATTTATTGATGGTAAGTTATGTATACTTGCTAATAAGCGAGGTACTGGTCTTCCTGGACAGAATTTTTCTAATCCAGGTAAATGGAATGTTGTAAGTGGATTCATTGATTATGATGAAACACTTAAAGAAGCATGTATTAGAGAAGTTCATGAAGAAACTGGTGTTGATATTAGTAATGTTGAATTAAAACTAATGCTTATTGATGATTCACCAAAAAGATCTGGACAGGTAATTCTTTTTAGATATATTGGATTTTACTACAATCCTCAAAACAAGATTACTCTTACTAATAAATATGCAGAACCAAAAGAAGTTGATGATGTAAAGTTTATTCCTATTGATGAACTTGATAATTATGATTGGACTAGTGAAAATCATAAAGAGAAAATCAAAGAATATGGTAATTATATTTTATACAATAATTCAACTGCAAGGACAATAGCTATTAATATTGCCAGGATGAATATAAATTTAGAATATAATGATAAAATAAAAAATTCTGTTTATTATGATACAGATATAAAATAGTTTGAATTTTTAAAATATTTTACTATATTATTTATGTGAAAAAGATATTAATTTATTATGATTGAATCTAACGAAATAAATGATATTCTTTTAAAAGTAAATAGAATCTGTTACGGAGATAAATTTAGAAGAGCGTTTCTTAATAAATTTAAGTATCTTCCTAGCGGTCTTACTTATCATTGCAGTCCAGATGATGAATATAATCTTCATTGGTTTTTAGTTCCAAAAGAATATGGGTATGAGCATTCATGTAACAATGGCGTAACGGAGGGAACTGATGCATTTGATTTTAATATCGGAAGAGGAGATATTACGGATGAAATGAGAGACTGGGTTGATGATTATTTCATTCACTACGAAACAGAGTTCTATAATACATATATGTTATAATTATAAATGTTTAACAAAAAGAAAAGAGGTTGTTTAAGCAGCCTCTTTTTTCATGTTTATATTTTCTAATTCTATAAATTTATTTGTCATATCATATCGTTTTCCAGAACCAGTTTTAAGATTTTTGTTCAGTTCTTTAAAATCTACAGGTTGTTTAATTGCTAAGAAATCATCGACCATTTTTTCTTTATCAAATATAAACTTACCATCTGAATCTTTTTTAATTTTAATTACTGGAGAACTTGCATACTTACCAGATAATTCTCTTCCGAATCCTGCAGAATAACCTATCCAAGCAGTATCAATAAAATCATTAAAATGTGGATATTTGTTACTAAATAAATCTGTTATCGTCTTATATACATTTTCATGAGCTTGTTCAATAACATCATCTCCAACTCTACGATATCTTACTTTATTATTTATTTTAGCAACATCTCTATTACAAAGAACCCAAATAAGTGTAACATTATATCCTAATGTTTTTGCTCTTGTTGCAATTTCAACAATATCTTCAATACTGCCACTTACTCTATCAAAAAGTAAATTTGGAAGAATCTTTGAATTATTTGCTTCCTTATCAGTATTGTATTTATTTCTGAATATAAGATTGATTTGTTTTTCTTTCCATCCGTGGTCTTTAACTCTCATATGAAGCTCAGTAACATCTTCTGGATTTGAATAATCAAAATCTTTTAATTCATCTTTAAGTTTGCCTTGTTTAAGCATTCTTTCATACTTAATCTTAAGATCATCTACATCATATGTTTTAAAGTCTGCATCAATTCTTTGTTTAATAAAGCCTTTACCTGAGCCGCCACCTCCAGCTAATATGATACATTCACCATAAGCAGGAGTTTTTCTCTTAAAACCAATTATGCTATTTTCGCAAATAAAATCTACTAAATGTTTCATATTAATCACTATATACAGATTCTGATTCTCCAGACCATAAGTGGCAAAGATCTCCATCAATCTTTAAATTTTTATACTTATTAATTCTACCTGATAATTCTTTACCAGTATATTCATTAAGTTTAGGCATTACTTCGCCATATTGCATACTACCTTTAACTATTTTATCTTTAAGTTCTTTTACAGTTATTTTTGTTTTCTTTACATCAATTACTTCATAAAAAGTAACATGTCTTGCACTGTATTGATAAACACCTACTATAATGTCACCTACTGTAAAATTAGTAGCATCAAATGCATCAATTTTTTCAAATTCACTATCTTTATCGAGATGAAGTTTTTCTGTTATGTATTTACTTATGTCTTTCATATTATCGTTCTCCTATATATAAAAATAATTGAAATTAATTAATAAGTTTCTATATTAAATATGTTAATGAAATAATAGTATGAAATTTATAAAACATGAAAATACGTGGTGTTGGGGTCAATCAACAATCATAATTACTAATGATGGTTGTGGAACTGTTACAGTACAGTTTGAAGATGATGCTGATTTCGCTATAATTTGTGGATTAAGTGTTTATAAAGAAAAACGAAATAAAGGATATGGAACTAAGCTTTTAAAAGAAGCTGAAGCAGAAGCAGCTAAACATAAAAGGAAATACATATATCTTGGTACTGATGAAAATACTTGGATATATAATTGGTACATTAGACAAGGTTACAAAGATGATGGGTATGATTATTCATATAATAAAGTAAAACGATTAAGAAAAACAATTAAGTAAGTTATTTCTATATTATAATATGGCTAAAGAGAAAAGAATAACTAAATTTAATAAAAATCATATCACTATTGAGGAGGTTCATAATCCTGAATACTGTCGTATCCCAAGTGATGTTGTTGTTTATCAAGATGTTATCAGTTATGGTCGTCAAAGATCATGGTGGGATAGTGGTACTACAATTGAACATGTAGAAAGAAAGAAATCTCCACTTGGTTTTTACTATGATAAAGTAACAACTGAAAAGATATATAGAAATGACAGAAACAAGGATGATGTTCGTCATTGGAAGGTAGTACAGTTTAAGCATAATGATATTCAGTATATTTTAAAGTTTCTTGTTTCTTGGGATGAAAATAATGTACAGAGAACAGAAGATTCGCTTAGACCTTGGGAAGTTGCTGAAGGTGATAAGTCATTGAATGATAATATGATTAATTCACTTGTAACTGATGTAGCAAATTTCTTTAATACTATTGACAGTTGTAAGATAAGTACTGTATATACTACTGAAAATTCATATTATTTCGGAGATAAACCTAATCAGTATCACGGTGGTGTACCAAGATTAAAGGATGAGATTTATGAATACTTATATGGACATAAAAATGGAATAAGATTTCAAACTGATTTAGAGAAAATTATTTCTCATGGTTTTGATCCTAAGTATAGTTTTAGAAAAGATAAGGAGAAAAAATAATGCTTAATAATGGACAGCCATTGACACCAGACAAATGTTTTGAACAAGCATTACGCGATGCATTTAATACATTTTATACAAGTTATAATAAGTATAAAAGTTGGATGGAAAATGAGCAAAAATATCGTTATTGTGACGATGATGAATATTAATTATGGGACGATACGTATTAATAACAAATATTTGGGGGAGAAACCCTCATATGATAACAAGAAATTTATATCTTTGGGATTCCAAAAACATTAATAACAATCCATTGTTTTTAGACTCAGAGAAATATGAGTTTGATACCAAAGAAGAACTTAATGAACATATTAAGTTATTTGAAGGTATATGTTCAACATATGAGCAGGCTGAACAGAAAAGAAATAATAATAGTTATTATGATCATTCTAAAAGCTATGTTTTTGATGGTCCTAATAAAAGAGCATGGGGTTGGCTTAGTGGAGATAAAGATGAAGTAAAGATTCTTGGCTGGGGTGGTGCTAAATTAAGAGATTATAATAAACAGACAGATAAAAGAATTCTTTATGATATTCTTTTTCGTGGTCCTGATGAGATTCCTAAGGATTATAAGTGGGATGATGGAGAATATGAAGGATGGCTTCAGTTCCGTTGGGGTGATGGAAAGAATGCTATTGATTATGTAGAACCAAAAAAGAAAAAAAGAATTGAAGATATTGCTGAAGATCATTCTCCAGAATATGAAGCTCTTAATCATTTATTGGATGAAAGAGATAAATGGATAAAAGAACATCCACAGGAATATTCTGATTACCTTAATACTCTAACTAAAAAGTATGATGAATATGTTGCTGATGAAACTGACGGAAGATTTAAAAAGTTAGAAGAACTTAATAGAATGATATCTGACCTTGAAGCTCAAATGCTAGCAGATGACGATGATTGTGTTGATGAAATGGCTGAAAGAGAATCAGATTTTGCTGATGCTCTTGAGGATGCATTTGCAAAGGCAGAAGAAAGGGAAAAGAAAAAAATTCTAGAAGAAAGATGGTAACAATTGAAGAAAAAGAACGATATTTAAATGAAGAATATCGTGAAGCTGCTAGAAAATTAATGATTTTACCAAGTATAGTCGGTACACAATATTACGAAGGTAATGACAAATTTTATGAGGATTTAAAAATTAGTCAATCAGAACGAAAAAGATATATTGGAAAGAAAGTATATGCTGGTGGAGAATTAAATGGATATTATGGAATAATTGTAGATGTTATTCCTGATGAAGATGGATATAGTGATTGGTTTGTTGTTCAAGATGAAGAAGATCCAAGACATTTTGAAAACTATGATAAATGTGAACTTAAAGAACAAGTAATAACTACAAAATTAGTACCGTTACGTTAATATGAGAGATAAAGATTATCGTAGAAGACAAGAAGCTTCACATTTTAATAAGAGGCTTAAATTTTATTCTATTTATAAACCAGATGAACATGCTCCACGTTCTAATGGTATGATGAAAAGAAAAGACCCAGTTGAAATTGATGATATTAAAGATGAAAGATGGGTTAATAAACTTAAGAATGGAGATGTAAAGTTTAAGTGGATGGATAAATGGAACAAGAAGTTCTGTGATAAAGTTAGAAGGAATCTTCAGAAAACCGTTGATTATCAACTTAAACCACATAGATGGTATGATAGAAAACATGTAAATGCACAAGCAAAAGGTTATCCAATTGACGATGAAGAATAATAAGAAAGACGATAAAGATTTAAAGAAAGACTGGCTTGATGAAAATCAGTCTCATGGGGCATTTGCTCTAACTCAAGAAGAAATAGATTTTTATTATAATAAAGAATATCTTAAAGAAAGATTTGGTTATGAATACTGAAGATATTAAAGGAACATTAAAATATCGGATTAATTATCCGATGGCATTTATTATTTCACACCCATATCTTTATATTAATGATAAAGAAAAATTAAAGGCATTAGGTATTGATGAAGAAAGATATGAAAAATTAAATACATATAATGATGAATTAACAGAAGAAGAAGCTTCTTTAGTTAGAGATTTATTAGATAAAGAATTAAAAGATAAAAGTGAAAATCCTGATGATTGTCTTGATGATTTACTTAATCCTGGAAAATTTGAATTGAAAGCTAAAAAGTTTTTCTGTGAAATTAATGATCCAACTAAAGCTGAGTATTGGTCTTCTCAAAAGATTGAATATGATAGAAAGATAAATAAAGAGATTAATGATTATTTAGAAAAAGATTCTACTACATTTGCAGATGTAATTGAATTTGCAATAAAAAGAGCACTTAAATATCTTTCATGTAAACCAAAAAATAGTTACTGGATTACAGAAAAATATTCATTACATGGTACTTCTGGCAATTCAAAGTATACACAGTTTGAATGTGATTTAATTCCTTTCGGGATGATTGCTATTCAGAAATTATATCAAAAATATGGAATTACACCAGATTCATGCTATGAAAGAGATTTAGGTTTTGGACATACTGCAAAAAGATATGTTGATAATGGGCATATTTATATTGGTACTAAAGGAGATAAATTTTTTATAGAATATAAACCAAGAGTAAAAGGAGATAAAGGATTTCATGATGAATTAATTGACAATATTGGCAGTATTAAAAAAGATATTAGAAATTTTGCTATATCATCAAAATATTTTAAACAAACTATTCCAGAATTATTAAAAGAAATTGAATAATGAAAGATCATTTTGAATACAATACACTTCTTACAAGACAGAAGTTTAAAGAACTTGGTTTCCTAAGAACCAAGGGAATGTGTTGTATTCCAGGATGTAGAGAACATGCTGATGATGCTCATCATATAATGGATAGGAAATTATGGAGTGATAGTGGATATTATCTTTCTAATTGTGCTCCTGTTTGTTATCAACATCATATGGATTGTGAAAAGATGAAATGGACACCATATCAAGTAATGAAATTTGCTGATATTGATATTAAGTATCTTCAGAAACCGGATAAACTTGACTGGTTAACAGATGAAGAATATAAAGAATTATTTATAAATGGTGATATAAATAAGTGGGGAAAGTAATATGAATTGGGAAGGAGAATATAAAGTAAAGTGTCCTAAATGCGGATGCCGAAAAATTTGGGTAACTGAAGTAATTGAAGCATATTCTGATCATCTTATTGATAATGGAGTTTGGTATCATGAATATGATAATAACGAATATGGTGAAAGTATCAGAGTTGATTGTAAATGTGATGAGTGCGGTCATAAATGGTCTAAACCAATGGCAAGTATAGATTGGTTTACTGATGAAAGTAAAGAAGAAAGAAAAGAAAATAGAAGAATTAGAAAAATGAATGAAAGATCAAAAGTTTGGTCAGCATTTTTTAAAGAACATAATAAATAAATATGAAGACAGGAATTATTTTAGCAAGATTACAGCCTATTCATAACGGGCATTTGGAATTAATTAAGAAGGCACAGCGTGAGAATGACCAGGTTTATATATTCATCGGCAGTGCTGATAAATTTAATAAGAGAAATCCTATTCCAATTTCTACAAGACTTGAATTAACAAAGACAAGTATTGCACAGGAATTTTCTGGAATAAACTATGATAACATGAAAGATATTGACGATGCATTGGATGCAGGTCATATTTATGTTGTTCCTCTTGATGATCTTGATGATGAAAATAACAATTCTCATGAATGGGGATTTTATCTTTATTCAAAGATTGTTACTGTAACTAAGGAACCTAGCTTTACGATTTATTATTCAGACGGATTTGAAATTATTACTACTTGGTTTCCTGGATTTATTTTAAGAAATAATGTTTCTCTTTCTTTACTTGCTAGAAATTCTGTAGAGAATGGTATTTCTGCAACATCTGTAAGAAAGATGATTATGGAAGGAGACGATGAAAATTTAAAGAAGGTAGTTCCTAAGTGTGTATTCAATATGAGAGAACATCTTAGAACACTTATCGAGTTATCTGAAAAAATACATTAATATTTTTAATGAAAAACTATATCATATCATATTGGCTTAAAGACTGTGCTAAAAACTATTTTCCTTTTTATGATGCTATAAAAAAGAATTATCCTAAATATCAGCATCCACTTGAGGAATCTTGGTTTGTTCAAACAGATGATTCAGCCCAAGAAATATTTGAGAAAATAAGACCTTTCTTACCTGAAACTGATTGTATTTTTGTAGCTGAAATTACTGATAATTATGCTGGATGGATGTTTAAATCTATATGGCCTTGGTTAAAAGAATATAAAGATACTGAAAATGACGGAAGCAACGAATAAAGAAATACAGAAGCTTGAAAAAGAAAAACAAGAACTTTATAAACAAGCTCAAGAACTTTCAAATAGAATCAAAGAATTAAAAGCTAAAAAGTTAAATCTTGATGGATTTGAAGGAAAGTATATTAAATATGGAGATGGAGAAGGATATACTGAATATATGCTTGTTGATTGGGTAACAAAAGAAACAAATTGGTACCAAAATTTTGATTATGCTTATATGTTCAGAGGTCTTGGATTCTATGGTGAATTTACTGGTTATGGAGATGCTACTTCTTTTGATTGGAGTTATTGGCATGAATTTACTATATATGGAGATGAAATAGAGTTTCTAAATAAAGTAAAGAAAATACAAATAATTACAAAAGAAGAATTTGATAAAGCATTTGAAAATATGCTTGAACAAGTAATAGAATTTCATTCAAAATATAAAAGAAATAAAGATGAGTAAACAATATGAGCCTTTAATGACAACAGAATTTATGGTTAATTTTGAATTGCCTAAAACTTTGGAAGAACAAATAAAAGAACATATTGATAAGGTATTTGAATCTTACAAATTAAAAGAACAGCATTATGAAAGTAAACTATGACATCAATTTTATTAAACAGTTAATGGAACACTATGACTGTAAAAACTTAAATGAACTTATGGAGAAAGAAATGAATTTTGATGATAATGCTTTACTTCAAAAGTTAAACAGTCCAGAATTTAGTTTAAAACTTAAAGATATTAAATTAAATCTTAACCTTACCGATGAATAGTATTCATCGGTTTTTCTATTTTATATTGTAATTTGTTTATAAATACATTTGAATAACCTTATGCGTAATACTGGTGTTATTTCTACGGGTATTAGATGCCCAATCATTAGAGAAGGAGATGATCTTGTTAAGATTGTCGTTAATTCTGTTCTTAATGCTACTCTTAAAGATAGCAAATTTATAGATGTTTATGATGAAACAACAAAATCTGGTTGGAGAGTTAAAGAAGTAAAATCATATAATCTTAATGATAAAGATGTAATTGGCGTTACTGAATCTGTTGTAGCAAGAAGTGTTGGTAATTATGTAACTGTTGATGAAATCGCATTAGAGTTACAAAGTAGATTCGGTTCTGGTAAAAAATATATTCTTATTAATCCTATTTACAGCAGAAATCGTTTCAGCATGATTCTTAAGGCAATTGCAAGAGCTGCTTCTTCAGTAGCTATCTATATGCCTGAATTTGATGAAGTAGGAAATCCTAGTGGAATAAATCAATTCACAGGTGTTAATATGAAAGAATATTACACAGAATTAGTTGAGAAAGAAGGTATTAAATGTTATATTAGAGAAGATGATAGAAGCTGTTATGAGAATGAACAGAATACTGTAGAGATTTATTGTGGTCTTCATGATTATGAGCAATGGAAAGAAGATTATGGAGATGATACTCATATAACACTTGCAGATATTTGCACAGGTAAATGCGAATATGGTTTACTTGGTTCAAATAAAGCAACTGATGAAAAGTTGAAGTTATTCCCAAGTAAAAAATGTGCTCAGCAATTCGTTGAAACTGTACAAGCAAAAATCTATGAAAAGACTAATAAGCATGTTGAGGTAATGGTTTATGGAGATGGGTGCTTTAAAGACCCTGTTGGCGGTATTTGGGAATTTGCTGACCCTGTTACTTCACCTGCATATACTAAAGGTTTGAACGGTACTCCTAATGAAATTAAGATTAAAGCATTTGCTGATGACCAATTTAAGGATTTGAATGGAGATGAATTAGTAAATGCAATGAAGCAAAAGATTAGTCTTAAAGATTCAAATCTTGTTGGAAATATGGATTCACAAGGTACTACACCTCGTAGATTTGTTGATTTATTAGCTTCACTTATGGACCTTACTTCTGGTTCTGGAGATAAGGGAACTCCTGTTGTTCTTGTCCAACATTATTTTGAAAATTATTCTATGGATTAATAATGAATAGAAAATTAACAAAGATAACAATAAATGAAACTGAGGGAGAGTACTTAGCAAAACTCCCTCAGTTTGCAAAATTTTTAACTAATGATAAAAATACATTATATTTTGAATATAATGATAAAGGAACTGAAACTGTAATAGCAGATTACAGATTTTATGTTATACCATTTAATCAAGTTAATATAATACCTGATGCATATGAATATATTTGTTCATTTGAAGATAATGCTCATATAAGATATTTTGTATATTATTATGACGGTTTAAGTGGAATGTTTAATAATTTTTTTAAATCTTTTTAATTATGCCAACACCAATTCAATGTAAAAAAGAATGCAAAGAAATCATAGATAAATTTAATGATTTGACATCATGGGATAAAGGCGAATTAATAAAGTATCTTGCTGATAAAGCAATGACTGAAGAAGAAATTGAGAAGTACTTTATTGAAGGTATGGGATATGTTTATTATGAAAGTCTTGATTTACCACAAGAAATAATTGATAACAATCAAGAAGATGAAGTTCTTGATAAAATGGATGATCAATCTATATGTGAATATCTCATTCATGGTTGGAATGGATATGATAATTGTAAATATATGTTTGAAAATATTGATACTTTTGATGCAGCAAAAATGATTGATGAAATGAGAAAGTATGATATTGAAAACATTATTGATAGTCTTGTTGAAAATCATCATGACACATGTAAAATAATTTTTGAAAAACTAGCAGAAAATATTAAAAAGTGGAATGAGTAAGTTTACAAAATATAGGCAAAAGGAAAGAATAAAAAAACAAGAAAGATATGAACGTTTAGTTAAAGGATGTGAAAAATTAAATGCATTCAATAAAAAAGTTCAAAAGCTTTTTAAAGATCATCCTGATTTTATATTAAATCTAAATGATGAAGAATCCTTAAAGTTGTGGAGAGAATATACTGATGAATAGAGACGGTTTTACCGCCTCTATTTTTCTTTATATAGAATTTATCATAAAGAGTATTTATCTGTCACGAATGTAAGAAAAACCACTAACAATGATGAATTTGAATGAATTTGAAAATTATTTTTAATAAATAAAATTTTGGTTGTTGAGATGGATGCTGTTATCACTTATGTTGACATAAATGATAATTTTATAAATGAATATAATACTTACTGTACGAAAGAGTTACAAGAAAACAGATTTAGAAGTTACGGCGTATTAGACTTACAGGTAAAACAGATAAGAAAGTATATGCCTTATGTAAAGAATATTTTTATCGTAGTAAGTAATGAAGATCAAATTAGTCAGTATTCTCTTCCTGACTGTAAAATTATAAA
>ODAI013963528.1_pt1 | contig 37982 bp, 39 predicted proteins | sample 1539321 | NCBI WGS metagenome assembly ODAI01 (sample SAMN02144231, study PRJEB22623) | gut metagenome | biome: sheep rumen | host: Ovis aries | place: New Zealand
AAATCATAACCACCCCTTTTACTTTTATCGCCACCGTTAGTTCTATTGTATGGGAAAACTGCCAACCAGTCTTTGTGGATATTGACCCTGAGACCTTTTGCATTGACCCCAAGAAGATTGAAGAGAAAATAACTTGCCATACAGTTGCTATCATGCCGGTACATGTTTTCGGCAACTGTTGCAATATTGAAGAAATAGATGCCATTGCGCAAGCACACCATTTGAAAGTCATTTACGATGCCTGCCACTCAGTAGGAGTTAATTATAAAGGTAAAAGCATCTTCCAATATGGTGACATCTCCGTGACCAGTTTCCACGCCACTAAAATGCTGAATACCACTGAAGGAGGCGGATGCTTTACACTTGACAAAGAGCTGGACGCTTCCCTCCGCCGCATTCGCTTTTTCGGTTTCGAGAACCATGCTGACATCATTCAGGACGGCACCAATGGCAAGATGACCGAAGTGCATGCAGCCGTGGGTATTGCCAATCTGAAATATCTGGATGCTGCCTTGGCAGACCGCAAGAAGAAATACCATCTTTATAAAGAAGAACTTTCAAAGGATTCTTCCCTCAGTTTCCAGAAAATCAACGAGGCATGTAACTATAGTTATTTTCCCGTCATCTTCAAGGACGAAGAAACATGTTTGAAAGTGATGAATAACCTGCAGACAGAACATATCTTCCCGAGAAGATATTTCTGGCCGTCTGTCAACACCTTCACAAAGTATCTTCCCTATACACCAATGCCAATATCCGAGGACATCGCCAGCAGAATTCTCTGCCTGCCCCTCTATTTCACTTTGGAAGAAAATGACATACAGCACATAATTGACATCACACTGAAGAGCTTATGATCAAGATAGGAATTATTTGTCCTTCAGAAATAGCATTCCGCCGATTTCTTCCTGCGTTGCAAAAAGCGTATAGCGAGATTCAATTTGCAGGAATTGCCATAGCCTCGCCCGAAGAATGGTTTGGAGATATTAGCAGAGTCTCTGATTCTGTCATTAAAGAACAACAGGAACGTGAACGCTCTAAGGCTCAAGGTTTTATCGACAACTATGGGGGCAAAATCTATGACAGTTATCATGCCATTTGTGAAACGCATGAATTAGATGCCCTTTACACCCCACTGCCTCCTGCACTCCATTTCAAATGGGCAAAGTTGGCGCTGGAAAATGGCAAACACGTTTTCCTTGAGAAGCCTTCTACCACATGCTTAGCCGATACAGAAGTACTTGTCCAGTTGGCCGATGAAAAAGGGCTTGCTCTTCATGAGAACTATATGTTCGTCTTTCATGACCAACTGAAAGCCCTTGATAAAGTCGTTGAGAATGGAGAAATCGGCCAAGTACGCCTATACCGCATCAGTTTTGGTTTTCCTATGCGTGCAAAAAACGATTTCCGTTATAACAAAGCATTAGGTGGTGGTGCGCTCTTGGATGCTGGCGGCTATTGCATGAAATATGCTTCCTATCTTTTGGGGGATACAGCCCATATTACCACAGCACAGGCAAATCATCTTGAGGGATTCGAAGTTGATATGTATGGTTCTGCCACAATGGTTAACAACTCAGGTCAAGTCGCCCAGATTGCCTTTGGCATGGACAATGATTACAAATGTGAAATCGAAATTTGGGGCAGCCAGGGCACCATCGTTTCCAACCGCATCCTTACTGCACCTGCTGGTTTTGTTCCCACATACACTATCAAGAAGAACCAGGATTTCGATACTCGTGAACTACCTGCTGATGATGCTTTCAACAAGTCTATCTTGCGTTTCGTTCAGTGCATAAAAGATGAAATCATCCGTAAGGAGAACTATCAACGGCTTCTGAAACAAGAATCGTTGGTAGAACAATATAAACGATTTGCAAACTTGTCATAAGAACTGAATAAAGAACAAATTAAAATGAAACATTTATTGATAATAGGTGCTCGCGGATTTGGACGCGAAATATATCGTTCTTTTATACACACCAAACCATATATTGAAAAGGAAATAGACGTAAAGGGGTTCCTTGACGACAAGGCAGATGCTTTTGATGGGTTGAAAGGGGAATGGCCCCCAATTATTAGTGCTGTAGAAACCTATGAAATACAGCCTGATGATGTTTTCTTTTGTGCCTTAGGTGATGCTCATTGGAGAAAACACTATGCAGAACTAATCAAATCGAAAGGAGGGCATTTTATCAGTATTATCCATCCAACGGCATTGGTAAGTCCCAATGCGACTATTGGCGAGGGATGCTGCATAGGCGCTTTCACTTCAATTTCACCCAATGTAACTGTTGGAGATCATGTGATGATACAGTCATACGATGATTTCGGCCACGATTCCTCTATAGGTGATTATGCATCTATAGAGTCGTATGTATTTCTGGGGGGATATGCTTCCGTCGGTGAACTTTCGACCATGCATACCAAGTCCAGCATTATACCACACAAGTCTATAGGTAAGGAGTGTGTGGTAGGCTTTGGAAGTGTAGTGATGAGGAATTTTACAGACGGAGTCCATGTTTTTGGAAACCCTGCAAAAAAAATAGAATGGTAATATTTACTAATGTTTAATTTTTATAATTATGAAAAGTTTAGAAGAATTTGTAGAGCTCTTTGCTGAGCAATTTGACGACACTGATGCAAGTGAAATCACCGCAACAACCGCATTCCATGATTTGGACGAGTGGTCGTCACTCATCGGATTGTCAGTAATTGCTATGGTTGATGAGGAGTTTGACATTGCGCTTAAAGGTGATGATGTCAAGAATGCTGTGACAGTTGAAGATTTGTACAACAATGTAATCGCAAAACTTTAATGGCATTCCTTGAATTCAAAAACGTTAGGATCGCTGGCATCAGTGCCGGCGTTCCTAAATTCATAGCGAGTAATCTTCATCCACTTGAAGATGACGGAATATCATCTGAATACACACCAGAAGCTTTTGTTGAAACAACTGGTGTCTTAGAGCGCAGATTGTCTGATCAATTGACTACTTCTGACTTGTGCTATGAAGCAGCAGAAAAGTTAATTGCAGATTTGAATTGGGAGAAATCAGAGATAGAGGCACTTGTTTTTGTTTCTCAAACTGCTGATTATATTCTTCCCGCTACAGCATGTATCCTTCAAGATAGGCTAGGATTGAGCAAAGAGTGCTATGCAGAAGATGTGGCACTGGGCTGTTCTGGATGGGTGTATGGACTTAGCAACGTTGCCTCATTACTTACTTCTGGTTCAATAAAGAAAGCCTTACTGCTTTGCGGTGACGCGAAGAAAAGGGCAAAAGGGCCACGCGATCCGCTGTTTGGACATGCAGGTACAGCAACTGCAATAGAATTTTTTGAAGGTGCTGAAGGATTTATGTTCCATTTTGGAACTGACGGCAGTGGTTACGATGCAATTATTACTCCTGATGGAGGAAGCCGTAATCAGGTTTCTGCTGATTCGTTTAAATTAGAGGATATTGAGGGTAAGCAGATGCATCGCATGCAAACCCGTATGAAGGGCATGGATGTTTTTTCGTTTGGAATCTCAACAGCACCTAAGTCTGTCAAGAAATTAGCAGAACGTTTTAATTTTGACTATTTAGATTATGATTACTTTGTTTTCCATCAGGCTAACATGAAGATGAACAATATGATAGCCAAGAAATTAAAACTGGCTCCTGAGAAAGTTCCTTCATGTATGTATCATTTTGGTAACACTTCGTCTGCTTCCATTCCTCTTACTATTGTCGGTGAATTGAGAGGTCGGTTTGAGGACCAGCCCACAAGATTTGTCTGCTGTGGATTTGGTGTTGGACTCTCATGGGGTACCGTTGCATTTGAAACCAATCATATTATCGTTTCCGAACTCGTAGAAGTGGACGACGAAGTAGCCGCAAATAAATATGTCGTATAATCCATTTTCACTAGAAGGAAAGACCGTGCTTGTAACTGGTGCCTCTTCTGGCATCGGCCAAGCTACGGCTATTGAATGCTCTAAGATGGGAGCAAAAGTTGTTATTACAGGTCGTAATGAAGAACGACTCAATGAGACTTTTTCTCGATTAATAGGTGAGGGGCACCAAATTATAGTCGCAGACCTTAATACACAAGATGATATAGATGCTCTTGTGAACGCTTGCCCCACATTAGATGGACTGGTAAATAATGCAGGAAGAGGTAAGAGTAAACCTGTGAACTTCCTCAAACTAGAGGACTTACAGGATGTTTATCAGACAAACCTTTTCGGTGTAGCCTTATTAACCAAAGGACTCTTAAAGAAGAAAAAACTCGTTAAGGGGGCTTCTATCGTATTTACTTCTTCAATCTCATCATATATGACCGCAGCAGGTTTGTCAATATACGCCTCATCCAAGGCTGCCGTTTGTGGATATATGCGTACATGCGCTATTGAACTTGGGAGCAAGGGGATTAGAAGCAATGCCGTATTGCCGGGAATGGTTGAGACCAAACTGATTAACAGCGGGACTTATACGGACGAAGATAAACAGAAGGATTTGCAACTCTATCCTTTAGGACGTTATGGCAAGCCATGCGATATCGCTCATGGTATTATTTATCTGCTGAGCGATGCTAGTGCGTGGGTAACTGGTCTAGAGTTGGTAATTGACGGTGGTAGAATGCTTAAATGATTTATTATGCTGAGACATTACCTGAATCAAATTAAATATATCCTAAGCGAGATACCATATACTGTTAAAGCTAATAAGATAAATGCTCGATATTTGGATATTCCTGCAAAGAAGAATAGGGTTAATGTTTTTCAATATCATCCCGAACGCTTTGGTTATAATCTTGTTAATAACTTACCATAAAATTTGGGAGATAGTCTTGGAGAAGTAATAAATGAGACAAGACCTACTTGACAGTTTCCCATACGATCTATGGGATAACAAATAAGCCATTTGTTAGAGGATACACATATATAATTATTACACATGGACATTGTAACTTGTTTAGATAAAAACTTTGTAATGCCAACAGGTGTAATGCTGTATTCTGTTTGCGCCAATAACGTTGAGTCAGACATTGTATTTCATCTTGTAGTAGACGAAAGCGTAACTGAGAAGGACAAAATTGATCTTAAGGAAACAGTAACCGCCTTTGAAGGTAAATCTGTGCTGTTTTATCAGCTTTCCAGCATCAAGTTTAAGTATTTTCCAGCCTTGAAACAGCAGAATCGGCTTACTCAGGCTACATATTATAGACTTATGTTGGGTGAAATTCTCCCGAGCTCCGTTCATAAAGTCTTATATTTAGATGGCGATATCGTTGTTCGCCATTCTTTACACACTCTTTGGGAAACAGATCTGACCGACATCGCATTAGCGGCTTCTCCCTCTGCTCTTTGTGGATACATCGTTATTTATAATCGGTTGAAAATACCTTGTCGTCATGGTTATTTCAATGCCGGCGTTCTTCTCATTAATCTTGATTATTGGAGAGCCCATAATGTTGTAAAGGATTTTGAGAACTTTGTTGAAATGCGAAACAAAGACATACTACTTCATGATCAAGATGTCTTGAACGGAGTATTATTTAATAAAAAGATTTTTCTCCCCATACGATATAATATGATTCCTGGTTATTTATCGAAAAGACCTACGTATGAATATTTGAGGTATGAAAAGGAAGTACTTGAGTCCAGAAAAGACCCTGTAATAATACATTATGCAGATTGTCATCCATGGAAATACTCAAGGGATCCACATCCTTTTGCAAGTACGTTTTTTTTATACCAAGCTAAAACTCGATGGAAGGACAGTCCAATTATTGACAAACGCACATTATTTCTTCGTTTACGGCATTTCATTGCGGATGTTCAAATAAAAATGGGAATAAAGTCTAAAAAAGAAAGCTATTTTGTAAAGTTGAGTCCTTTGGACTAATCTATACACCACTTAAGAAGGAAGATAATTATTAAAAATAATAAATGGCTATTATAACTTATAAACATGTTGGTATAACAGCTCTTTGTGGATGTGTTCCCAAAACTGTAATTAACAATTATAAATACGATTTGGACATCTGGCCAGAGGAGGAGGTAAAAAAAGTGGTTGACAAAGTGGGCGTTATAGAACGCCGCTTTGCCGATGAAAAGACGTGTGCGTCAGATTTATGTTTTGCTGCTGCAGAAAAGCTAATTGCTGACAATAGCATTGATAAGAGTGAAATAGATCTCTTGGTGTTCCTCTCACAGACACCTGACTATCGCATGCCTGCTACAAGTATACTACTTCAAGATAGGCTTGGACTGCCTATGTCAACAATGGCTTTTGATATCTCTTTAGGGTGTTCTGGTTTCATTAGCGCGCTAAGTATAGTCTACGCTATGATGCAGAACCATGGGTTCAGAAAAGCGTTGTTGCTTGATGGCGAGACTCGTTCTAAAGTGTATAGTCGGAAAGATAGACGTGAGGCATTTATCTTTGGTGATGCTGGTGTCGCAGCCCTTATTGAACGTAATGAGAAGTTTGGCGAAAGCCATTTCTCCCTGAATAGTGATGGATCTCGCGGTGAACTGATAATGATTCCCGGTGGCGGCTATCGAAATATGAGTTCAGCAGAAACTCTGAGAGAAAAAGTAGTTGATGAGTATGGTAATATCCGCAGTGATGAACATGGTCATATGAATGGCGCCGACGTGTTCAACTTTGTAATTGTTGAGGTTCCAAAGGATATTAAACGATTGATATCAGCATCTGGAGAGGATATCCAGAAGATGGACTATTATGTGTTCCATCAGGCCAATGCATTTATCAATAACCATATTGCAAAGAAGTTGAAGCTGGACAAGAAGCGTATTCCTTGGACTATTCAGAAATATGGCAACACCTCTTCGGTATCTGTGCCTCTGACTATAGTCAGCGAGTTGAAGGATAAAATGGATGGCGAGAAAAAGATTATGATGAGTGCTTTTGGTGTAGGTATGGCTTGGGCTACAGCAATTGTACCATTTGTAGATTGTAAGTTAAGTGATATAGTAGAATTATAAAAAAGCTTCCACTCGTAACTATCAGATGTTTAGTGTATAATCATGAACCATATCTGCGCCTATGCCTAGATGGATTCGTGATGCAAAAGACTAATTTCCCTTTTGAGGCAATCGTTCACGATGATGCATCTACAGACAAAGAACAGGAAGTGCTTTGTGGGTTCATAAACACAGTACTTGATAGGTCTACCATCAAAAAAGAAGAGACAATGACTATTTAAAAGTTGTTGCACACCACAAAACCAATCAAATTGTTTTTCGTTATGAAAGAAAGACTCGAAACTGATAGTGAAGAGATTATCACCTGATTAAGAGGATTTAACGATAACCGGAATGAAATACAGAAGGAGATAAGCCTTTGAGCTATAGAAATGGCATAGGTGTCATCACAATCCTTTATATTTTCAAAAACAAAACAAATGCAAAACAATTACTATAATCCCCTTGTCACTATACACTGTTGGACATTTAACCACAAACCATACATCCAACAATGTTTGGACGGTTTCGTGATGCAAAAGACGGAATTTCCCTTTTTGGCTGTGGTAGTTGATGACGCAAGCACAGATGGGGAGCAAGAAGTGCTATGGGACTTTATTAACAACGAACTTGATACAACTTCTTTCCAAAAAGACGAAACAGATGATTTTGTCAGGGTTGTTGCGCCACATAAAACTAACAAACATTGTATTTTCATTTTTGTTTTATTAAAATACAACCATTATAGTATAAGTAAAGCAAAAAGGCCATATTTTGAGGATTGGGAAGAAAATGCGAAATACATTGCTATATGTGAAGGCGATGACTATTGGATAGATCCGCAAAAATTGCAAAAACAGGTTGATTTCCTTGAGACACATCCAGTTTTTTCGTGCGTTTTTCATCGCTATAAAATCTATAATGAATTAACAAAAGAATTATCTTTGGCACCCAACAAATATTTTGACGATCCCTCTAACCAGAACGAAGAAGTATATGAGTTCAACAATGAGTACAATCTATTAGTTCAATGGACTTCTAAGACTTTGACCATTATGTATCGAAAAGAACTGAATGATCAAGACTTCTTATTTAAATTCAAATATTCACGTGACGTTCATTTGATTTATTATTTATTAAACAAGGGAAAAGGTGCTTGCTTGTCATTTATTGGTGGTGTATATAGATTAAACCCTACAAGCACATTTGGGGGGAAATCTACTATTCAGAAAACGGCTATTAATAGAGATGTGTATAAAGAATTCTCTAATAAAGTGAATGACTATTTACTCAAGGAGATGTATTATCGTTTTTATGATAGTTACCAATATAAAACTCTTTCTGGGAATGGCTTGCTTTTATTTAGAATAAAACGAAAAATAAGATTATATTTAACAAAAAAGAAAAGAAACACTTTGGTAAATAATATTGTTCCAAAGATTTAAATGAATAAAAGAACAAATAAATGATTACCATTAATAAAATTAGAAACAAACTATTCTCATTTAATGTCAACCAAGAAATTGACTTAATGAGAAAAACATACCACTTTGGCTCTATCAAAGAAAAAGTAAAGCCAATGGCTGTAGCCTGTCTTGATGGTCGCACCGTTACTTCTGGATTTGCAGACAGACTAAGAGGAATGATAACTATATATGCATATGCTCAACAAATGAAGATCCCCTTTAGAATAGAACATATCGAACCATTTAAACTTCAAGACTATTTTGTACCAAACAAATATGACTGGCTTCTAAAGGAAGGTGAGAAATCGCTTAATTTGTTTTATGCAAATCCTATCTTTTTGCGCCAAACATCTTTCTGCCATTGCAAAGGTAAACGTCTACTCTGGGTGAAGAAAAAACGCCAACACCATTTTTACACCAATGCTAACTATTTAGGAATCATCAACAAGAAATACCATACAGACTATCAGTTTGGAAACTTGTTTCAGGAACTCTTCAAGCCCTCATCCTTATTACAAGAATATGTTGACAAATATGGACAAGAGTTAGAAAATGAGTATATCTCAGTATCATTCCGTTTCATGCAATTGATGGGCGATTTCAAAGATTGTTATGGAGATGTGCTTAACGAAGAAGACAAAAAGATACTTATTGAAAAAAGCCTAAAAGTTATAGAAGACCTCCATAAAAAAAACAATAAGAAAGTATTGGTTACATCGGATAGCCAAAGTTTTATTGACGAAGCGAAGAAACTTAATTTTGTTTATGTTATTCCTGGTGAAATCGGGCATATAGGTTTTTCAAAAGGAACTGATGTTTATATGAAAACTTTCTTGGACTTTTATATGATTTCCCAAGCAAGCCATGTCTATATGGCTCACTCAGGAAAAATGTACAGGAGCAATTTTGCACCTACTGCAGCAATGTCGAACAATGTACCATATGATGAAATCGTTTACTAATTCTAAGAGTATATGGACCATTTAGTTTCCGCAATTATCACAACACACGACCGACAGGATTTACTGGTTCGTGCCGTAAAAAGCGTGCTCAGTCAAACGTATAAGAATCTGGAGCTTATAGTTGTAGATGATGCTTCAGACGAAAGAGCAGACGAATTGCTCAGGGAATTCAATTTACAATATATCTATATTCCAAAAGAAGAGAGCAAGGGTGGAAACCATGCCCGTAATACTGGCATATTAGCAGCAAAAGGTGAATACATTGCTTTCCTCGATGATGATGATTACTGGCTTCCCACGAAAATAGAGGAACAAATGGCCGTAATGGAAGAAAAACAATGTGAATTGGTTTATTGCCCCAAAACATCAGAGATAATAACTAACGACAACGACATCATTTATGTACATGCATCTCCAAACCCAGCTTTGACTGGGGATATGAGACGAAAAATTCTCTATAATATATGTACGACGACTTCATGTATATTGGTAAAAAAAAATGCATTACTTGAGGTCGGCATGTTTGATGTAAATTTAAAGTACTGGCAAGAATACGAACTAACAATAAGACTTGCTCAAAGAACTTCTTTTTATTATGCTTGGAAAGATTTAGTAGTATATAGGGTTGATACTTCTGACAAAAATCGTCTTACTAATAAATTTAACGAGTGGCAAAAATCGGTCAGATATATATATACTAAACATAGAAATTTATACCAAACACTTAGTTTAAAAGAGAAGTTCTATGTAAAAAGACTATTCTGGAATGACGCAAAGTTAAGATGCAAAAATTCAGGATTAAAACATAAGGCAACCTATTATGGCCTGATGATAAAGTTATCAAATATCCCATTCAAAATTAAAAAAATTCTATAACTAACTGGTTTTATGAATATAGTTCTCTCCATAATAATCCCCGCCTATAATTCAGAAAAATATCTGAACAGATGTCTTGATTCATTAGTATGTGAATCAATAATGGATGACGTTGAAGTAACCGTTGTCAATGATGGATCCAGAAACAAAAAATCATATGGATTAATATAATTATATTGGATAATTCATGGCCATTGACAAGGATAATGGAAATTATGGTATTTTGTGTGGGCAATTTATACCTAAGGTTATAATTATAATTATAATTGATTCGAATGATTATGGTACGATATCATTTGAGAAATATAGCAGTGAGCTCAGAAACACAGATTCAGATATTATTATTTGTGGGTTGTATTCTTATAGTTTCTTTTTTCTTTAATAATCAGTTTTGGACTATATATGAACAAAATAAAAATCTTTGTAGCATGTCATAAACCATACGAGGTTTATCAAGACAATGTTTATACTCCTATACATGCAGGTAGGGCTGTTTCTCAGTACAAGGATGAGATGTCAGACATGATAGGGGATGACACAGGAGAAAATATCAGCGAGAAAAACTCATCTTATTGTGAAATGACTGCTCAATATTGGGCTTGGAAGAATGTCCATGACGTTGAATACATAGGATTCGGGCATTATCGAAGATCGTTTGTGGAACGTTTTACAAATGAGAATGTAGATAAATTCTTCGCAGATGGAACAGATGTAATTCTTGCAGGGCCAATGTATAGGCGTTGGCGGTATGAGTTCTTGAAGACGTTTGTATGTGGTGAGGATTTAGCTATTATGCTTTACTCTGTTAAGAAATTGTATCCAGAATATTATGATACTATTTCAAAATATGCTGACGGATGTGTTGACTACCCATTAAATATGTTTGTATGCAGAAAGTCTTTGTTTGACAATTATGCAAAATGGATATTTGATATTCTATTTGAATGTGAAAAATATATCAAACCATCACCATATTCACGAGCAAGAAGGGTATACGGATATTTGGCAGAGTTCCTGATGCCTGCATATTTCATGTATCATAAATATAAAATAACTCCGATGCGTTATATCCTTAATGGACGTTTTTTACGGGGTGGTATTCCTAAACGTTTTCTATGGAGAATTAAACTTTGTGATTTAATTTTGAAAAATGGTAAATATCCCCAATTAAACGGAGATTGTTCCGTTGAAGAAGGACTCAAGGCAGATGGGATTTTGGATTTTCCCTAATTATGATTAGTTCATATATATCAAATGAATATAGCAATAATCCTTTCTGGCGGTATTGGTTCTCGCATGGGCTTGAACATCCCCAAACAGTATGTGATGGTCAATGAGCAGCCTGTGTTGAACTACTGCCTTCAGACCTTCCTGAGTAATAAACAAATAGACGTACTCGTAATCGGTGTGGCTGATGAATGGATAGAGTTTGTCAAGGAGCATCTTGCAAAGTTGAATCCAACAAAACCCGTGTATTATGCAAAGCCTGGGGAGACTCGTCAGTACTCCATTTATAATGCGCTTAATGTGGTACGCGAGAATGGTTTCGCAGATGACACTATTGTGATTATCCATGATGGAGCACGTCCACTCGTCAGCAACGAGTTGATTAACCGTTGTCTTGAAGGATGCAAAGAGGCAGATGGCATCATGCCTGTGATTCCTGTTAAAGACACGACCTATTTGAGTGAGGACGGCAAGCATATTCAGTCGCTCCTGAACCGTTCGCATTTGTGGGCAGGTCAGGCTCCTGAAGCATTCAAGTTCGGAAAGTATATCAAGGTACATGACGAAATGCCATGTGAAGAACTGCTGAAAATAAACGGCAGTACCGAAATCGCATTCAAAGCTGGTCTTGACTGTCAGATGGTAGAGGGCGATCCTATGAACTTTAAAATCACTACCCCCGAAGACCTATCGAACTTCGAGAGCATCATCAATAACAAATAAAAACAATGAACTGTCGTGCAAACTGAATGCAATAAGTTTGCTTAATTGCTGAGGTGTAGCCGATAGTCTATAATAACTTGTTTTTATGAAAGCATACGTACTACAGGGAGTTAATGACCTCCGTTATGATGAAATAAACATACCTGAGTGTCCTGAAGGATGGGCAATAATCAAAGTTAAAGCAGCAGGCATTTGCAGCTCTGATATCGCTCGTATATTCACCAAGGGAACCTATCATTTTCCTACAATCCCTGGGCATGAATTTTCAGGAATTGTTGAGAGCGTAGGCTCTAAAAAGGATGCAGCCTTTGTTGGTAAACATGTAGGTGTCTTCCCTTTGATTCCTTGTCGCGAGTGTCCCCAGTGTGCAGAGAAACACTATGAGATGTGCGCCAACTATGATTATGTCGGTTCTCGCAGAGATGGTGGTTTTGCTGAATATGTAGCCGTTCCCGTATGGAATCTACTTCTGCTGGACGAGAGCATTCCTTTCACATCAGCAGCTATGCTCGAACCCCTTTCAGTAGCTCTACACGCTATGAAACTTTCTGGTGTTAAGGAAGGCGATACAGTTGGCATCATTGGTACAGGTATGATTGGCATTGGAGCCGCCCAATGGTCAAAGAAGTTGGGTGCAAAGGAAGTGACTATAATTGGTCGCAACGAAACAAAACGGGTACTCGTTGAGAAATGCGGTCTCAAATATGAAGTATGTATCGATAAGGATGCTATTGGTCTGTATGATGTTGTACTGGAGGCGGTAGGCACTCCTTCTGCCATCGAACTTGCAGTTTATGCTACTCGCCCAGGTGGTACATGCGTCTTTATGGGTAATCCCTCGGGCGACATCACCTTTGCGCAGAACACTTACTGGCGCATCCTTCGCAAGCAACTGAAGATTGTGGGTACGTGGAACTCTGCTTACGATGGTACAAATCCTTCTGATTGGACAGATGCAGTTGAGGCTCTTGCCAAGAACGAGGTGAATGTAACTCCACTTATCTCGCATTGCTTCCCACAGGAAAAACTTATGAAAGGACTTGAACTGATGCGTGATCATCAAGAGCCTTATTGCAAGGTAATGACAACTTGGAATGACTAACATTTATGAATAAATACACACCACAAATTTCCGCTTCAATGATGTGCTCTAACCTCATTGATCTGCGAGAGACGATAGACATCTTTGAAAAAAACAATGTTGAGCGTCTTCATATCGATATGATGGATGGTACGTTTGTGCCAAACTTCGGATTAGGTGTTGACTACATCCGTGGTCTTCGTGAACTCACCAAGATACCTCTCGACCTTCACCTGATGATTAAGGATCCTGAGTATAAGCTTCAATGGATTGGTATTAAGGAAACCGACATTGTGAGCATCCATTACGAGAGCAGTTTCCAAGTTCAGCGTGTGCTCGACTGGTTACAGCCTTTCGGTTGCAAAAGATTTCTTGCCATCAATCCTGCAACTCCAGTCAGTTCATTGGAGGAAGTTCTTGACTACATAGATGGTATCAATCTGCTGATGGTGAACCCTGGGTTTGCAGGTCAAAAAATTGTACCTTCAACTATGAAGAAGGCAGAAAAGGTTGTTCAACTCCTTAAGGATCATGACCGAGAAGATATCATTGTAGAGGTGGACGGCAACATCACTCCTGAGAATGCTAAGAAGCTTCGTGCAATTGGCGCAAGTATGTTTGTTGCAGGAACATCCGCTATCTTCAAGGGCGATGTGAAGAAATTCGAGGAGAATATTATCAATTTCAGAAAAAAAATAGAATAATATACTATACTATGCCGAACAATCCAACCACATTCGACATACAGCTATATAAACAGAAGGTCTTAGGTGCATTCAAGGCTTTTGCAGAGTACTGTGAGAAAAACAATATACGATATTTTGCTGCTGGTGGTACGCTTTTAGGAGCGATAAGACATAAGGGGTATATACCTTGGGACGATGACATTGACATAGCTATGCCAAGACCAGATTACGACAAATTCATTAATCTTACCCGCAATGGGATGTCAGAAGGTTATGGTGTCGTGTCGTGTCAAACCCACAAGCATTTTTACAATAAGTTTGCAAAAGTGATAGACCTGAATACAACATTGATTGAAATGGAAGGTCTTATGCCTATAGGAGCATACATCGATCTTTTCCCGATAGATGCATTGCCAGATGATGAAGAAGAAAGGCAAAGATTCTACCATCAGTATGACCAATCGTGCATATTAGGGAACTATGAAAAGATGCCTTGGTCGTTCAGCAACTGTATAAAAAAATTGTATATAAAGGTGAGGTATAGAAATCTTGCCAATATTTATAATAGAGAAGATAAGATAATTTCCCGATATAATTTTGAAGAAGCAAAGGAAGTTACATCGTTTTATGGCTGCTATGGGAAAAAGGAAGTTGTGAGTAAAACCATCTATGAACATATCAAACGATACGAATTTGAGGATACGACACTTCTGAGTTTTGAGGATTACGACGCCTATTTGTCGAAATTGTATGGTAACTATATGCAGCTTCCACCTAAAGAGAAACAAGTGTCTCACCATTATCATTATTTTGCTGACATGAATCGAAAGTGGTCGCTAGAGGAGTTGCGCCATGATGGATTCGTTAAATGATATTGTATGAACACTATGGTATCAATTCTTGTTCCCATCTATGGTGTGGAACGATATATAGAGAAATGTGTACGAAGCCTGATGGAACAATCATACGAACACATTGAGTATATCTTTGTTGATGATTGTACACCAGACAGGTCTGTTGAGATATTGCAGCGTGTGGTGAACGAATATCCGCATCGAAAGAATCATGTTAAAATCTACAAGAACAATAAAAATAGTGGGTCTTCTGCAAGTAGGATGCATGCATTGGAAAAGGCCACGGGTGATTATTTCACCACTGTAGACAGCGATGATTTCTTGGAGAAAGAAGGCATAGAGCGCATGGTTGAATGTATGCAACATACCAATGCGGATGTTGTGGTTTCTGATTTCATCATGGATTACGGTTATAAGGTAAGTCGCTCTGTGCAAGGAGTTGATTCTGAAGAACCATCGTCCTATATGAAGGCCATGATGACTGGCGAAATACATGGATCGACATGCAACAAGCTTTATAGACGCAGTTTGATAGATAACGTTGATGTTCCGCTTTATATAGATGGAGCTAACTTCACCGAGGATTTAGGGTTCAACCTGAAAGTTTTTCCCCATGCAAAGAAGGTTTCCTATCTCCCCATTGCCTACTATCACTATTGCATTTATGACAATTCCATGTCACACGCAACAGTTGCTCCAGACAGGGCTCGAAAGAAGGATTTACAGAAGGTTGTGAATATTCAAGATGTCTCACGCTATCTTGATGTTATTGGTTATACTCCAAGGGTTGAAAAAGAACTAAACTACTGCAAGTTGATAGCCAAAATGCCATTCCTCGCAGTAGTAAACAAACGCTCCTGCTTGCGATGGTGTGCGATATTTCCTGAAGCTAATAAGGCTATATGGGAGAACGACAGGTTGCCGTTAACATACAAGCTGGAACTGCAACTGTTGAGAATTAAATGGATTAACCTATTTGTGTGGATTCAAAAACTGAAAAACAAACTTGCAAAACGATGAATCCAATTAAATCCGTTTCCTCGCGTTTGAAGTATTATCGTGGAATCATCCGCTCCTACGCTTTTTGTTTCAAATATCTGCCATACGAGCAGGCGAAACGCATGCCATTCTACCTTACGGAACCTATAGATATATTGGAACTCCGAAAGGGTGATATTATCCTCAGGGGCAAAATCCGCCCTCGCATGATATGGATTGGTGGTGGCGTTGAACTCGGACAGAAACGGGGACTAATTTTGGAGGTCAATGAAGGAGGACGCTTGATCTTTGAGGGAACAGCTTTCATTGCCAATGGTTGCTACATCCGTGTGGAAAACAATGCCAGAATGATTCTTGGCGATAAGGTTGGAATCAATAGCAACTGCTTCATTCGTAGTACGACCGAAGTGACAATGGGCGAACGTGTCATGTTAGGATGGGACAACGAAATCATTGATAGTGATGGACATGACGTGTGGGTAGATGACCGGAAGGTGGAAAAGTCACAACCTATTCATATCGGAATGCATGTATGGATTACGTCCCATGTGCGCGTTAGCAAGGGCGTTACGATTGCCGATGAGTGTATTGTGGCTAAAGGTGCTGTTGTGACAAAAAAGCATACTGTTCCTCATACTCTGATCGGTGGCGTACCGGCAAAAGATATCCGAAATAATGTAAAATGGGAGAAATAGTATGATAATATGAATTGTAAGTACAATTTTTCAGTCATCATTCCGCATAAGAACATACCAGAACTGTTGCGGAGGTGCGTTTCTTCCATCCCACGGAGAGACGATACAGAGATAGTAATTGTTGACGATAATAGCGATCCTGACAAGGTAGATTTTGACAATTTTCCCTTCAAGGACGAACCCAATGTAAAGGTTATCTTTGATAAAGCAGGATTGCGACAAGGTCATGCGCGTAATGTGGGTTTACAACATGCTGAGGGCAAGTGGATATTGTTTGCTGATTCCGATGACTTCTTCTTCTATAGCATCAACAAGGCGATGGACGATTGCCTGCAAAGTGATGCGGACATCATCTACTATAAGTCCACGAATCTGGATAGCGAGACATATCAATATGGTAGTGTAAGATCTACCATCACAAACACCAGTATCTCCAAATACCTGAATGGCGATCCTGATGGTGAAAGCTTTATTCGCTACCGTCACCCTGTTCCTTGGGGGAAGTTTATACGCGCTTCTGTCATTCGTGATAATGATATTCGTTTTCCAGAGATAATCAAAGCTGAAGACTTTGAGTTTTCCTACAAGTGCGGCTATTATGCCAAGAAGGTAGAGGCACATGCCGAATCGATCTACTGTCTGACATCGCGTGAAGGCAATGTGACATCGCGCAAGGAAACTGCGGATGTAAAAAGTGTAGTTGTTAAGAACGAGGCCGATTTTCTAAAATTTGCCAAAGAACATGAACTCGCTGGAACGCCAGTGTTCAGCATTATCGAACCAGACGTGTTCTCTATCCTGTTTGATCTTCAACAGATGCATGATGCCTTTTATGAAGATGCGCGAAAACATATTCTGACTTGCGGTTATACTAATTCGGAAATTGATTCAAAACTGAAACACATTGCCAATGGTCGGAAGAAAGCGGCAATCGTGTCCAAAATCAAAAAAATACTACACAAATAATTATGGAATACGTTAAGGAATATATCAAGACAAAGGAAGACCTCAAGAATTGGTTGGCAATGGATGCTGTGCACTATCCATCTCAGCAAAAAGGTTTCTTGAGAACCCTAAAATATAATCTGATTGCAACTCCTCTAATGGATCAGAAATATATATGGGCTTTTGTTAAGACACTTCGATATTCGGAGTATCACATGAACAACCATAGCATGTGGCATACAATTGCCCGCACCTATTATTTATGGAAGTTACGTAAGTTGGCGTATAAGACGGGATTTCAAATTGCTCCTAACGCTGTTGGCCCAGGTCTACAGTTGATTCATTTTGGTCCTATCAATGTGAACGAGAATTGTCGTATCGGTAGGAATGCAACACTCTATTGGGGAGTGATGATGGGATGGAAAGGGGCTGGACAGCCATGCCCACAGATAGGAGACAATGCTTTCATCTGCTCTGGTACTAAGATTATCGGCGATGTTCACATCGGTGATAATGTCACAATAGGTCAGAATTGCGTCGTAACAAAGGATGTTCCTTCTAATAGCCTTGTAGTGGCTCAACAGCCTAGACTAATTATACGTGAAAAGTAAAATGAGAGTATTATGGTTTGCAATGACTTCTTCCTGCTATGATGTAAAGAATACAGGAAGTTGGATTGAGGCTTTGGAAAAGATATTCAAAAGGTATCTTCCTGATGTGAAATTGGGTATTGCTTTTGAACACCAAGACGAGGTTTTCAAAGTTGATCGCGAAGGGGTTACATACTACCCTATTCACATACAGCGAACATCATCACCCAAGAACAATTATGAGCTATTACGTCCTCACTATCTAAAAGTTATTGAAGATTTCAAGCCAGATATTATTCACTGCTTTGGTACAGAACGTTGGCATTATGGCTTAATGGTAAAGAAGGTTATGGTACCTTTTGTTATACATGTCATGGGATTCATGAATATATATGATCCTATGGATGAAATCGTTTTGCATGAACATGATTACATAAAGTATTTCAAATATAATCCCCTCAAATATCTCATTCATAAACGCGAGTATAAGACAAAACAAGAAAACCAGGAATTGGAGCGAGGTGTCATGACCGCCAACAAGTATTTCATGGGAAGGACTGAATGGGATAAGAACATCGTGAAGTATTACTCACCTGGCAGCATATATTACCACTGTGAAGAAGCAATAAGGGAAGAGATATACAGCTCCACAATCAAGTGGTCATTCCACCCAAGAAAAAAAATCAGGTTAATTACCATTGGAAATGCAGGGTCTCTAAAGGGCAACGAAATGATGTTGCGTACTGCATGGTTACTAAAAAAACAATTTAATTTCGACTTTGAGTGGTTCTATACAAGTAATGAGTACACACTACGTTTCTTTGAGAACGTCGTCGGCATTAAACATGATGATGTAAACATCAAACTCATTGGTAGGCTTAATGCTTCTGAAATTACTCATCAACTTGTAGATGCCGATTTCTACATTCATCCTGCAATTATTGACAACTCACCTAACACGGTATGTGAAGCACAACTTATAGGGACGCCTATTATATCGACTAATGCAGGCGGAATCCCAAGTCTAATTGAGGATGGAAAAACAGGATTTCTTTATCCCTATAGCGAACCACATGCTTTGGCATTTAAGATTATGAATTTAGCAGGGAACAAAGAAGAACTTGAACAGGTTTCTGATAATGAATATCGTGTTTCTCACAATCGCCATAATCCAGAAAAAATAGCAAAAGAGATAAATAAAATCTATAAGACTATTATTAGCAATTACAACTCCTTCCTAAATAATATAAAGGAAATTTCTGAATTATGTTAGACGTATCTATAATAATTGTAAATTATAACACTCTCCAAATAACACAAGATTGTATTGACAGTGTTATTGAAAAGACAAAAGGAATACAATACGAAATTATACTAGTAGATAACGCATCTACAGATGGTTCAAAAGAATTCTTTGAGAAAGATGAGCGTATCGTTTATATATATAGTGAGAGGAATGGCGGATTCGGTTATGGGAATAACTTAGGAATGAAAGTTGCCAAGGGAAGGTATTTCTTTTTGCTTAATTCGGACACATTGTTGGTCAATAATGCCATAAAAGAATTTTATGATTATGCGCAAAGCAATGACGAAAAAGCGGTTTATGGATGCTACCTACAGCATATTGATGGCAGCTACTGTAATTCATTCTTTTTTTTTCCTGCTTTTACCATCAAAGATTTTTTGAAAAGGCTGATTTATAAACAAGACTATGATGCTGGAGATTACCAAGCCCGTAGAGTAGATGCAGTGTCTGGAGCAGATATGTTTTTCCATAGGGAACTGTTTGAAAGAACGGGGGGATTTGACGAGGCTATCTTCTTATACGGAGAGGAAGGCGAATGGATTTATAGATTATCGAAATTGAATTGTGATTGTTGGCTTATTCCCCAGCCCAAAATCATTCATTTAGAAGGTAAAAGTATGAAGATGACACCTTCGAAAATGGCAATAAAATTATCAAGTCATTTCTATATCTTGAGAAAACACATGTCTTATCCAGTGTATATATTGGCACGAATGTATTACGCTTTTAATTTGCTAACACGCAATATTCTTCATATAGGTCAGTCAGAATATCGAAATCTCTTTCATTCAATCTTTGTTCCAATCAATGTATAAGTTAACCATCTTAAACTTCCTCAAAAGACATAAGAGCATTATGTATCTCGTAGCATTTCTCTATAATGTTCTGCACGGGAGTAATGTTTGGCGATATGTCTTTAGAAAGAATGTTCATTTCAAAGGTGCTTTCGTGGATTCACATTCAGTTGTTGGCAGTTCTTCTCTGGTAACAGGAAATTTGAGTTACCCAAATTCAATCTATGCGGGGATACCTGCAAAAAGGGTAAAAAGTGGGATATATTGGGGACGTAGAATTGAAACAATTAATTGAAGCTATGCCATCTCGTAATACCACACTCGACTTATTCAAAGGGATTGCCATTATAGCGGTTATCCTTTATCATGCAGGACTGCTGACATACGGTTATCTCGGTGTGGAGATTTTCTTGGTGATTGGCGGCTACTTAATTACTAAGAGTATTCTGCGTAGCTATGAAAATGGGGTCTTTAGTTATTGGGACTATCTGTGCAAACGCCTGTTACGACTGTGGCCTTTGGTGTTGATTATCACAGTATTATCGATGGTTGTCGGCTTTTTCACAATGCTACCAGATGCTTATAAGAACACATGTGAGACGGCAATAGGTTCAGCAACGTTTACAAATAACTTCGTACAGTATATCACGGCGGGCAACTATTGGGACACGTCCAACGACTATAAGCCACTGATGCATACATGGTATTTGGGAGTTATTTTTCAGTTCTATATACTTTATCCACTGGTGTTTATGCTTTGCTGTCGATTGTCTCACAACTTCATTATAACATCGAGGAAGGTGTTGGTTAGTGCGTTTTTCCTGTCGCTGGCATTTTACCTCCTTCCGAAAACAGACACCGCAGCAGACTTCTATTTGCTACCATCAAGACTCTTTGAGTTTGCTATTGGCGGATTATTGGCCCTACCTGCTAAAAGGAGCCTGATTGGGAATGAAAGAAAGGTATTTGTCACATTCCTGATTTTAGCTGGGGTACTCATGGGGGTAAACGAAGCATTTAACATGATGAAAGTGCGTTTGCTGCTTGCTGTATTCTTGGCGGCACTCGTGATCCTTTATAGTGAGAGGAATGTTTCTATGACATTATGGGGGCAAAAGATTTGCTCAGTGCTTGCAATGTTTGGCGCAGCCAGCTATAGTCTGTACTTGTGGCATCAGGTTGTTCTGGCATTTTGGCGCTACGATATAAGTGATGAGTTCTCATTTGTAACTTATGGTGTCGTTATAATGTTGTCGCTGGTAATAGGGCTTTTTTCCAATCGTTTTGTAGAGAACAAAATCACTTCTTTTGCTAAAACTGGTAGATACGGAGTGTACAAAGTGATGGGTGCCTGTCTGGTGACAACCTGCATCACGTCGGTTTTCGCCCTAAAATATTATCGGACACAGGGCGTTGTTCAGGATATTCCCGAACTGGACGTCCGGCTGGATACACCAAGTTCTTGGGCTCCACAGGAATATAATGCTCGAATAACAGAAATGTTTGAGAAACCATTGCCGGTATCAGAAAATGGTAAGAAAAACGTTCTTGTTGTGGGTGACAGTTATGCCCGTGACTGGATAAACGTACTTTTGGAAGGTGGGTTGGATAATGTCAATTTGTTATACGCTAAGGATGTCCCCATCGACTTGCGTGAGCGCATTGCTTGGGCGGATGTTATTTTTGTGGCAAACAATGCACCCATTGACCGCTATGTGGATTATCTGCCTGCTATGATGCAAAAGAAATTCTACAGGGTAGGGCATAAGGATTTTGGCAGAGGCATTGGATGTGCTTACAATCAGGCAAGATTGACTAATGATTATTCCTCATTTGTGGTGTCTGCGTATGATGCTATCAATGAAGACGAACGAATCGAATTTGCAGGAATGTATATAAATCTGATGGACTTATTACGTAATGCAGATGGCAGTATCGCACTTTTTACCACGGATAAGAAATTGATTTCTCACGATGGTATTCATTTGACACGTGCTGGAGCGAAGGAGTTATCCAAAAAGATTGATGTGCAAAAACTGATCTGTAAATGATACTATTGTTGTCTATATGAAGAAAGCTATAACGAAAGTCGTCTTGTTCGCCCTGATGCTATTATTTATAGACTCCGTTTCTGGGCCAATGTTAATGTTCTTGATGTCCAATGCCAAACCAAGTGCAGTCAAGGATATGTACGACATTGCCTTGAACACAGATGACGACATCATTGTTCTTGGATCATCAAGGGCGATGCACCATTACGATTCCAGAATTATGGAAGATTCTTTACAAATGTCATGTCAGAATTGTGGAGCGATGTCAAATGGAATAGTCCTAATGTACGGGCGATACAAGCTGCTGACTCGTCATCATACCCCCAAAATGATAGTTTATGACTTACATCCCCCGTTTGACTTGGCTGTTGGTGATAATTCCAAATATATACCTACATTACGCCCTTGGGCAGAGGATGAAAAACTGAAGGAACTATTTGATGCCGTAGATAGATGGGAAAACTTGAAAATAAAATGCAACTTGTATAGATTCAACTCACTTGTACCAGAAATATTAGCAGTTAATTTTAGAGAGGTCGGTGGTTTGTATGATGGCTATGCCCCACTATACAACATAAAAGATTTTACCCCCCCCAGTAATTCATTAAAAACCGACAGGATGGATACCATAGAGCTTGACACGCTGAAGTTTTCTTTGTTTAAGAAATTGGTAGCAGACTGCAAGAAGAGAGGAACTGAGCTGATCTTTGTGATTTCTCCATCATATCAAAAGAATCTGACAGAACAAGCAGCACCGATAATAAAACTGTGTAAGGAAACAAATACACCAATACTGCTATATGAAAATGGGAAAGTTCCGTTGGAGGCAAAATACTTCTATGACTCGTTTCATCTGAATGATGAAGGTGCGAAGTTATTCACAAAAATGTTAGTGTCTGATTTGAAAAATATACATAGTAAATAATCATGCTGTTCAATTCTTTCGAGTTTCTCTGGCTGTTCCCCATCATCTTCTGTGTGTACTACATGGTTACATGCAGAAAGAAACTAATGGCTCTTTATCCGAAGATTGGTAATTATCTGTTGATAGCCATTTCGTACGGACTATACATCAAATGGGAGCCAGTATATGCTTTGGTGTTATTTGGAGTGACTGCCATCACATATTTGGCAGCATTGAAAATAGAGCGGGACGAAGCGTATGGCAGGAAGAAATACATTGTAAGTGCTGGAATTTCATTAGCAGCTCTGCCACTGATAGTATTAAAATATTACAACTTTTTGACACAATCTTTTGAATCACTTCTTGGTGAAGCGGGTATCACATTAGGAATGCCTGGACTGAACTGGGCGATGCCTTTGGGTATATCTTTCTTCACGCTTCAAGCAATCGGTTATTTGGCTGACGTTTACTTACAGCGCATAAAAGCTGAACGCAATTGGTGGGACTATATGCTGTTCGTTTCGTTTTTCCCTCAGATAGCAGCCGGCCCTATCAGCAAAGCAGCTGATTTACTTCCACAGATTAAGGGGGAGCGTCCTTTTCGTGAGGAGCAGTTCTCTTCTGGCTGTAGGTGGTTGCTTTGGGGTATGTTCCTGAAAGTGGCTGTAGCAGACAGAATAAACACAATAGTTGGGCCTGTATATAATCTCTACGAAAACTATGACGGAATGTCATGTCTCATTGCCAGCATCCTTTACACTTTCCAAATATATGCCGATTTTGCTGGCTACTCATTCATGGCTATGGGGGTTGGCAAGATAATGGGCTTCAATCTTGTCAACAACTTCAATCGACCTTATCTCTCACAGAGTATTACTGAATTCTGGCATCGGTGGCATATATCGCTGTCAACTTGGCTGAAAGACTACATCTACATACCTTTAGGAGGTAGCAGGTGCAGCAAGTTAAGGAATTACTGGAATATCTTCGTGACTTTCTTAGTCAGCGGCATTTGGCATGGAGCAAACTGGACCTTTATTATTTGGGGCATACTTCATGGATTGTTCCAAGTGATAGAAAAGGCTTTAGGACTGAATAAGATGAAATCGAATGGCATTACTAAATGTCTTAGAATTACAATCACATTCCTATTCGTTAATTTCGCATGGATTTTCTTCAGAATGCCAACATTACATGATGCATTAGGCGTTATTGATAAAATTGTGTTCAGTCCAACGCTTGACTTCCACATCTTTATGGAGTACAAAACCCTGTTGCTCCCTTTGTATATTATGATTGTTGCAGACCTGATAGGTGAATACTTGCCGAGCTTAAACTTATTCCATAACCGTTTCACAGTAGTGCGGTGGTCAGCGTATATGGCTGTCCTTGTACTTATATTATTGTTTGGCGTGTTTGATGCTGGTCAATTCATTTATGTGAATTTCTGAAAATGAAGAAAGCATTGTTCAAGCTTGTTTTGTTTCTGCTGCTGTTCATTCTGACAGATATGCTGGCAGGACGTCTTTTCTCCTATATGCAATTGTATTCGCCAAGTTATCTGCCTGGATATATTGCCCTTCATGCAAACGAAGATGTTATAGTCTTTGGCTCATCGAAAGGCGGCAGTAATTATAATATGCAGTTGCTTAACGACTCCCTGAGGATGACATGCTTAAATTGTTCAGACACAGGTAACGGTATCATTCAAATGTATGGACGCTATAAATTGCTAACAAATCGCTACACTCCGAAAGTGATTATTTATGATGTAAAGCCCCAATTTGATTTCTATAAAAACGATAACTCAAAATATACGATGCGTCTAAAACCATATTATGACGAAACAGGTATAGACTCAATAATTGGAAGTGCAGATGCAAATGAAAAGTACAAGATGTGTTCTTTTCTTTACAGATATAACTTCCAGTTTCTTGAAATTATTAAAGAATACTTTTCTAATTCAACCTTTAATCATCGCAAAGAAAACTTGAGTAGGCAGAAGATGCGGATAATACCAAAACCTTCAAATCCATCAAATACAGAATACGATTCTCTGAAATTGCATTATATGGAAGAACTAATAAGGGATTGTCAACAACGTGATATACATCTTGTTTTCGTTGTATCTCCAGAATACTATTATTACGAATCAATAAGATATGCTCCTCTTATCAAACTCTGTAAACAATATAATATTCCTTTTATTGACAAAAGTGCAGATAAAGAATTCAATAACGAAAATGAATACTTCATGGACAGCCTACACATGAATTACTGGGGCGCTACAAAGTGGAGCCAGTTTATTGCACACTATATTCAAGATTATCTATAGGAATGAATACTATATTGATTACATTTGTCACACCCGCTTCTGAGAATATCAGGGGGACATCGGCGTTGCCATATCATTTGATAAAGGGGTGCCTTTTTAACGATAACGTTAACGATAACCAATTCGATATTTATTCCTTTAACAATAATGGGTTGAGTGAGGAGAAGATTGCAGAGGTGGAGAAGGAGTTGGGAGCGACGATAAAAGTGATTCCACTGCCGAAATGGTATCGGTGGATGTTTAAACTTCATCTGCTGTTCCTGAGGGTGTTCCTCAAGTATCCGTTTTTGAATTACATCAAGTTATCCGAGCCTTTGGTTGAGGAAATCAAGGCACAGAAACCTGACTTGATATGGGTGATGGGGGAAGAACTGTCGCGGATAGTGAAGCAGTTCACCGGGTATCGGCGTATTCAGGTAGGACCTGACACCGAGTCGCTGTACTATTACAGGATGATGGGACGCCGGTTTGTGATGCAGAAGCCTTTGGAGTATTGGAAATGTGCATTGATGTATCGGAAATATGTGAGGATGGAACGGGAGTTCTGTACGGATGAGAACTTCACCTATTATGCAGTAGGAGAAGAGGATGTAAGGCATTTGAAACAGTTGAATCCTAAGGTGAGGGCGAAGTTTTTGAGACATCCACACTATGAGGTTTCACCTCAATTGACAATGGATAATGGAGAATTGACAATTAAGTTTCATCAACCGAAGATAAAGTTGCTGATAGCGGGGCAATATAATCTGTATATGAAGCAAGAGGCGGACGAACTTAATTTACAATTTGTTAGGCATAATGAACAATTGAAGGATCATTATTTTCTGACATTTTTAGGAAAAGGGTGGGGAGAACATGTAGAGGCATTGAGAAATGTTGGATATGAAGTCAATCACATTATATTTGCGCCAAACTATATAGAGGAAATTTGTAAACATGATATTCAAATAACACCGATATCGGTTGGTACTGGCACCAAAGGAAAGGTACTGGATGCGTTGGCAAATGGATTGCTTGTTTTTGGGACATCATATGCGATGGAGAATATTGCTGTAAAAGATAGAGAATCATGTATTGAGTACAGGTGTTCTCAGGAGGTGATTAATGTATTGATGGAAATCCCAATGAATTTAGGGATATACGAGCTGATGGCGGAAAAAGGACAACGACAAGTCTTGATGTATCATGATCGAATAAAAATATCGAAAGAATTGTTAAATCTTAACGAAAACGAATAAGAAAACTCAAATCTATACGATGTTCTGAGGAATAAGTCGTTATTGTTATCGTAAAAATAAGTTTCTATGATTTTATATTTAGCTTGGTTCTTTGCTAGTGTGTTAATTTTCTTTGGTACGTTGGAGTCTAGTAAAAAGACGCAGATGGCAGTAGTGACTTTTTTCATGATTGCCTTAGGAGTCTTTGTGGGATTGGGAGATATGTTAGGAGGATACGATCGATATATATATGCAGAATTGTATGATATGATGGCAGACGTAACTCATAATGGAGGTAATCCTTGGAAATCCTACTCTTTTTCATTTTATGGTGGCGAGTTTGGATATGGTACGTTCTGTGCATTGCTTACTTATATTACAGGAAATAGATATATATTTATATTTTCGTTGACATTGATTATCTATTTATTGCTGATTGCGTCGTTAAAACAATATGTTGACAATACACCATTTGCAGTGGTGATGTTTATGGGGATATGGTTCTTTTTCACCTTTACTTATTTGCGACAGGTGATAGGTTGCACCATAGTGTGGTTATCAGTGAAATACATTATTAATCGAGATTGGAAACGATATTTGCTAGTATGGTTTATCGGCTATTCTTTCCATAATTCTGCTATTGTTTTTCTACCGATGTATTTCCTACCAGTCAAAAGGTTCTCCAGAGAAAAGGTAATTTGGGTGATGGTTGTTGCATTGCTCATTGGTATGACGTCGATACCACAAGGATTATTTGCAGCATATGGAGAGATGGATAAAGGAAGAGTTAATGCGCAAGATTATGCAAGAGACGTGGGATTCCGTTGGGCATATTTTGTTGAGGCAGTTTTCTTTTTATATGTTATTCTGACAAATTATCGCAATATTTCAAAAGAGAAAAAAGATATTATCATGCTCAATATGGCGCTCATTTTCTGTGCAATTCTTTTAATCTTTATCAAATCAGAAAATGGTGGTCGCCTAGGTTGGATGTTCATGATTGGTATGTTGTGTACATTGTCAAATGTATGTGTCAAACGAAAGAGGGTTTTACAGCAAGGTATATTGATGGTTTTGGTTTGTTTGCTTTTGTATTTGAGGGTATATAATTCATGGCAACTCTATTTGAATTTATATCCATATAAAACTTTTTTAACTGATGGCTATCGAAAAGGAGATTATTCTCGGGCTCATTATGAATATGATTATAATTATGATCAAGACAAGTTCTATAGACCAGCTTTTTGGTTCTTAGAAAAAGGTGAAGAATAAAGTTTTTTTGATTATCGAATGTTGAAAACAACAAATAAGAGGAGGCGTATATCCAATATAGAATTGCTGCGAATAGTGGCTCTTTTTTTTATTATGTATGGACATTCTCATCTTCGAATTCATCAGATGTCTGTTTTTTTTGATGTTATGCTTAGTTGCATAGCAATTACAGGTGTGGGCATCTTTATTGCTATTTCTGGATGGTTTGGCATACGTTTTAAAAGGCAAGGACTTGGCAAATATATTTTTCAAGTTCTTTTTATATTATGGGCTATTTATGGGATAGCCATAGCGTTCCATCTTACTCATTTTGATTTGGAGGGCGTCAAAATTAGTATGAGTTTCTATGAGGGTTTTTGGTTTATTATGGGGTATTTAGGATTGTACCTTATTTCTCCCATTTTGAATGCTTTTGTTGAACATTCGACAAAAAGACAATTCCAGGGGGTGTTACTTTCCTATTATTTATTTCAGAGTTATTATAGCTGGCTTAGTGCTTGGTATGATTATTATGGTGGTTATAGCATTTTTCTTTTTGGGGGTATTTATCTGACTACAGCATATTTGAGGAAATATCCCATAAAATGGTTACAAAAGAATGCATTGTGGCTACTTATTTGTACAATCCTTATTATTTCTATAATCGCTTATTATTCTCTATTGAAATTCGGTCATGCATCCAGACAAATCCGTGATGATAATCCTCTTGTGATTTTCGCCTCTGTACTATTGGTTATGATTTTTAGTAAATTGGAAATCCATAGCAAGTTTGTCAATTGGTTGGCTGCATCATGTTTTACTGTTTATCTTGTTCATTACAATCCTTTTATTTATCCCTATTATATGCAACTGATACATTATGTCTATGGCCAATTTGATGGTTTTATATATGGGTTGATGTTATTATTGACTTTGTTATTGGTATATTTAGGATGTACGTTATTTGACCAGTTGCGTATTGTTAGTTGGACTTTGTTGCGGAGAATTATAGACAAACGATAAATGATAACCGTATTTACCTCAACATATAATAGGGCAGATTTACTGCCACGATTGTATGAAAGTTTGAGTAGGCAGACTTTCAAGGACTTTGAATGGGTAATAGTGGATGATGGTAGTGTTGATGATACTAAAAAAGTTATCGATAACTGGATGTCGTGTGATAGAGGATGGGATAATCATTTTTCAATTAGGTACTATTATCAAGATAATGGAGGGAAACATAGAGCTATTAATAGAGGTGTGAAAGAAGCAAATGGTGAATTGTTTTATATAGCTGATAGTGATGATGTCTTGCCCATCGAAGCATTAGAAACAATATCAATGGTTTATGATAATATTAAGGATGACAAGTCTTTTGCGGGAGTATGTGGATTGGATGGGGATTTTGACGGAAAAGTAATTGGGAGTGGTTTGCCGAAAAGCGTTATTGATGATAATTCTATTAATATACGGTTTAAATATAGAGTAACTGGTGATTTAAAGGAGGTGTTTCGAACAGATGTTTTAAAAAGAAATCCTTTCCCAGAATTTGATGGGGAACATTTTTGTCCCGAGATGCTAGTATGGAATAGAATCGCCACGAAATACAAACTAAGGTTTTTCAATCGTATTATATATTTAGTTGAGTATCAAGCAGATGGTGTAACCTCAAGTATTATAAAGGCGAGAATGTGTAGTCCTATGGCTTCAATGATGACATATGCTGAATTGTTAGGGCTTAATATCCCTTTCATTCAGAAAATAAAGGCTGCTATCAATTATTGGCGATTCAGTTTTTGTTCCAAGAAACAAAAAACTATCCCCATATTATCGTGGTATTGGAATTGGACAATGCCGTTGGGGTGGGTAATGCACTTGATGGACATGAGAAAGGGAAAATAATGAAGATTTTGCATGTTATTACATCGTTGCAGATGGGAGGGGCGGAGACATTAGTGGTAAACTTGATGCCTCGGTTTTGTGATATGGGGCATGAGGTCGGGGTGGTTGTTTTTAATGGAGAAGAGACTCCGTTGATGAAACGGTTGGAGAGGGAATGCCCTGAATGTGAGATTTATTGTTTTGGTTCGTCATATTATAATCCATTGTGCATATTTAAGTTAATCCGTGTAATGCAGGAGTTTGATGTTGTTCATACACATAACTCTTCCCCTCAACTTTTTGCTGCGATAGCGACATTATGTTGTAGGAGGAAATTGGTTACTACAGAACATAGTACAAACAATCGCAAGCGTGAACGAGGAGGCCTTTTCCGGATTGTTGATAAATGGATGTATGGAAGGTATGATAGTGTTATTTGTATCTCAAAGATAGCAGAAGAAAAACTTAGGGCATATTTGAATTGTAATGAAGAAAGAATAGTCACGATTAATAATGGCGTTGATGTTAAAATGATTCATTCTGCTCGTCCAATAGATAATTTGAGAACAAAAAAGTTTGTGATTGTAATGGTGGCCGGTTTTCGAGAAGCGAAGGATCAAGATACGGTTATCAGAGCAATGGCATTATTACCAAGAAATCAATTTGAACTTTGGTTGGTCGGGGATGGAGTTCGCAGAAGCAATCTGGAATTGACAATTGACAATTTAAAATTAAAAGACTGTGTTAGATTGCTAGGCTTGCGTACGGATGTGCCGAGTGTTCTTAAAACTGCAGATGCAGTTGTGATGTCGTCGCATTGGGAAGGTCTGTCTCTCTCGAACATAGAAGGTATGTCTGCAGGTAAGCCTTTTGTTGCGAGTGATGTGAATGGGCTTCGGGAAGTGACAAAAGGGTATGGTCTTCTTTTCCCTCACGAAAATGATAAGGCGTTGGCTGAAATAATCTTAAGGTTGTATCAAGACGAAGAGTTTTATAATGAAATTGCTTCTCGATGTTACGAGCGGGCAAAAGAATATGATATAGAGAAAACTGTAAAAGGATATCTTCACGTATATGAAGATTTACTCTCTTAATATAGTTGATTAGGAGAACTAATGTTGAATTCATATTGATTTCCGGATGAAGAAATTGATAAAAACCTCTACGATTCCCTTGTCATTGGACGTGTTTTGTAAAGGGCAATTGAAGATGCTTTCAGATTACTATGAGGTGGTTGCTGTGTCATCTCCTGATTCTGAATTGGAAATCGTAGCAAATAGAGAAGGAGTGCGAACAATTTCTGTTCCTATGGAGCGTCACATCTCTCTCTTTAAAGACATCAAATCACTTTTTAGGATGATTCGTGTGTTTAAGGCTGAGAAACCAGATATTGTACACTCCATTACCCCCAAGGCTGGTCTTATTTCCATGTTGGCTGCGAGGATTTGTCATGTACCTGTTAGAATCCATACATATACAGGATTGGTCTTTCCAACGACAACGGGTTTTAAACAACGGATTTTGATATGGATGGACAAATTGCTATGTGCTTGTGCGACATATATTAATCCTGAGGGAAAAGGTGTGGCAGACGACTTGAAGAAATTCCGAATTACGGCAAAGCCTTTACACATCATCGGCAACGGCAACGTCCGCGGAATTGATGCTGATTATTGGAATCCTAATAATCTCATACAAAAAGATGATTCTCCAAATGACGAGCGGTTTACTTTTGTGTTTGTTGGAAGGATGGTGGGGGATAAGGGTATTAATGAGCTTGTTGAAGCCTTTAAAAGATTATCGAATGTAAGGTTGCTGTTGGTCGGTCCTTTGGAAGAAAAACTTGATCCTTTGAAAGACGAAACAATTCATGAGATTAAGAATAATCCCAATATTGATTGGGTGGGGCCTCAAAATGATGTGCGGCCTTTCTATATGCAAGCTGATGCTTTCGTATTTCCTAGTTATCGCGAAGGTTTCCCCAACACCGTTCTTGAAGCTGGGGCAATGGGACTTCCTGCCATCGTGACTGATATTAATGGTGCTAATGAAATTATCATTCCTAATGAAAATGGGATTATCGTCCCTCCTAAAGATTCTGATGCTCTTTTGGTGGCAATGAGGCAGTTCGTCAATCATCCTGAGGATGTGAAACGAATGGCTGGAAATGCACGTAAAATGGTAATAGACCGATATGAACAGAAATACATCTGGTCCGAGTTGTTGAAGGTTTATCAATCTTTAAGTGATTAATGCAATGTTGTATGCATTAGCTCATTTTCTGCGTGACGAATGTCCTTGGATTTGGGATGTTATAGAGCAAATGAATTCGTGGCTATTTTCCATTCGATATGGGAGAAAACTCAAACGTTTACATTCAATCTTGGAACATTATCAGAATGAATACCAAGTCGACTATATCGAAGAGGGGCATTTGCCCAAATTAGTATCCTTTTTTCAAGAACAGCCAGAAGAGGCGTTTAAGTTTTTTAAGCCACATGGATTTGATGAAAAGACTTTAAGGAAGTTGCAGAGAAACAAGGCGTTCTTGTCGTTTATTGTTCAGAAAGATGATAATATCGTTGGCTATTTTTTCCTAAGATGTTATTTCATGGGGAAGTGTTTTAGAGGCTATATGGTGGATTATAGGTGGCGAAATAGGGGAATCTCAAAAATGACAGCTAGAGTGATGACAGATGTCGCAACTTTATTGGGTATCCTATCGTATGGCACGATTGCACCAGAAAACATGTCATCGATGAGATCACAAGGTGCGGTTAATGATATTAAAATCATTGAACAATTGGAGAATGGTGATTACTATGTTGAATATTGTCCACGAGCATAGTTGTTGTGATGAAAGTAAAATGGATTTTTGACAGAATCGTTTCATTGATTGGCTTACTATTCCTGTGGCCTGTATTCATTGTTGTGGCGATACTTATTAAAGTGAAAATGCCAGGAGGTCCGGTTTTGTTTACTCAAAAAAGAGTGGGGCAATATGGTCATTTGTTTACGATGTGCAAATTCCGTTCAATGACAGTTTCTCATTCTGGAAGTTCTGTTTCTGTCGCTGGAGAGAGCAGAATTACGCCATTAGGTGCAACACTTAGAAAATACAAATTGGATGAACTTCCTGAATTGTGGAATGTGCTCATTGGTGATATGAGTTTTGTCGGTCCTAGACCAGATGTCCCTGGCTATGCTGATAAATTGGAGGGACGAGACAAGGATATCTTGAAATTGAAGCCCGGCATAACAGGACCTGCGAGTTTGAAATATCGGGATGAAGAGGAATTATTGGCGAATGTGGATGATCCTCAAAAATATAATGATGAGGTGATATATCCCGATAAAATTAGAATGAATTTGTATTATTTGGAACATTATTCTTTTATAAAAGATATTCAAATGATAATATGTACTGTGTTAGGAAAGAGAATGATATATAATGGTGAAACAATTTAAATAAAGATGGTAGAAAACAATAAGCGAATATATCTCTGCTTGGCTCACATGAGCGGCAACGAAATGAAGTATATCCAAGAGGCGTTTGACACGAATTGGGTGGTTCCGTTGGGACCGAATGTGAATGGTTTTGAGAAAGATCTTGAAGAATTTGTTGGTCAAGACAAGCGAGTGGTGGCATTGTGCTCAGGTACGGCTGCCGTACATTTGGGATTGATTGCAGCTGGCGTGAAAGCTGGTGATGAAGTTTTGGTACAAAGCTTTACGTTTTGTGCTTCTACTCATCCGATTACCTATCTCGGTGCAAAACCTGTGTTGATTGACTCAGAGCCAGATACGTGGAATATGGATCCGACGTTGTTGGAGATGGCCATTAAGGATAGGATGGAAAAGACGGGGAAGAAGCCCGCGGCGATTGTTCCGGTATATTTGTATGGAATGCCTGCGAAGTTGGACGAGATTATGGCCATTGCTCAGAAGTATGAGATTCCTGTTGTAGAGGATGCTGCAGAAGGTTTGGGCTCTCGCTATAAGGGGCAAGTTTGCGGTACTTTTGGCGATTACGGAGTATTGTCGTTCAATGGAAACAAGATGATAACCACATCGGGCGGTGGCGCCTTAATCTGCCCGAATGAGGAGATGTGGCGTCGAGTGATGTTCTTTGCCACACAGGCTCGTGAGGCATATCCATATTATCAGCATGAGGAAATCGGCTACAACTATCGTATGAGTAATATTTGTGCCGGAATCGGACGTGGACAGATGACAGTGTTGGAAGACCATATTGCCCATCATCGTCGTATTGCCGGCATGTATCGTGAAGCTTTCAAGGATGTTGAAGGTATCACGTTCCATGATGAAATGGAAGGCATGATGTCGAATTTCTGGCTGAATACGATAGTCTTGGATGAGAATCTGCATGTGAAAGGTGAAGAGAATGCATACGCCGAGAGCGTGAAGGGGGCTGTTGGTGGAGCAGCTGGTGTTGTTCATGGAGGCGGTTCCGTCCACACGGATTGCGAGCCCAACCGAAATGTTGAGGCTATGCGAATGGCACTTGATGCCGTTGGAATTGAATCGCGCCCGTTGTGGAAACCCATGCACAAACAGCCGGTTTATTGCGTTCCGCTAAATGATAGAGGAGAAATCATCAATGAAAGATTGTCTGATGGGGTGATTCGTCAGACCTCGGCTTCGAGTGTGGCTTATATCAATGGCGTTTCAGAGGACTTGTTCTATAAAGGTTTGTGCTTGCCCAGCGGTCCTTGCGTCACCGATGAAGATGTGGAGCGTATTATCAATGCTATTAAATCGAATCTTCTATGATATTGATTCAGTACAAGCCGTATGTACTACTAGTACAAGCCACATGTACTGCTAGTACAAGCCGCATGTACTGCTAGTACAAGCCACATGTACTGCCCGTACATGTAGCATGTACAAGACTTAAACCACATATCTGCCGGCTTTGTAAAGGCAGAATAGCCATTGGCTGAATGGAATGTTATGCTCCTCAGTCGATGGCTTTTTTTATGTATCATGGAAAGATGTTTTTCGATATAGTTGAAAAAATCCTCGTAAAATAAGCGTATATCAATATTTTTTTACTATTTTTGCATCAGAATGTCTGATTCACATTAATGAGATTGCGGATATGAGCTATATTAACAAGATAATAGATTGGTATTTTTCTAAGAACTCATTGCCTTATTGGTGTATTCTGCTCTTAGATTGCTTGATATGCTTTTTCTCAGGAGTGTTTGTCTGCTGGCTTTTCTTTAAGGGGTCTCAGACGTTGGGAAATATCGTTCCTATATCCCGCACCTTGTTGTTCTACATGGTGTTTAATGTATTGGGTTTCAAATTGTTCCACACTTATTCGGGAATCATCCGCTATTCTTCGTTTATTGATTTGCAACGTGTTGCCTATGCGATGCTGACCGCATGTATATGCGTTCTTGTAGTACATTATCCCATTCTGTTCTGGAAAGAGGGAAATGTTTTTGTTCCACTTCATTCCAGACATATTATTTCTATCTATCTGGTTTCTACCATTTTGCTATGGGCGGTGCGTGTTGTGGTCAAAACGGTTTATGACATATCCTTTGGTTTGGAAGGTGGGATGCGGACGCTTGTCTATGGTGTGAAGGATGGGGGGATAGGTATTGCCAAGAATATTAGGAATCAGAAGCCAACCAAATTCCGTCTGAAAGGTTTTGTCACCAATGACAAGGCTTACGAAGGCAAAATGTTGATGGGGGAGAGGGTGTATATGGTTGACGATGATTTTGAGAAGAATCTCCTAAGATTGAATATCCAAGCAGTCCTTGTTTCACCCCTGCAGAATGAAAACTTCCGTGAGGATCAGCGACTTCAAGATATCCTTATCTCGAACGGCATCAAGATGTATATGTCGCCTAAGACTCACGAGTGGCATCTGGGTAACAACTATAAATCTTTGCAGTTGCAGGAGGTGAACATCGAAGATTTGCTTCCGAGAGATGAGATTGAGGTGGATTTGCATTCGATAGGCCAACTGCTTGAAGGCAAGATAATTATGATTACGGGCTCGGCTGGTAGTATCGGTAGCGAAATGGTGAGGCAGGTGGCTCAGTTCAATCCTTCGGAGCTTATATTGATAGACCAAGCTGAGACGCCCCAGCATGAGATTCGCTTGATGATGGCTGATTTTAGGTCGAATATCAAGACGCATACATTGGTAACTTCAATCGTGAATGCTGGGCGAATGGAGCAAATCTTCTCGGAATTCCGTCCAGATTATGTGTTCCACGCAGCAGCTTATAAGCATGTTCCCATGATGGAGGATAACCCTAGCGAGAGCATTATTAATAATGTATATGGAACGAAGGTTATTGCAGACTTGTCCGTCAAGTATGGCGTGAAGAAGTTTGTGATGATTTCCACAGACAAGGCTGTTAATCCAACGAATGTGATGGGTTGTTCAAAGCGCATTTGCGAGATTTATGTGCAAGCGTTGAATAATCATCTGAATAGTAGCGACAAAGTGCCTCATACCCAATTTGTGACCACACGTTTTGGAAATGTGTTGGGGTCTAACGGCTCGGTTATCCCCTTATTTGAAAAGCAAATCAAGGCGGGAGGACCTGTGACGGTTACAGATCCCAATATCATTCGCTATTTCATGCTGATTCCAGAAGCTTGTAAATTGGTGCTTGAGGCTGGTACGCATGGTAGTGGTGGAGAGATTTTCGTGTTTGATATGGGTAAGCCTGTGAAGATTTCGGAACTGGCAAAACGTATGATTAAACTGAGTGGTGCACAAGGGGTTGAAATCAAATATACGGGGCTTCGTCCGGGGGAGAAACTGTATGAAGAGGTGCTATCGGACGAAGAAAACACCCTTCCCAGTTTCCATGAGAAGATTCGTATAGCCAAAGTGCGTGAATACGATTTTGAGGGTATTTCTGCTGAAATCAATCAGCTGATAGATATTGCCCATACGTATGATGATATGGCGATTGTCAAGAAGATGAAGGAGATTGTTCCTGAGTATGTATCAAACAATTCCGCTTATTCGGTATTGGATCAGGGAAAAAATTGATGTCGGCCTATTGATTTCTTGAAAATGAACAAATCGGAATTCTTTTTCCATTTGCTTCGAGCGGAATTGCTGGGAGAGCGAGTAAAAGGTTTTCCCGTCCCAACGGAGGTTTATCATTCATTGCTGACTATTTCTGATGTTGAAACGGTGATGGGTATGTATTGCTCAGCTTTGATGAATAATGATTTCAAGTTGGGAAAGTATGACGCTATTGAAGTTTACACGATTCTTGATGACCTTGCAGCACGCAATAAGCATATCAATGATGAATTGAAATCTCTAACGTTGTTATTGCGTGAGCACGATATTCAGTTTGTTGTGGTAAAAGGACAAACATTGGCGGCCCTTTATCCTCATCCAGATGTCCGTATGCCTGGTGACATTGATTTCTATTGTGATGCAGGTAATTTCGAAGCGGCTAAGAAAACGTTGGAGGAAGCTTGGCAAGTGGAAATGAATGAAGATGAAGAAGGAGAACAACATCTGTCGTTTACACATAACGAGGTACATTTTGAGATGCACTATCGATTGATGAAGTTCGAGTCATCGTCAAACCAGAAATGTTTTGATAGGTTGTTAAAAGAGCTCCCTTTGTCGTCTGTTGAAATTGACAGTGTCGTAATTCCAGTCTTGGAACCCACTTTGAATCTCCTTTATACATTTCTTCATCTTTATCATCATTTTATCGAGTTGGGTGTGGGATTACGTCAGTTTTGTGATGTAGCCATACTTATTCTTCAGAAAAAGTTTAACTCCGAAAAACTTCTGGTGTATTTGAAGAAGCTTGGATTTACAAATGCATTCAAGGCGATTGGTGTCATATTGGTAGATCGGTTAGGTGTCCCGGAAGAAGAATTCCCATTTGTATTGACGGAAAAAGATAGAAAATATGAACCTGCCATTGCCGAAATTGTGATGAAACGGGGCAATTTTGGGATGTACGGGCGGAAGAATGATGTGCGTTCTGGTATTGGATATTATTGGGAGACGAATCAAATTAAATTCTCGCATTACTTCAAGTTTTTCATGTTGTCACCTAAAGAAAATACGTCACGACTGCTCTTCAGTGTGCCTAGAAAGGTGTGGCAAGCTGTTCGAAGAAGATA
>ODAI013745957.1_pt1 | contig 37968 bp, 25 predicted proteins | sample 1539321 | NCBI WGS metagenome assembly ODAI01 (sample SAMN02144231, study PRJEB22623) | gut metagenome | biome: sheep rumen | host: Ovis aries | place: New Zealand
GGAAAAATACAACTGGTCTGACTCCGACTCCCCGAACTTCGTGTCATAAAGGTCCTTGGCAACATTCGTGAAATCTGGCTTGGGCTTGGAACTCTTGGGCGAGAAGAATTCGTTCGTGATCTCCATGTTGGTCAGTTTGTCGAGTCGGGGCGCCTCCGTGAGCATCTTGCGACAGAATATGTTGACGGCATCTACATTGTCGCAGCCTAACACCTTGTTGATCTGTGTGCGCGTCATGCCAGCAGCACCGTTGTTGATTAGTCCGAACGCGTAGGTCATGCCTAAGGGCGACAGAAGGATGCTCTCCTTGGCACCGACTTTGCGGAACATGTTGAAGCCAAGGTCGTTGACAGACATCACCAGAGTCTGTTCTTCATCCGACAGGCTGACCTGGACACGCGGGTTATTCTCATTCAAGACTCCTTCTTCTGCTTCCACGATTCCGAGTTCCTCTAATTCCTTAAAGGTAATTTCTCTCGTGGGAATAGGCAGCGTGCTTGGTCGGGATTGTCTCCACCGCATTTTCATGTCTTGCAGGTTTGATACCTGCTGCAACTTGATCTTGTACTCCTTCTTGTCAATAGCCTGGAAGACGGTCTTCGTGCCCACATAACTGAAACGGAGACTATCTTGAGGATTCTTAATTTTCATGGTAAATTGACCTTTATTATCGGTAATGGCCGATTCAAGGATACGTCCATTCACGTCAATCTCGCAGACGACAGCACCCATTAGCGGGCCCATATCTTCGCTCACCGTGCCGCTGATCTTGTCGCCAGGCTTCACTGCCTTCGCTTTTTTCGACTTCTTGCCTGATGCCGATTTGTTGGTGGTGATTTCAATCACACCATTTACACCTTGTAAACCATAGACAGCCGTTGCTACGGCATCCTTCAAGACACGCTGCGATTTGATAGTGGCAGGATCGATGTCCGATAGTTTGCCCTTGAAGATAACACCATCGACGATGATCAAGGGATTGTTAGGGTCGCTCTGATTTTTTTGGAGACGGCTGATATTGGCATTCGGGAAGTGCTTTCTGATGTTGGCCTCCTGTTCATCGCTCATCTCACCCTCTATTTTCAGATTGTCAATCTTCAGGTCGTAGAACCACTCAGGAATCTCTACTTTGTCAGTAAATTCGAGAGTCAATCTCTTGATGTGTGGCAACTTGGCAAGGATTTCAGGCACTTTGTTCACGCGCAACTCGATGCCAAAGAAGTCGTTCTTCTGATCAATTTTCTTCAGTTTCTCCAACAATTTTTCATCGTCCTCCATCTGCCGTACCACCCAACCCATCTTGGGAGTAAGGGCATGTGTCACGGTGTCGACCTCTGTCCCGATAAAGCCCGCAATGAGTTGCAGAGGAGTCTCGACAAGGACCTTTCCATCGGTAGGGCTGATGACTTGGTATTTGAAATCCACATACACCCGCTCTGACGGCATCTTGTGCGTATGTGGCACTTGGTCGAGTGTCTGAGCGTTCTCGTCGGGGAAGAACTTGAGAATCCAGCCATCTAGCTCAGTTGGCTGGCGGAAGTCGCACCCGCCACCAGCCAGTTTGGCAGGGTTGCTTTTCTTCACCATACGCTGCCAAAAGGATTGGTTGGCCTTTCCCTCGGAAGCCTTGACGAACTCTGTCAGTATGGGAACGAGGCTTTGCACCCAATGCTCAACACCGCTGAACATCTCCAGCCGCTTCGTCTTCTCCAACACCTTCCGCCAGTCTTCAGGCGTGCCCTTGAGTGTGATGGTGGGGATGCCGCAAGCAATATAATGGACCACATAATCGAAGTAGCTCTTCACTGTCTCCATCAGGGTGATTTGAGAGGTGATGCGCTCGGTGATGCCAGTGGTGGAAAAGTCGGCAGTAATGGTCTGGGCGATGTCGGCCTTAGTGTATTCGCCAATTTGTGCACAGAAGTCCCCCATCAGTTTCTCCCAATCGGCATCCTCCGAGAGCAAATCCTTGTCGGACTTCACCACCAGATCCATTTTTCCTGTGTGGTTCACAATCTGGTTGCGCAACGTTTCGGAATGGGCATTCACATAGCGAGCGAATCCCTGACTGATAAGCACCCAAACCATATCGGGCGAAAGCACGAGAGGGCGATGCTCGGCATAGGCTCGCACAACCGTTTGGAAGAACACGTCCTTCCCCGTGAAGGTATAGAATTTCTCGTTGTCAGAAAAGCTTTGGGCAATCATGGCATGTGTCTCACCCGGAATGCCTTCATCACGAAAGATGCCACGGAGAGCACGAGTGCCACTCTCCATGTAATTCTCCATATGACTATTTTTGTCGACGGGAGGGAGGTTCTCGTCGACCACAAAGATGATGCTCCCCTTTGATACGATATCCAGTCTGGTGGTTGGACCCTGAAGCCCCTCGACAACATTGGCAATGCGCAATTCTTCGAGGTCTTTTATCGAGAAAGTCTGAGGGGTCAGTTTCTGGCTCGTCTGCGCTGCAGCCAGGCTGGCGATGAGTGTCAGAATGATGATGATAACACTTTTCTTCATAGGGATTGCCGGATTATATTAGACTTGCCACAGACTCTTGTCACAGGGGCACAGTCGAGTACTCGATAACCTTACGGGCGATAATGCCGTATTGCTCGGCCATATCGCGTAGCATTAATGGACGAAAATGACTTGTCGTGTTGTATATTTTCCTTTTCTGCTTGGCAAAATACTCCGTTGCGGCTTTCTGTTCACAAATGAAGTTGAGCGACTGGGGTTGCACTTTGCCATCGACAATGATGAGCGTGTCGACCTTCTGGCATTGCTCCGACAGTGTGGGGTCTTCCTCTGCCGGTAGTCTGTTCATACGTTCAAGTGTCTTGTCCAAGGCACAGGTGATTATGAAGTCCAACCGAACGGCATCGCTGTCGCTGACGGCATAGGCAATCTGCGTGGCAAACTGCACCAACGGGTTCTCAAAATGGCGTGCTTTGGCTTGTCGGTCTCCCATGAAGAATTTCCATGTGGAGCCGTCGAGCATATTGTCAGGGATGTCAGCCGATGTCTCAATGGCGTGACGCCATAGGGTTTCCAACTGTCGCGCCTGAAAGTCAGTGACTTTAAGCGCACAAGTCCAAACATCAGGAGCCTGGTAGAGACTCATGTCGTTCTGCTCGAAAGGTTGTGACATCGCTTTCCAGATTTGCGTCTTGACTCCCTTATAAAAAAGTTTCTGGATCTTTGGATCGTAGGACAGCACACTCTCAGGGAAAAACTCACTTGATGTTCGAATCATACCGAAGAGAGCTCCCTCAGGAATGAGCAACCTGTCAATTTCCTTACTGTAGAAGTTAAGTTTCGGGTTCTCCTTATATAATTCAAGAGTTTCAGGGCCGATGAGCAGTAACTTATCCTGTGCCAAAATTGGCATGGCAAAGAGGATGAGGGCGAGGGCCATTACAGTTTTCTTCATAGGTTTATTGGTTTTAGTGTGATGTTTCTAACGTACCGTCGAAACTGATGGGGTCGCGGTTCAACGAGCGCACACGGATAACCGCTTCACCAGAGTCGTACATCTCAATCGCATAGTGATAAGAGTCTTCCCGCGTCCTCACATCGATGTCCAACTGCGTGTATTTAGACTTCGGCCGACTCACTTTATACTGCAGCACGGGTGTTTCGAAGTTCAGTCCTTGCGATGGCGAAAGCGTGGGCGACGCCTGAACTTGACCTAAATAGGGCAGATAGCTGCGAAGTGTGTTGCCATGCAGTTCGAGATAAAAGTCGGGTGTCACCGAACGCGAGCCGTAGCGCATGGTGTTCATCGATGTGATGTCCACATGCCACTCTTTGGCGGCAATGGCATCTGCAACAGCCTGTCGTTTCTCGCCCAGTTCTGCACCTTTGAGATACACCTTCTTTCCATTGATCCAACTCTTCAGTTTCTGCCACTCCATAGGCATCCAACCCTCACCTTTCGAAGTGATGGAAAGAATGTGGAGACCATCTTCCATCAGATAGAAAAAGAAGTAATAGTTGTTGTCATCTCTGTTGTAGCCATAACTATGTCCCAGGAGTTTTGCAGAGGGGAAGTGTTGACGGGAATTGTAACTAGCTTCAGTATATATTGTGTAATCACTTGTGGTATAAGGGAGTGCAGAAGAAGTGCTATAGCGATGGAGTTGCTCTGGATAACGATTGACATAGTCGAATGTCAATGAGTCGAGTTGCTGATACAGGGCGTTGGTCTCGACCTTATATTGGGCGGGAATGAAATAGTGTGAGCCCGTGACCAAACCTGCGTGACTGCCGTCATCGTTGCCCAGTATCAGATGGATTCTTCCCCCAGCGAGCGAGTCCTTGTATTCCTTGTCGTGCCGCCAATAGACGGGATAGGTGGCTGCGCCCTTCAGCGACTTCAGCACCGCAAATGCGGGCTGGATATGTGCCTCGAAGGCTTCAGCATCGAAACTCCGTAAGGGAAAAACAGTGTCGCTCTCATAACTGTGCATGTAATTGACTACGTCCCAGTCGTTGCAGTTCTTATGATAGGAGAAGGATGCCTGCTCTTTTGCGTTATGGAAGTACACGCGATTGGTAGTATTCGAAGGCTGGAGTTTTCTCTTGCCATCAAAGAATCCTACGGAATATTCGATGGTGTCGGCGCAGCCATTGTGGCTTTCGTACATGTGGGTCTCAACCTCCTCCTTGCTCAAGTCGGTGAAGGCAGCACGGATGGAATCGATGGCGATTGTCAACTGCTGTCGGCGCTGGGCAACGATGCTGTCAGGGACACGATAGACCAGACGGTTGGTAATCTCCTCCCCCCGTGCACCGAACCCGATGGTCCAATTGCGTGTGATACTCCGACCGCCGCCCAAACTCCCCTGTGAGTAGCCTATTTCATACCCTTGCTTCCGCAGACAGTCCTCCAACTGCTTGAGACGTGGGTTCTGCCCCAAAGCCGTCGTTGTGAGAGCTATCAGCCCAATAAATGCAAATCGTCTATTCATAATTTATTCAAGTCTTCATGCCTTCTATTATATACACACAAAATGGAAAATCATTGCAAGATTTTCCATTTATTTTCAAAACTGCCAGCGGCTTGGAATCTGCCGCTCGGGCCACAGGTGCTTGGCGTAGGTGTAATGATATCGGTCTAAGAGGGAGGTGAGACGGGTAAGGCGATGGAGGAAGGCTTGATAATCCTTGCGCTCGGGCTGTGTCCACTGTACCTCTGCCAATGCCGACATGCGTGGCAGAGCTTGATACTCCACCATTTGTTCGTTGGTCATATACTCTGACCAAAGGTTGGCCTGTGTGCCGAGGATATGGCGGCGTGCCTCCACGGAGAGTGTATCGGGGGCGGGGTCGAGGCTATAGACATGTTCGATGGGAATGAAACCTCCGCAACGGCTGGGCTCAAACTGCGTGTCTTCCACCTGCTGATAGTCGAAGTAGCAGTGCGTGGTGGGCGCCATCACCACATCGTGACCTGCCGCGGCAGCCTTTGCTCCAGGAGCAGAGCCACGCCACGACATAATCATCGCATCCTGTGGCGTACCATCGAGAATCTCGTCCCATCCCAAAGCGCGACGGCCCTTGGAAGCCAAGATATTGAAGACCTTGTTAGTAAAGTAAGGTTGCAACACTGACCGCACCATTTCCTCATAAGGATACTCTGGCATCGTCCGCGGACCATCAGAGTCCCCTTCAACTTGGCCAGCTACACGTCCTTCAAGGGTCTTTTTGATATAGATTTCATTACATTTCTTGCAATGCTGCCATTTCTCGGAAGGAGTCTCGTCACCACCGATATGAATGACCTTGGAGGGGAAGATATCCATCACCTCCGTGAGCACATCCTGCACAAACTCATAGACGCGGGGATTGCCCACGCAGAGCACATCCTTATACACGCCCCAGTAGTGACCCACCTGATAAGGGCCACCCGTACAACCCAGTTCGGGATAGGCGGCAAGGGCTGCCAACATGTGGCCAGGCATATCGATCTCGGGCACGATGGTGATATGGCGGGCTGCGGCGTAGGCGACGACCTCGCGAAGTTCAGCCTGGGTATAATAGCCGCCGTAGGGGATGCCGTCGTCGAGGTCGGAGTTCGTTCCGATGATGGTGCCACTGCGCTGTGAACCGATGGTGGTAAGCCGCGGCCATTTCTTAATCTCGATGCGCCAACCTTGGTCATCGGTAAGGTGCCAGTGAAAGACATTCATATTGTGGAGCGCCAACAGGTCGATGAACTTCTTGATGAAATCTACCGACCAGAAATGACGGGAACAGTCGAGGTGCATGCCGCGCCAAGAGAAGCGTGGGGCGTCGGTGATGACAACAGGCGAAAGCACGATGAAGGGTGGTATCTGACTGGAAGCTGTCAGATTGGTGATCTGGACAGACTGTTTCGCGTTAACTATCGCCTTGCGAAGCGTCTGGATGCCGTAGAAGACACCGGCAGCACTTCCGCCAACGATAGTGATACCCTTCTTGCTAACCGTCAACACATAGCCCTCAGGGGCAGTGACCTTAGGAGATACGGAGAGTTCGATATAACTCACACCTCTCTCACGTTTCTGGGAGATGGGGAGCGTCGCACCCGTGATATCTTTGAAGTAGGACCGCAACAGCATAGCCTCGTTCGTCAACTCCTCCGAAGCAAATATCCGTAACTGGTCATACCAAGGCATAAACGACTCACCTTTTTGCATTTCAATTTTCTGGGGCAGGGGCACGACAGCATAGTCGGTAGTCTGCGCCAGTGAAGGGACTAACGGGGATTGACAAATGATGAGTATTGCTACCCACATCCACAACTTACTATTTTTTATCATCATAATTCCTACTCTTATTTATAATTCTATACTCATACCTCTTAATTCTTTCTATATGTCGCTTTGCCATTCACCCAGCGCTTCATCTTCTGGAAGCCTTTGGGAATCCAAAGCCTGCCCTTGGTAGTAATGGAGAGGATATGCAGTCCCTCATCGTCTTGATAGCAGCGCAGGTTGTATTTAGTGCTGTTGATGTCGCATTCATCGCTATCGACTTCAACAATGTCGCCATATTTGTGGTAGAGGACATCTGGGAAAATATAACCACTGGGATGGATGCGAAGGATGATAGGAAGGTGCGTGTAAATATAGGGCTGTTCCGGATGACGATTGACATAGTCGTGGGCCAATGAGTCGAGCCGGTCAAAGATGGGTTCGGCTTTGTGCTGAACAGGAATAAAATAGTAGGTGCCAGTGGTCAGACCAGCAGGATGGGAGTAATCAAAGCGAAGCCCATATAAAAGTTCATTGCCGCTACTTGCGTATCCTTCGTCATGCTGCCAATAGACGGGGTAAGTCTTCGCCCCCTTCAGCTTCTTCAGTGGTTCAAGGGCGGGTTGGATATGTGCCTCGAAAGCGGCAATATCGAAAGACCTCATATCCTCCTTAGAAATGCCACGTGGTTTCTCATAGTAATGATAGTAGTGGGCAAAAGGTCCTTGATACCAACCGTTGATAGCGAGGCCCAACGAGTCGGTCTCCGGATCAGAACGGTACCACCAACCGTCGCCATAGATTTTTGAAGATTTGGACGTCTCACATCTGAATTTGAGAGCCTCTCGGGCATGCACATAATCGCCCCAAGGTGTCGTCTCAAGGGGGCTGTCGCTATGGCTAAAGGCAACGGAGTAGTTGATGCTGTCGTTACCTTCCTTGTGATATTCGTACATATAACTCTCCGATGCTTCCTTTCTCACGCTGGAAAAAGCAAGGCGTATCGTGTCAAGGGCATCCATCAACTGTTGACATGTCAAGGCGTTGATACTGTCTATCTGTTGCCCCACCTTCAGTTTCTCTTCTCTGCTCATGTCCTTTGTTATCACAAGCTTTTTCTTATTCTCACCGATAGCGTCGAGTTGGGCATGCCAATCATAGCTGATGTAGTTCCAGACTGAAAAATCGTTTCTCTGAGTGAATTCGATGCCATGAGGCTGCCGCCGAAGAAAATCCTCCAACTGGCGGATGCGCGGATTCGTATTCTGTCCCCAAACCGATGTTGCCAGCACAAATAGCGATACAAGCATATAGCGTCTGTTCATGATGATGAGCGTTTTAGTTGTTCATGAGTGATTCGATTTCCTCTTGCAAGCGCAAACCGCGCTGGCGGATGTTCTGCGCTTGGGCTTCCATCACCTGGAAGGGGTCTTGCTCCACGGGATAATAGGTGGGGACGTCATTGGCAGTAGGAAGGTCGGTGCTGGTTTCTGCAAGGTCAGTATCATCGACAGGTGCCGGCTTGGTGGGCTTTGCTTTCCTGCGTTTCTTCGTTGGTTTCACCATAGGCCGTTGAGCGGTCAGGAGATTGGGCTGCACATTCTCAACAATAGGTTGCTCAACGGGTTGCTGCACAGACTCTTTGGCGGGCTGCCCGATGGTCTGCTCAGCCAAAGTCGGCTGATCGTCGGTTTCACCTTTTCCGATGGTGAATACCAACAACAGGAGTATGCCAGCCGCTACGGCTATGGCCGAATACAGCCACAAATGGCTACGACGGGGCTTCTCGTCGTGTTGCTCCATGCGCTTCAGCAGTCGCTCGTTCAAGTCAGCAGGCATAGGTGGCAGTTTCTGTTCCCTGCGGCTGACGGCTTCGCGCAGCGTGTGGTCGGCATGTAATGTACTGTTGATATCGTTCTGATTCATGGGTCAGCGTGTTTTGATGATTTTATATAGTTTCTTGCGTATTCTACTGAGGCGGGAGCCAACGGTAGAGGGGATGGAGCCCGTGACGTAGGCGATATCGCTGAGACTCAAGTTGTCGTAATAGAACATGGTGAGCAGAGCCTGTTCTTGGGGTGGCAGTTGGTCGAGCGCCTGTTCCATGAGGCGGATGTTCTCTTCATTTTGCAGATTCTCCTCAAGCATATCGATATCTTCCAAAGTCATGTCGGTTTCGTCTATTGACACGATAACAGGTTTTGTGCGGCGCACGAAGTTGAGTGATTCGTGATAGGCGATGTGGCTGAGCCACGTGGCGAGCGACGCCTGCCGCTGGTCATAGGTCTTGATGTTGCTCAGAGCCTTGAAGAACACGTCTTGATAGACCTCCTCTGCATCCTCCTGACGGCCCACGATGCGTAGCACCAACCTGAACACCATGGGGCCATAGCGTTCGAGCAGCCGCTGATGGGCCACCCGTTTCTGCTGTATCAGGTCGCTGATGAGCAGGCTGTCGCTATTGTCATGCTTCATAGGGTCTGTTTTCAACATCGTTGCATCGTTCCTTGCACTTGGCATAACAATCAGGGTTGTCCTGCACTCGTTCAGTTGGAACCTTCTATTATTATATACACACTAAATGCGAAATCTTTGCATTGTTACTTCACTTTTTTGTCTTTTCTTCTGAAAAAGGGGATTATATAAGGTACAACCGTGGCTGCATCCAAAATCAGATGTGGCATATGGAAAGTGTACATGCGGCATGTACAAAGTGTACATTGGGCTTGTACAGTGTGTACATGTAGCTTGTACTGTTCGTACATGGGGCATGTACTCTTTCAAGCGGCAATAGATAGTTTTCCGCTATGGCATCTATGTCGCTGCCAGAGGGATGAATTTCCCAATAAAGACGGGAGGAGAGGCCTGCAGCGTAGTTGACGGCAAACAGCATAAGGACGGCATTGACAAAGAATGCGAGGCTCCAGCGTTTTTTCTTCAACAGAAGCATCACCCCGCTGACTACGGCATTAGCGATGGCAACAATGAAGGAGAAGAACAGGTTGGTCAGTCCGCACTGCTGACGGGGTGGGCAGAAATAGACCGCCAGTAGGAACACTACGTCGGCGACGAGGAGAAGGGCGAGAATGGAACCGAACCGCTGGGGTATTTTCATGTGGATTCAAAAGATTTCATTCGCTGTTCAGAATATCCACTGGAAGACGGCAATGAGGTTTCCCCACTGCGCACAAAGAAGCCGCCACAAGCTGGTGAAGACGTTATAGTGGGGGAAGAATGCCACCCAGATGATGGCGAGGTTGATGCAGAGAGCCGTCAGAATATATAGATAGGAGAATACGAAAGGGTGTTGGTTGATGTCGGGCTGTCGGGGACTGGTGTCTTTCCAGAAGTTGACAACGTGGAAGGCGATGGTCATTCCGATGATGATGTCAAAAATCCAGAGTCCGTGGAAGTCCATCATCGAGCGCAACACGAGCAGCGGATAGGTGTAGATGGGCAGACAGTAGGGCGCCAGCGACACCACAGGACGCAGCCAGTCGATGCGGCCGCTGCTGGTGATGACACCCGATGACTTCTCGGCGTGGAACGAGTGCACCTCGCGCAACAACGTGATGGCCACAACGGTGTGCGTGAGCTCGTGGGTGAACGTCTCGAACCATAGTAGGTTGTTGCGCAAGGCACTCTGCCGTGGCAGGATGTTGTAGATGACGGTATAGATACCGATGCCAGCGCCCACCCATTGAAAGACCGTGAGTTGTCGCCATACGCTGATGCCACTTGGCACAAAGATGACGCCGAGCATGCGCAGGAGATAGGGTGCGGTGAGTAACAATAGGATGGCGACCACGGCTATCCATAGGGTGTAAGCGATGCGTGACATGGTGTAGTGGGATTAGGGGTTCGACGAGTGCTGTTGTCTAAGCAAGTTAATCATCACCACCACGGGGACGCAGACGAAGCGCACGCCTTGCTGCCTGACGGTAGGGCAGGAGAGGCGCACGCCACCATCAGTAGGTTCCACTTCCACCTCGCGGCTATAGACGGCGGCAAGAGAGTCGAGTTCGGTCTTAAGACTCTGTGAAGCCTGAGTGGGCCCGATGGGCAGTGTGATGTTGGCACGATTGCCGAATAACGAAGGTCCGTCGAATGCTACACCATGCTGCTCAGCCAGATGTTGCAGACTGTCTTGCCTGACATTGACAAAGAGCCGCTCACGCAGCAGCGTGTGGTCAATCTTCTCATGGGGCATACGGGGCTGCAGGCCGCGCATGAGCATCCATCCAGCGGTGAAGAGAATGAGGGCGAAAAAGACGACCCGCAGCAAAAGTCCGAACTGCTTGACCAAGAAGTTCTTGAGATAAATAAACAGTATCTTGATGTATTTCATATCAGTTGTTGGATGTTTCTTGTTGGGTGGTGGTTGATGGCTGTTGGGTCTCGGCGAAGAACTTGCGGAAGCGAGCGGAATTGACCACGCGCAACAACGATTGACACTGGATTGAACGTTTCTTCCCACGTGGTGAAGGATAGGCACTCGAGGTCTTGTCCATGAAGGTATAAATGACGTAGAACTTCAGCGGTTGGTCGCCAATGAAGAGACGTCCATCGCGTATGCGAACCTGTCTCATGTCACCATTGGTAATGATGATGGCAAGCAAGTTCGACTGGTTCTTGCTGACGCTATTGTCGATGGTTCCCGTCTTGGCATAGAGACGGAGACCTTGACTCTGAAGCTGTTGCGCCATTCGTCGTATGGCACCAAGTTCATTGTTTGAGGTTCCGGCTCCGTCTGTCAGGTAGTGAGCCGTACCTCTACCTACCGTGCATTGGTTCATTCCTTGGAAGAACGTGTTCTCTGCCTGTAGCATGCTGAGGTAATCGTTCACGCTGTTGTAGGCAGGTGTAAGGAAGTCCACTGTGGAAGCCTTGCGTTCGCCGCTAAGCGTGAAACGGAAGTTGCGGTCAAGCAAGAACACACGGCTGAACATCTCGCCCATCTTCAACGGCGATACGCTGACGATACGGCGCATACCCAACGTGAGCGTCTTGATTTGTGCAGAGTAGGAAATCTCGGTAGGGTCAGCACGCATGGGGAAGTCTATGAACGAAGCCTCGGGCAGCGCCCATGTCTCGCCAGGTTGCATGTAGCGTTGCTTCTTGGTATCGCTCTCTCGCAAGGCGAACATGTGGAGCGATGTAGCTCGCAGACCGGGATCAAGCGTATTTTGGTTGAGATAGTTGCGCATAAACTCAGACTGCTGTTCCTTCGTATCACATTTAGGTGGTTCTGGATAGACGCCGAAGAGGTCGTGGTAGCGCTTCATTAAGATAGGCTCTGCATCAGCGCCGCGAGCATCAAAGACATGGGCGAAGCGTAGCAATTGTCCACCACGACGCATCACGGGGAATTCCTCTACGCCATGAGTACCAAGAGGGCTATGAGCTTCAGTGAACACTCCCCCTTGCAACGAGGCTTCAGAGAAAGAACCTATGAAGGCCATCACGGAGTTAAAGTAGTTACTGGACACCGAGAGGTAATCCGCCACATTAAATTCATTGTTTAAGCCCGGTTCATCGGTTCCTAACGAGCGAAATACGTCTTTTTCGTTACGCGTATTGAAATCTTTACCAGCATATCTGCGTACGAGGTAATATTTGCCATCATAGTTTGACGCCCCCAGTGAGCCTACGAGCCGGAAGCTGTCCCAATCTTCGTCCACAGTAGAGGCTGTAGCTGCGAAGGTAATGGGCTTGAGCGATGAACCTGGGCCTATCATCAGCGGCATGAGGTTGAAGTTTCCGTTGAGTCCGCGGTCATCGCTAAAATCGCTAAAGAGACTTGACTGCCAGCGCATGCGGGCAATGCGTCCTTGGTCGTTGGGGTCGACGCGGAAGATGGGGTTAGCATTATAGTCGCTCATTGCAAGAATCTCTCCATCGCTGTTGCCCACAAAAACGCTGAGATTGGGCACTTGCCGTTGTCCGCCTTCTCTGAGTATTTGGTTCCCGATGCTGTCAAGCATTGTATAGAGGTCGCGTGTCAACTCGTAGTCGATGGAAACCACGTGGTTTTGCGCTGCTGCCTCGGGAGCGAGCAGCACGGAGTCGCACATAGCGGTAGCGACGTAATCGGAATAAGGTCGCATCCAGTAGAACCGCTGTGCCAAGGGATAGACCAAACGACGATGTCCATTCACCCATACGTTCTTGGCCAGCACGTGGTGGGTGTCGTTGGGCAGCGAGTAGTTGACGGTGCCGTTCGACTCGATGATGTTGGCACCATCTGTGTCGCTCAGTCGCATGGTTGTCCATCCGTGTTGCGGCAGCTGGAGTTCTTCGTTGGCCTTGAGTTGGATATTGATAGGTGCATTGGCACGGAAGAGGTATTGGTCTTTCTCACCCATGAGCCACGAGGCTGGCAGACGCGCCACGTCGAAGTGGGCGTTGTGGTGATAGGCACCTTTCACGGGGGTCTCATTATGCATGAAGAGCAAGTCGCCCGTTACTGCGTCGCTTGACACAATATCGCCTTTCCAACGCGCCTTTCCAAGCTTGGGGATACTGAAATACTCCTTGTTGATGAAGAATTGCAAGTAGCCCGTGCTTTGGTCACGTTTCAGATAGATGATGTTAGTGGGGTTGTTGTTCTTGGAGTAGGTCGAGAGATATGCATCTATCAGACTGTTGGTAAAGGTAGCTCCACTCACTTCCTTGCTATCAATGCCATCAATAAGCCGCTTAAGAGTGGTGTCACGCTTGGCGTCGATGTTGTGTCGAGCTTCTTCGATGAAAGCCAAATAGTCGGCAACGAATGCCGTGGCGTCGCCCGTCTCCAATATCTGCCTATTCTTTTCCAATTCCTCATCATTATACTGTTTTAACGCGCTCTTTCTGCCCAGCTTCTTCATCTTCAAGCTGCGATGTTCAATCTGATAATCGTAGAAATAGGAGTTGATTTCCTCGAGTGTCGAACTCTCTGAACCGCCGAGATTGTCATCACCGATAGGCACGCGCAGTTCGAGCGTCACGCTGTCTGGCGACATTACGTAGTAAGCTCCGCCTCTTCGCCCATCGAACAAAGCTTTGAGCGGTTTGTAAAGTTCGTTCCCTTCCCCAATCCAAGGATTGAGTGGGTTTGTGGAGTTCCGCATCTTATCGTTGCCCATGATGATACAGTCTATTCTCTTATCCTCTCCATCCTCGCTACCGATGTAAATATTCTGGTTGAAATCTTGGAAGAGTTGCTGTCCCCATCGATTCTGACCTTGATTTTTGCCGAGAATCATTTTGTTGTATTCCTGATTGGCCCTAATCTGATAGAACCTGAGCAGTTTGTTGTGAGCGTAGAGCACTTTCTCCACATTGTCGAGTTTCAACAGATAGGCGTCAACATTCTTGTTCTTTCGGTTTTCGCCCACAATAAAGTGTACGGCAACGCAGAAGAATAGTAAGATGCCCACGAAAATAAGCGAGAAAGTACGCTCGGCTGCGTTGAACCGTTTGGCTGTGGTGGCATCTTCGGGCCACGAAAGCATGATGGTGAGCGCGAGAAGAAAGAGCACATAGAAAATGGTCATCTTCGACGTGATGGAAAGCATGGGGAAGTCTTGTCCGAAGAAAATGAACTTGTTGGTGACCGACATCCAGACGAAGATGCCCTGTGTGAGAATGAGCAATAGCGAGGCGATGGCAATGCCGCGCCGTGCCTCGCGCCTGGGTTCAGCGGGGTTTTTGGGTTGTCGGAACGCGAGGGCAAAGACAGCAAGCATGAGCAGCAGCAGGGCGGCGGCATAAGAGATTCCGTGCTCGCCAATACCGAAGCGCAGGAACGAGAGGTCTGTGCTTTGTGCCCCCCACATGGCTCCAGTCTTGCTCATAGGCTGACGCTGGAAATAGGGGTCTGTCCAGCGTGGACGGTTGGTATAGTAGTGGTCCAGAATCCACTGGTTTTCACTGGTCTGCCGGAAGCGCGTGATTTTTTTGTCATCGCTGACACGCTCGTTGTTGAGCGTCTTGTCCCAGTTCTCCACGAGCACCTTCGTTCGATAACGGATGTGGGTATAGTGGCCATCGGGCCCAAGAGCCTTATCATAGAGTCCCGACGCAAGCACTATGATGGTGGCAGCGGCAACTATACCGAGCGTGATGGTTGCTGGCCGAATGGGGATATGAAGGTCTTCGAATTTTCGTGCGATGGCGTGGCGAATGGTTTCCCAACGAGCGCTATAGCTTTGTTTCTTGCCTGTGTCGAAGTAGTAGTCATCATCATCATCGTAAACTTTAGCGCCTGAAGAGTCGGCGTACGGGTCGTCATCATATGGGTCGGTGTTGGCAGTATTGGCCTTGTCGACACGTCCCATGCAAATCCATTCTTCGACGCCCCACCAAATGAGCATCATGCCCAAACTGAGCAGAATGATAAAGAACAAGTTACCGGCGAAGGCATTGTTCATCAGGAATGCCATCATGTTGGGCGCGAAGAAGAAGAGAAGGAGCAGCGTGCCCAATCCCACCGTGGCAAAGAGCCACCATATCCAGCGACGGTCGTAGTAGCGATAGTTCAAATAGTGGGCATAGACCAAATAGTAGCGCATGGCCCCAAAGAGCACAAACATCACGCCAAAGCCCGCGTCAAAGAGGGTGAGCAAAGCTAGATGGAGCACGAAGTTGAACACGAAGGGGAAATCGAAACTGTAGCGCAGAGAACGGTAGATGTTATGTCCGCTCTTGTCCCGGCCAACAAAAATATGCACTAGGAACACCTCCACGAGGAAGTAGCCCGCCACAGGCAGCAGAATCTGGAAGCCGCGCAATAGCACCATGCGCGCTACAAATTCAATTATTACGGCTATTAACGGTAGCAGCATGGCAAAACGGCGCCAGCCAAGCCGTGTGTACCAAGGGCCTTTCGATTGGTCATCATCATAGTAGTAAGCCAAGTCGTCGTTGACCTCTTCCGCGCGTTTGACCATGTTATAGGTGGAGAACATATTTATGACAATCTTCACCAACATACAGCCTGCGAAGGCCAAGGGAAACAGCAGAGTGAGATAGCCGAAGGTCGTGGTGTTTCGGATGAAACTGTTGTATTCGAGCAGCGAGATGTTCTCCAAAGGCGGGAACACCGATAAGCGCCAGCAGAGTATGTAGCGCGTGGTGAAAAGTACCATGAGCAACACTACGCAAGCCACCTCAGCCGTAGGAGCAATGCGCAGGAATCCACGCCACCGTGGGTTCATGGGAATGAAGGCCGATGCCACCATGATGCTGGCGATGATGAAGAGCCAGAGGATGGTGCGTGCGAAAGGCTTGGGCTGGTAGAGTGACGCCGACTTGAAGTCGGTGAGCTGCATGATGGCCTTCACCTGGCTGGAGCCGTTGCAAGAGATCATAAAGTCTTCTCCAGCATGCACCATGCGGTGTCCGTTGACTACTAGCAGCAGCAAAGAGTCTTGTGTGGCGCCACGTGCGAACGCCATCTTCGATTGGAAGAGGAAGCGGTTGGCGGCGCGTCCAGTTGCCCTGTCGAGTTGTGGTACGTCGAACAAAACATTATAGGGCGACAAGTTGTTGGGTTGGCTGATGGCAGCACTCGACGTGGTGACAAACATCTCAGTCTGGTCTTGCTCGTCGGGCAACGGTTGATATTTAGGCAAGTCAAAGAGCAGTTGACCCTTATCGTTGAAGCACATGGGCTGGGTGCCCGTATCGCCGAAGCCGATGTAAAAATACTCACCGGGGCGCAAACCAACAGTGAAAGTGTGGGGCCGCTCAGCATCGGCTAGCAATGTGGCCACATGGTTGGGCCGCACCTGCTCAACAAGGTATTGATGATTGCGGAAAGTCTTCACACCCTTTAGCATGCGCAACAGCAAAGGATAGTTGTGAGAAGCGAAGGCTCCTTCGGCATTCAGGTATTCGCTGCGCGTAATATGGTAGCCGTCGAGGTCGTTTCCAAACTCGGAAACAGTCTGTGTGGGAATGAGCGTGGAGAGGGCGAACGACTTCTGGATGAAGAAGTGATAGGCCGACGTGTCACGGCGCACCACCTGGCCTAAGCTGTCGCTGACGATGAACACGTAGAAGGCCGTGTCGCTACTCTGCTTAAACAAGGCCCTCACCTCTTTTTCCACCACCTGCACTTGCAACGTGCGGTGGCGCTGGGTATTGCTGAATCGTAGTCCCTCGTCGTTCTTCTGCATCGGCACGAGTGTGTTGTTCACGTTGAAGGCGCGGTCTACAGCCTTTGTGGGGTTTTCTTTATCGAGATGACGCACGAAAAGCGTGCGGCGGAAGTTGCTGGCACGAAGGATGATGGAGTCGACACGGTTGGAGTCGCTACGCACCAGTTCGCATGTGAGCATGCCCATAGCGGTGGAGTCTTGCAGCAGGGCACCACCTGTGCGCCCAAAAAGCGTATCGGTAGGTGCCATCTGATAACCTTTCAGAGCAAGGGCATGATGGTCGATGTTGCTATAGACGTCGCCTCGAGCTTGATAGTAGTTCACATATACCATGAGCGACATCAGTGCCACACCGAGATAGGTAAGCACTGCCACGTGCTTGGAGTTGTTCGTCACTGTGTTGCCCACAGTGAACTGTCCGCTGATGCGGCACATCAGGAGCAGGAATACCGCAGAAAGCAGAAAATAATATATAAGCGAGAAGTGGTAGACCTTCAGCATCAAGAAGGCCAGCAGCGTGACGGCGACCGTCAGTGCGATAGCGATGAGTTTACGGAACATTTCTTATGTCAAATTTGCAATGGTTCACTTCTTTTTCCCGACACCACCCCTATGTATGTTATAATAGCGTTATGCACCAAATGACACCCTTTTCTGAGGCAGTTGAGGTGGTGCCGACGATTGCAAGCTGGAATCGTTGGGGCGGGTGTTCTTCAGCGAATCGGCCTGTTGCTGCAACGAGTCTGTCGGTGAGGGCTGCTGTAAGGTGGGTTGGGGTTGGTCGGTTTTGTCGGGCAGACCTTCGATAGATTTCTGGAGTTTCAGCAATCCGAAGACGATGGCCGACGAAAGCACGAAGAAGAATACGAAGGAGAGCACGGCGAAGCGATACTTTGTCCACCAGCGAACGAGAGGGTTCTTAGGTTGCAAGGCGCTCGTCTCACGATTGTCAAGGGTACGCACAGTACCACGTCTGGTGGTTTGCGCCCCCTTTCCGTCATCAGAACGTGAATGGCCAGAGTCACCAAATACACGCTTGGTGCCACCCGATATGGTGCGCTGTTTGTTGCCACCAGTGTTTTGCGTTTGTCCATCGGTGTTTTTTTTCTCTCCGCCGACGACCGTAGTAGTACCTGAATCATCGGCTGTGATCTGTCCTTGACCGATAATTGTGGTGGTTTCTGAATTGTCACCCGCGGATTGCTGTTGCCCGTTATCGGTGGTCGGTTCGTTGGCAGTCTTGGAAGCAAATTCGGCTGCTACATCCCAGCTAAGGCCTTCGAGGTCCACAACCTGCGTGATGGGATTGTAAGTTGCAATGGACTTGTCTTTGTTCAGACACTGCACACGGAGTTCGCTTGTAAGTTTGTCAGCTACGATAATGGCGCGCAGTGCACCATAGATTTCAGTCATGCGCTGATGAGCACGTTCGTTGGCGTTATCGGCTTTCCCATTTTGGATGAGTTTCTCTATCATTCGCTGTTCGGCGCGAGTGACGTATTCGTTGAAGATCGACTCGTCGAGCGTTCCATCGGCCTCCAAATGTTCCACTACGACGCGGTCCAGTATTCTGTTGGGTACAGTGGGACCACCTTTGGAGGTGGTCATCCATGTGGGCTTATAGTTGTATCCGAAGAACACGGCCTTTATGATGACGCCAGGCTTCCGGCTTTGTATAGTATCTATTGCGTATCGCGACATTTTCTATTATGGGTAATAGGTGTTGGGGATAAGGATTATTCCTACTTTTGTTCCTTTTTGTACTGATAACCCGAGATGAGCAGTTGGAGGTCGTCCACACCCCATTCTTGCAGGATGTTGTTCAGAGCAATTACCTCCACGGGTGTGTTGTAGGCGTTGCCACTGGGTACGGGGGCATCAGCAATGCGCTGGGCGCGTTGATCGTCGGGCAGACCAATGCTATTCACGTTTTCGCGTTGAGCACGAGTGGCATTGAAATCGTTTTGGCTGACAGGCATGAAATCCTTGAGCCATAGGCCCATCTCGATGAGTAGGCGCACCATCTGTGGTGCACGCTCTTTGTAGTTGTGCTCGTCTAGTCCCTGGCAAAGAGCTTCATATTGGGGCGTGAACACGCTATAAGCCATTTGCAGGGCAGCCTCATTGGGGGCGGGTTTGCCCGAGGGGTTGGGGGTGTCCACAAATTGTGTGGTGGCTACTTGCGCTGGCTGTACAGTGACACCATCCTCGTCATCTTCCTCGAAATCGCCATGAGGAGCATATTTGTCGACAAGCATTTGTAATGGTTCTGTATGGGCCTTTTCTATTTCGGCCTTGATGTCTTTCAGTGATGCGCTGATCTTGCGCATGCCGAATATGTGGAGAAGAATGACCTGAATGCCCAAGGCCAAGGCCACGCCTGCCACGATAAGTGTGATGGTTGTGATGTTCATTTTTTTGAGTTATGTAGGGTAATGGGGAATAGATTACTTGTGATATGGGGGCTAATCGTCATCATCGGCGGCAAAGTCGTCATCGTCGTCACTGGGTTTTGTTGTGGTGGCGGTCAGAGGGACGGTTTTTGCTGTTGTCGTGGTTGATGCCGATGTGGCCGTGGTGTGAATTGTATTCGGCTGAGTATCCTCATCGCCAAATTCGTCTCCGTCTTCCTCTCCGTCGCATGAACGGAGCACCTCGTTAAGTTGCGGCATGTTGACAACCACTGCACCATTGAGTTCGGTCATGGGGAAGAATGTTTCGGTGAGGAAAGCTTCGTTATCGGAGACAGGGTCGTAGATGAAGCGAACGCTGGTGTTGGCATCTCGCAGCACGAAGTCGTTTCCGTCGAAATACATGCTCTTCTTCCCAAGTTTGGAGTGTGCACCTGAAAGATTGGCGGTGCAGCGCCGGTTTCCGATGACAAAGACGTTGGTGTCTGCTTCAAGCGTATATTCTGTTCCTTGCGCCTTCTCCCATTTCATTGTTTGCACTTCGGGATTGAGGTCTCTGAGGAATTCCCTGGCTATGTCATCCTGCGTGAATCCTCCGCTGACTGTGGCTTCTTTGCCGAGTTCCACCTGTTCATCAGCCGATAGAATGCCCTTGATCTTTTCAAAGAATCCTTTCTTCTCTTCCTTCGCCTTATTGGTTTGTGGTTGCGAAGAATGCTTTGGAGTTGAGCGCATGGCAAGGTTTCGCTTCTGCTGGGGCCATCCCACGATGTTCATGTTCATGTGGTCGAGGTTGAGCGACTGGTTAAGCGGTCCTTTCAGACATCCGCTCTTAGTCATTGAAGGTGGCAGTTGGGTAATTTCAATCTTGCCATTGATTTGACGGAAGGCCTCTTTGATGGCGTTTGCCAACGGATTGCTCATCGCACCGCGACCCGAGAGCACCACCTTGTCGACATCAACGTCTTCGTCGTAGACATAACATAGTTCGGTAATGAGCCTATCGGTGATTTGCTTGGCATAACAGTTCACCACGGGGTCGTTGTCTTGCTGGAAACATTCCTTATCATTGGCTTCAGCGAGGATGTCGCTAAGTTTGTCAATGGTGAGTCCCGAGATGCTGATGAGCCCGGTAAAGTCGTAGCTGTCGATGAATTCGGCAACCGTTGTGCGCCCAGTGATGTGGGGTGCGCATTTAAGGCGTTCGAGTTTGTGATAGAGTTTATTCTTCTTAGCACGATCGGAGTTGTAGGCCATGTCGCGGATGGCGGTATATATGTCTGCGGGGTTTGTATCGCCAATCTCGTGGGCAATCTGCCTAATGACAGAGGCGAGTAGGGCAAAGGTCATCACGTTACCTGCACCTACGAAACCCGACCGCGCCATGCGTTCCACGGTAACCTGCCCTTGATTGCTAGATATACGCAACACGGAGAAGTCGGTGGTACCTTTGCCGATGTCTACGATGAGCACGCGCTTTTGGGCGTCACTCTTGCTGTACTCGCCAGCGCGATACCATCCGAAGAACGAGGCGTCGCTCTCGCTAAAGGTGGAAACTTCGATGTCGCCCTTGATGTGCTCGAAGGGGCTCTCAGCATTCTCGCGCAGGAGACGCAGATCTTCTATAAGTTGTGCATGAACACTGGAGAGTGTTTCCTGTTTGTAGGTATTGGGCACGAGAAACGTGATTTTGCAAGCCACAGGCTGATTGCTGGTGCGGTCGATTTGCCGGAGGGCGGTCTTGAAAAAGAACTTCAGAATCTCGGCTCTGATTTCGTTAACGCGCTGATAGATGTTGAGTGGTTCGTCGTTGACGTAGAATTCGGGCAGCGGCACGTTGCTGTGGTCCATGAGTTTCATGTTGGGTAACGCAACGTTTTCAGCAAAGATGGTAATCAGATCATTATCGCGGTTGATAAAGGTGAGGTCATTTTGCTGGATATCGGCGCGTGGAATCTCATTTTTAACGAAGAAAAGCGAACGGAAGAGTTTGGGGTTCGAGGGGTCGAACTGATAAATGTTTTCGTCTTTTTCCGCATTAAAGGACGAATTGCGCTTGATGCTCTTGAAGAGCGACATCATGTTTCCTTCGTTCGAGGGATCATTGCATCGGCGGTTAATCCATATCTGCGAAGCCTCAGAACCGAAGTCGATGACAATGTCATAGGTGTTGTCGCGCGGTGCCACGTTCACCGAGAAGTCGTAGAAGAGTTTCTGCTTGGGCTCTAAAAGTTGAATGTTGATAACCAGAATGTCGTTGGGCTTTTGAGTGATGGCGCGGAAGTCGTAACAGACGAACCTGTCCTTGATGCTCAGCCCGTCTATGGGGGCAAACTTCTGAATGGGCTTCATGATTTTCCCCTTGTTGTCGCGGCGTATGGGCAGCATGCGCAGGGCCAAAATGATGTTGGCGGTGTGGTTGGCTGCATCTATAGTGACGCTGCTTCCGGCAGATTCAGCTACGAAAATATAGTCGTTTTCGCCCTTTGTGCCATATCCCTGCGAGGGATCGAAGGCCATCTGCACCCGATCGAAACTAAAAAGCTGAACCTCGCTGTTGCCCGGTTCTTTTTCAATGATGTAGCAGGGTTTAGGACTCTGCGTGGCACTGAGTTGTGCCACCTTGTAGTTGTTGTTGACGATGTATGGAACGCAAATCATAGTCTTTTATTTCGTTTTAGGTAAAAGGTCGCCAAGTGTAGTCTTTTTCCCACGGGCGGGGTCGTTGGCATTAAGTCGGTTAATAGCCGTTTCAACGAGATTGTCGAGGAAAGGAATGAAGAAATTCTTGTGGTAGCAGTCACGATAATAGCTTGTTTGGCGCAGCCGACTAATGAAGGACTGTGCCGTCTCGCGCCCTCTGAGCGGACTTTCGAGATTCACGTTCGTATTAGCTTCGCGCAATATGTTCACGATGTCCTGCTGATAATCACGATAATTCATGAAAAGTTTGCGAAACTGTTGCTTGTCGTTCTCGAGCGAAGGTGTGGAGATCTTGTCGATGCGTTCTAGGGCATCCTTGACTCGTTGCTCGTTATAAGGTTTTTCAAGATAGGTGTTAATGAGGAATATGGCGTTGATGTCGCCTTGTTCCACCTTCTTCTCCGCCTCTTTCTGCCGCTCGACGGCGATGCTGAGTTTTTGGTTCAGGTCTTTGATTTGTTCATCGCGCTGCCTAAGTTGCTCCTCAAGTTGCTGAATGCGTCCTTCAAGTTTTTTCTCACTCTGCCCGTCTGTAGCAGACTTTTGGCTGGCATCTGTTTCTGTTTGCAAGGTCATCAAATCAGCGTCCTTGCCTTTCTTTTTCTTCTCTTTTTCCTTCTTGGGTTTCTTCTCCTTTTTATTCTTTTTCTGTTCCTGCTGTGGCTGGACATTGTCGTGCTGATTCTGAGCCGGCAAGCCGAGGCTGACTGTAAAAAGTAACAGGAGCGTGGCAATGATGTTTCGAGTGTTCATATTGTCTTTCTATTTGTGTTTGCGGTTGTAATTGCCCTATCAGAAGAATGAACTGAAGGGGTTGCTTTCTTCTCTATCTTGCTTGTACTTGGTCTTGGCTTTAGTGAAATAGTTATCATACCATTCCTTGAGGTTTTCCATGCTACGGTTCTGCCCATAGGTTTGATAGGCACTCCTCTCGTATTCGGCAATGGCAGCATTGGCCTCACGGGCAAGGTCGTCAAACTCAGACTCCGTGTAGGAATGGTAGTATGACATTTCTCTCACTTTGTCCCTCACATGATTGTAATGCGCCTCCTCCAAACGCGACCGCATGCTCTTGAGATTGTCGGCAAGCGCTGAACAGTTGCGCAGGCGCGGCATCTTGGCATAGGCATCGGCTTGGGCAAGTCGGTCTTTTACGTCAGCAAGATTGTTGAAGTAGGTCTGACGGCAGAGTTCCTTGGCTTCATCATAGGCAATGATGGTGTTGGTCACACTGTCAACGCTAGCGCGCAGTTCATCGGCGAGAATGGGTTGGTGGTCCTCTTGTGTTCGCAGTCCAGACAACAACTTGGCACGTCGGCGCAGTTCGAAATTGCGGCTTTCGGGCCAAATGTTACTATTGAAGTGCTCCTCAGCGCTTTTCAGAAAAAAGGGTACATATTTCTTGGTGAGTTTGACGATGACATCGTCGCTCTCCTTCGTCGTGACGAGCTCCTCGCGCTGGAAATAGCGTGCGGCGTGCAACGTGACGTTGAACACCGAGTCGGCCACCTCCATCGTTGGTTGCTTATCGAGCCGAGCCAAGTCGGCACGCAAGCTGGCCAAATGGACATTGGGGAACGATGTCTGCATGGGCGGTGCCGTGATACGTTTGGCGTAGTATCCCACAGCAAACACAGCCGCTGCAATGGCTGCCAAGAGCATGAGTATTTTCGCTGTTTTGTTCACGTTTTTATCTGTTTTCGCTTTAAACAATATAAGGTCTTCACTGCAAATTATCCCACTCTATATTTGTTTGTACCTGATTTGGTATCAGGTGATGGCGTTGCCTGCTTTGCTTTTTGTTTTCCTTGCGTTGCTGCAGGTTTCTGTGCCCCTTGTTTCTGGGCAGCAGGCTGCTGAGCAGGTTTAGGTGATACGGATTTCGGCGGGGTAATCACATCCGAGAGCCAGTTGATGTAGTTCTGTCGGTGAATCTGGTTGTCTCCTGGTCGGTTATAGGTAGGACTGTGTTTTCCCGTTGCAGGGCTTTTCCCCTTACTCTTCACAGACTGAGCCCAATCGGCCACATCCTTGAACTTCTTCGAATCTTTCAGTTGCTCTTTCCACAAGCCACAGAGCTCATCGAGGTTGAAATTGTTCATATCATCGAAAAGTCCAGCCAGATAGGGGTTGCGCTCCATGTCGTCTCGGTTCCACACGACATTGTTGTCGAGATAGGCGATGGCTTCCTCCAGCGAGAATTGGTCGGGTGCAGCGGGATTTGCAGTGGAAGTGCCGGCTACTGCCCCTTCATTAGTGGGTTGTTGAGGAATTCCCTCGGTTTGCCCGACTTTTGGGGCCGATGATTGCAGCGTGTCGTTGCGCTGGTTTTGATTTGAAGGAGCCTCTACCTGCTGCTGTTGCCTGTTCTTCGTCGAGTGGACAATGGCAGAGATTCCCCAACAGAGTCCCATGAGCAGCAGCCCGGCGAGCAGACCTTGAGCGCGATGAGCCCATATACGACCTGTGTCGTAGACCAGATTGCCCGACCTCGGATCGTAGTTGTAGCCCATGAGCGGACCGTTCTTATGGTTGGGGATATATTTCGAAACGAGCGTCATGTCGGCGGTCTCTCCGTTGCGCATTTTCACCTTCTTCTTCCAATCGCGCACTCGACGTGTAAGGGTGAGCGTGTAGGGTGCGGATTCGGTGAAGTCAATAAACATTGCATTGCCCTCGTAACCTTGTTCTTTGGCATTGGCTTCAACATTCGCCTGCCGCAGGTCGCGCTCCTCGATTTCCATGCCGGGGGCAGAGAGTTTCTTACCATTGATTTTTACGGTGGGATGGATTTCGAGAGGCAGTGAGCGACCTTGCTCATCTACAAAGTTGAACATGCTATCGTCAATGACCTTCACCCACCTCACACTTCTTGCATCGGGCAAGTTCCAAGCAGCGAATGCCTCGTCGTTATTCTTCCTGACGTTGCACTCCACAGACTTAAAACCATCGCGCACAAAGAAGACCTTGATGCTCTCACCTTTCTTCACAGGCACAGGATGGTCGAAGAGTGTACCATCGGAAAGTGTCACGCTGACGGGCAGTCCGAAGTGGCGGCGCTGGTTGCCAGCATCGGGCGGCAACAGCATCGAGACAGAGCCCACCAACTGTCGTGTCAAGTCTATAGCATCGGCTTCTTTGCGAAGTTCAATCTGCCCCGAGTCGTCGAGCAACAGGATGTAGCGATAATCGTTGTAATAGGGCTGATAGCGGTTGAAACCCAGCAGTTGCGGCAGACTTGTACTATCGTATCTGCGGAAGGCGAGCCTGTTGCCTGTTGGCGCCTGACTGAAGGGAATGCGATCGGGATAATCTTTTTCACAAAGTTCGCGCAGAGGTTGCAGGTCGAACTGAGAGGAAGCAATCACACTCTCTGTCTTCTCGACGATGCCGACAACCTCGTTGCCAGCTATGTCGGCATTGGCAGGGATGAATATCCACGCAGCCACATTGTCTCCTCCGCGTCCCGGTACAAGTCGCGCCAAGGTGACGATGCAACCATCGTCAGTAAACGAGAGAATGCGGGCCGTCTGCCCCTCCACATCAAGTCCTTGCAAGTTGTTAAGCACGGGATGTATGTCGATGACATTCTGTGTCCATTTGCCGCCTGCGATGGCAATGGGCTCGCCAGCTCCATCGCTGGTCACTTTGATTGCTATGTCTATTTTGCTCATGATCGGATGAATTTTTTATAAAGTCTGTAAGGTGCTGCCCACCATTTGTTCTCCCACCCATTGTACCACCAAGTGCGTTTGACGAGTTCGGTAATAACGTCCTCGGTGTATTTGCCATTGAAGATGCAATAGTCCTTGAAGCAAACCTCGCCAAGAGAGAATGGGAATACGTTGAGTTCGCCTCCGTTGATGTGGTATTTCTGGCAAAGGGTTTTCAATCCCTGGGCAAAGCCCTGATAACCGTGAGTGTCGTAGATATACTCCATCAGGTAGTCGGGCAGTTCTTCCTCAGGCATTCCTGCCTTGTCGGCCTTGGTAACGAGCAGATAAATACCGTCAGTTCGGTCGCGGAAGATGTCCTTGCTGCGGATATAGTTGAGTGCACCTGCGAGGTAACTTGCCTGCGAGAGTCCCTCGTATTCGCGCGCTTCACCTCCGTATTCGAGCACAAAGAAGTGGAGTTTCTGGTTCTCGGTACGCTCGTCAACAAGTATCTTGTCAAGCACGTCGAGAGCTGTGCGCTCGTCGTCGGCGAGTTTCTGTCCCGTATCGCTCTTGAACATACAGCGGATGAGTTCGCCAGCAAGGTCAATGAAGGTGATGGGATGCACACGCCCGAGGTGATCGTTCAAGTCGAAACCCATCTCATAGGTCGCTATCACAGGTGTGCGGTTGGGTAGCGAAGTCACTCGTCCATCCATCTTGAAGAGATTCTTCAGGCGCATCATGTAGTTGTAGCCTTGACAATGGTTGTCTTCAAAAATGGAACGACAAAGAGCTGCTTTCGAGGCGGCTGCCATACTGATGATGGCACCGATGGCACAACTCTTTCCCGACGAGGGAATGCCCCAGAAATAGACTTCGGTCGACTTGCGGTTGATTTTCTCGAGCAGCGGTGGCGTGCTGAAGTTCTGCACACCCTGCCCACTGGCCAGTGCCTGCATAAACTGCCACCCGATGCCCATTTGCTTGAAGTGTTCCTGAGTGAGGATGTTTTCCGACATCAGGTTGTTCACCACGGTAGACTTCAGTAGGTTGCGGTCTTTCTGCAGCGCGTCGAGCAAGTCGTTGAGTCGCTCGGGGATAGGATGGCCTGTGGACTGAGGCTGACTGGGCGAGGTGTAGACGTAGTCCTTGATCAGGTCAGTGGTCTTTGCATGTTTGTCGCCCGTCACCACACCGTTCACAACGGCTGGTGCTGTGTCTATTCGATGAATCTCGGCTATCAGAGTCTCGATGTTGAGAATTGGCATGTTGCTTCTATATTATTAAAAATGATTAAAGATTTTGTTTCTCTTAATTTATTTTATTTGAACTTGCGCACGTGGCGCTGGTAGTCATGCTCGTCGTAGTTGAGCGTCTTCTTTCCCTTCTGCTGACTGCGTTGCCCCGTGACCAATTCGATGGGCGTGCTGCCCTCGCGACCGAAGAGACGGTAGGTGCTCTTCGTGTTGCGGTTCTGCGCCCACCAAGGCACCATCATCAGCACGAACAGGCCAAGAGCTATCCACAGCGAAGTGGTGTTCAATGGCTGGCGTTCGCGGCAAAGGTCCCTCAAGCCTTTGAGCAGCGAGGCGGCCTGTGTGACATACGGGCTTTCGGCGGTGTAGCCGGCAGTCTGCTTCGATTCGCTCGACAGCCGTCGGGCAGAAAACTCGCTAAGCTGTTGGTTCCATCCTGTGATGGCCGAATTGATTTGGTTGATATTGCCCAGCAAAAATACGTTGAGCGTGCTGGGCGCGTCGGCTGTCTCCTCCATCCATTGCATGGCAGCCGTGTGCAGGTCTTCATAGTTCTGGCCGATGAGTTGCAATCGCAGGGCACGCATAGTGTTTTCACGGTTGAGCCGTCGCTCAGCTTGAAGGTCAGCGCTCTCGCCCCCAATGTCGTCCTTCGAGCGGTTGGCTGAAGCTTTCCGCTGCTCCTGATAGAGGCGGTCGCCCAACTGATTGATGCGGTCGGTGGCGTAGGATTCGTAGTCGCTGAACATCACCTTCGCGGCATCGATGGCCTCGGTGAACTGACTGGCGAGCTCGGCCTCGTTGCTGCGCAGCCCGAGCCAATGGTTGATGGGAATCATGGCGGCGGCAACGGCGAGTGGCGCGAGCACGAAGAGCATCCAGCGCTCCACGATGATGTATTTCTGGAAGGGCCCGTCCCAAATCTTCAGCTGCTGTGCGCCGATGAAGACGAGGATGAGCAACAGGTCGATGGCGGCCACGAGCAGTCCCGAAAGCAGGAAGCGCCCGCCCGTGTAGTAGCAGAAGCCCGTGAAGGCGAGGTAGCTAAAGGCGATGATGGCGAGCAGCGCGATGATGTGGCCCCAAGAGAATACGAGTTTTTTGTTCATGATAAAGAGTTTCCCTAAGTCTTCCCCAATTGTGGGTGCGGCGGGTGGGTGTGTGTGGTTTTTGACGTTCGGTTTTTTAATTGTTTATGATTCGTTTTTAAACTATTGGGCAAAGATACTAAATATCTCGCACACGTACAAATTTTTAACTGACATTTTTCATGAAAAAGAAAAAAATGAGGTGTACGGAGGAAATAAAGACAAGCATTCTCTTAGCTAGAAATTCTTATGAAAAAACACGACAAATTCTTGTCAGCTTTTCCGTTCAATCTAGAAAAGAAATATGTAAAGAATCTTTACTTTCATGCCTTTACTCCCTCACTTTTAGCTGGCGAATTTGTCATTTGTGGCTTTTGAGGGTGTCATATGTGGCCTTTGACCTTGTCATTTGCGGCATCTGAGCCACTCATTTGCCATAAGTGAGAGGCTCAAAGCATAGCTCTGACAACCCAAAAGCATCGTTTTGGTTGGATTGGGAAATGTAAGAAAAACGGAAGCCGTTGATAACCAGCGACTTCCGAAAATGTCGATTTTTGGCCATTTTCGCACCAAAATCTTTTCCAGTTCAAAAAGATGCCCTTCTTTTGGGGGTAAAATTCAGAATTTTCTTGACAGTTTCATTTTTCAGTTTTGTCTATTCGGCAAATAACTCTTTTATCACCAAGTCTTTGTTCGTGATGAATGCCCGCATGTCGCGATAGATATAGCAATCTTCGTATGATGTGGCCTTCAACTTGCCCTCCTCAGCAACGAATATTTCTGCATCGGGATAGGCAAGGATGACGGGAGAGTGGGTGGAGATGATGAGCTGTGACCCCGCGCTGACGGCTTCTTTCATCCACAACAGGAAACGGAGTTGATTGATATAGGACAAAGCCGCTTCAGGCTCGTCAACGATATAAAGTCCTTTGCTCCTCATTCGGTTGGTGAATAACGCCATGAAGCTCTCACCATGCGATTGCTCGTGAAGACTGACTCCACCATAGCTGTCCAACATCCTCAGGTCGCTCTCAGCAATCCTGTCCACTTCGGAGGCAACGTTATAGAAACTCTCTGCGCGGAAGAAGAACGCGTTTCGGTAGCTCAAATCGGCTCTTACGGCGGTCAGTTCTTCATAGAGCGAAGAATGGGTCTCCTTGGTCCTGAAATTGAAATTCTTGCTCCCACCTTCAGCATTCAGCCCCAAAAGAGTGGCAATGGCTTCCAGCAGAGTGGATTTCCCCGAACCGTTTTCTCCAACGATATATGTGACGCTCTTTGAAAACTCCAAGGTCTTCAAATGGCGTACAATCGGGAGATTAAACGGATAAGCATCATCCCGAGACGGGACATGCTCATTCCGTATTGCCCTTAGAAATATGTTCTGACCGTTGATTGTCAATTCTCAATAGTTCAAAAGATGTTCGGCTCGTCCCACACGCGGGTTTCCTGACAGCGGATGAGAGTGGTCTGATTGCCTACTTTCAAGCGGAATTCGCCCTCTTCAAGTCGCCAACGGCAGTCTTCGCCCACGAAAGCGAGCCGGTTGGCTGGCAAACGGAAGGTGACAGTCTGCTGCTCACCAGGCTCCAACGAGATTTTCGTGAAGTCGCGCAGACGGCGGTTGTCGGGAACAATTGATGCTATGAGATCGCTGGAATAGAGCAGCACAGACTCTTTTCCGGCCCTGCTGCCTACATTTTTCACGTCGACAGAGACCGTCAGCACGTCATCGGCGCGGAAGTCGGTGCGGTCAACACGCAGGTTACTGTATTCGAATCGAGTGTAGCTGAGCCCGTAACCGAAAGGCCACTGCAGCGAAACGCGAGCATCGTAGTTGTAAGCGCCGGCCATCGTGCCCACCTCTTCAGAGACTTTATAGTCGTAGTTGTTGAGCGAATTGATTTCTCGCGGATAGGTGTAGGGCAGTTTGCCGGAGAAATTGGCGTCGCCACAAAGAAGGTTGGCGAGTGCATCACCACCATAGTTGCCAGGCAACAACACGTGGACCACAGCGTTGGCCATACGCTCGATGTCGGCGATGATGCGCGGGCGGCCCTCGTTGAGTACCAGAACGATGGGCTTTTTCGACTTAGCGAGTGCCTTGACGAGTGCGCGCTGGTTTTCGGAAAGAGTCAAGTCAGTCAAGTTTCCGGGTGTCTCACAATAGCTGTTCTCGCCAATGCAAGCCACGATGACGTCACAGGCTTCAATGCCGTCGGCAAGTGCTGAGCCCTGCTTCACGGTGAATCTTCCGTTGTCAACAAGCAGTTGCTCGTTGTCCACTCTCTCATCCCAATATTGGCCGCGCTCGTTGTAGGTGACAGCCTGCTGCAGGTTGACGTTGTCCTTGCCAAACTTCAGACACAGAGCCTCGTAAATGGTGTTGTATTTCTCAGCCAGATCCTCAGCTCCCGAGCCTTGCCACGTGTAGCTCCATCCGCCGTTCAGGCAACGCATCTGGTTGGCGTTGGGGCCAGTGAGCAGTATGCGTGTGTCTTTCTTCAGCGGCAGCATGGGGTGCATTTCCTCTAACACGAGCGGAACCTCGTCGATGACGGGCTCTGCCTGGTTTCTTCCAATCTTACGTCGCTTGACGGGCTCCACATCCATTGGCTTCCTAACGGGCCGGTTGGGGACAATGATGGTGTCGTTTCTGAGCAACACTATGCTTTCCTCTGCAGCGCGCAGGGCAGCTGCGGCATGTTCTGCAGAACCGAACTTCTCGTAGCCCTCGGGGCCGGTGTTGGGTTGGTCGAAGAGTCCCAATCGGTATTTCAGGCGGATGATGCGACGTGCAGCATCATCGATGCGTTCGCGGGAGACTTTCCCCTCGTCAACGAGTTGTCGCAGAAGGGTGCAGAAGTCCACACTATAGGGATCCATCGACATATCGATGCCGGCATTGATAGCGATGCGGATGGCGTCTTTCTTGTCCTTGGCAACACGCTCACGCTGATAGAGGTTGTTGATGTCGGCCCAGTCGGTGATGATCATGCCATCCCACTGCAGGTCTTCCTTCAACCATTTCGTGAGGTATTCGTAGCTAGCGTGCACAGGTGTGCCGTTGATGCTGCCCGAGTTGACCATGATGGTGAGGGCTCCAGCGCGGATGGCGGCACGGAAAGGCTCGAAATATTTCTCGCGCAACATCTGCGGTGAGAGATAGGCGGGTGTGCGGTCTTTGCCTGTCCACGGTGCACCGTAGGCGAAATAGTGTTTCACTGATGTTGCCACATTGTACGGACCCAGGTGGTTGGGGTCGTCGCCCTGATAGCCGCGAATCTCGGCTTCAGCCATTCGTGCGTTCACCAACGGATCTTCGCCGAAACTCTCCCAGATGCGACACCAGCGCTGGTCGCGGCCGAGGTCGAGCACGGGGTTGTAGACCCACGGACAGTTACCGGCACGGCTCTCGTAGGCAGTGATGCGTGCCCCCTCGCGTGCCAGGTCGGTGTTGAACGATGCTGCGAGGTTGATGGGTTGCGGAAAGAGGGTGCCGCCCTGCGTGTAGGTTACGCCGTGATTATGGTCGAGTCCGTAGACGTCTGGGATGCCAATGTGTTGCATCGACTTTTGCTGTATCAACCTGATCCAGTGCTGCCATTGGTCAACGGTGGCGGCTCGCGTGCCAGGTGCGTTGAGAATCGAACCGATTTTGTATCGTGCGATAGTGGTGTCAAGCATCGTCTCATTGAGTTGCCATTGGCGGTTCTGGTCGAGCCGCCCCATGATGTCGAGGTTCAGTTCGAGCATTTGCCCGATTTTCTCGTCAAGCGTCATGCGGGCAAGTGTTTGCTCTACGCGGGCTTCCAAGGCTTTGTCGCGTGGAATGGCGGGCGTAGCCTTTTGGGACTGAGTTGCTGTTTTTTTGGTCTGGGGTGAAGCTTTCTTGGTCTGGGCCGTTGTGGCCAAAGGTGTAAAGGCCAGTGCAAAGGCCAATGCGATAAGACTGTTTCTTGTTTTCATATTGATATTGGTATTGTTTTCTTGACAGGAAAAAGTGGAGAGCGACCTATTCGATGCTCTCGAGTATTGCGCCTTCGAAGAGCGGAAGCAGTTGAGAGATGGAGTCGCGGGCACGGCTGACTTTTATTTCCAAAGTGACGCGCAGAGAATTTTCGTCGGCATAGTGGTCGCTCCCTTCTGGTGAAAGGTTGCCGGTTAGCGGGTCTTCTTCGGATTGGGAGTTGTGAGAGTCTTTGTTTTTCTTCATCTGATAGGTGTCGACAGTGATTCCCTCGGAGGTAAGCCGGTCGACTATGCGCTGCAGCGTGGCTGTGTCGGGTGCCAGGAATGTAGCGGTGACATAGTGGTGGCCTGTGCGGCGGAACATGTAATTGAGAGCTTCAAGACACAGTAGTACGAGGACGGTAGCGAAGGCGGCAATGACGTACATGCCCGCTCCAGAGGCAAGACCTATGGCGGCTGTGACCCAGAGTCCAGCAGCAGTAGTGAGTCCGCGCACGGCATGGCGCTGGAATATGATGGTACCGGCACCAATGAAACCTATACCCGACACCACTTGCGCGGCGATGCGTGAGACATCGAGACGGTGCTCGGCCGAGAGCAATGCGTCGGCAAAGCCATGGGCTGAGACAATCATGAACAGCGCTGAGCCAAGCGCCACGAGGAAATGGGTGCGAAATCCGGCTTCTTTGGCGCGGTATTCGCGCTCGAGCCCAATGAGTCCGCCAAGGAGGGCGGCGATGAGGATGCGAAGGATGAAATCGTAGGTCATAAGGGGTTATTGTTATTTCTAGGTTTTTCCAGATTTTCTAGAGGTTCTAGATGGTCTTGAGAGTTCTTTAATCAGAAGCGAAGATGGAGATATTCGCGCGCATCGGGTGGAACTTCGAGATTGTCGATGGCCTGATGGATGTGGGGCAAAGACAGGCGGCGAGTACTTTGTGCGGCAGCCAGCAACATCTCGCTGAGGTGGTCGCGATGGGCGAATTCTAGAGTGTTGCGATGGTTGTAAATCCAACGCAGATAATCTTGCGGAGAGCGCAGATAGAGTCGTCGGGCCAAAGTGCAGAAGTCGTCGTAAAGAGTGCAGGTGAGCAGATTGATAGACTCGTCCATGTTCCATTTCACGACGAGGGTGTTGAACTGATTGAACGCTTCCACGCCTTCGGTCTGTTGTATGCGCCGCATCTCGCGCCGATAGAAGTCTATATCATTCTCGGTGGCGTTGATGTTCAGATGGATGTTGATGGGCAGAATGGCGTAGAGAGCCACCCGCGCGAGCGAGTCGTCGAGTTGGTCAACGTCGCTTTTCATCTTGTCGATGGTGAGCGTCTCTATATTGGGCAACAGCACAGCAAGTTTGTTACCGTTGCTGCGTCGGTTGTCGTATATCCATTGCAAGACCTGCTGTGGCGCCCGTTCGTATAGCCTTGCCAATTGCGTCGGCACGAAGTCGGCGGCAGAGTAGGGAGCTTTCGCTATGGAATCCACTTGTTGCGCCATTCGGTTCCAAGAGGCAATGGCATGCGGATGGTCAGCCGGTATACGTAGCAAACTATCGGCAGCATGAACCACAGCGTATTCCAACGTGTCGCCCTGTGAAGCGAGCGGTTTGGACTGTTTCAGGAACGCCAACAAAGGCTCGGGCACGGGTCCAATAGTGTCAAGAGGTGCCTGTGCTGCTGCATGCTCGATGATGAGGGAATCGTCGGGCAGATCGGTAGTAGTGCCTGGCTCTGCGTTTTGTCCTTGGCAGGCGGCCACGAGCAATGCCATCACGATGAGGGTTGCTGCGAGGCCGTTTGTCGATGGGTTGTTCTTCATTCCGGTTAGGGTAGATAAAGGAAACTGCCCTCAAAGATACGAATAAAAACCGACATGTGCGCGTTTTTCCGTTTTTTTTGTTAATTTTGCATCGAAAACCGCTTATTTATTGATTGATGACGCACTTTTTGATGAGCAGAAGACCGTTCTCGAGCCTTTTCTTGGTTTGTCTCCTCGGCCTGTTATCGGGCTGCGGAGGTGAGTCGGCTGCGCCCATGCCAGAAGATGAGGGCGTGGAGCAGACGGTGACGGTGGACACAACGGCCGACCTGCTGGCGTTCTACCCGAAGTTCAAGCGCGTGGACCTAGTGTTCGGTTCGATGCCATCGACAAACGACGAGAGTGTGCTGTTCTGCTGTTCAGCGGCATTCACAGAGAAAGAACTGAAGCAATTCGACCACATGAACATTGCAGGCAATCACGTAGGCGGTGGTGAGTTCCACAAAGGTTACGCCTGTGCGAAGAATACGGGAGGATTTGTGTTCTATGACAACCGCTGGCAGTTCTTCGCTGGCGACTTCGGCGGCGAGTTGGGACGGGCGGCCGACAAGCGAGGCATGGGCTTCGGACAGATGCTGATTATTCACGATGGACGTCGTATGGCGGCTCATGTGGGTGGCCGCTATGTGTTTCGCGCGCTCTGCGAACACGAGGGCCGGTTGTGCATCATTGAGTCGCGGCGCTTGCAAGACTTCGAGTATTTCGTCCACGCACTACAGGCCTACGGCGTGAGTGAGGCGCTCTATTTGGTGATGGGAGCAGGCTGGAACCACTCGTGGTATCGCGACATGGGTGGCGGTGCCCGAATCCTACATCCCCACCGACACGACTTTTCTACCAACTGGCTAGTATTTTATCGCTAACTAAAACCAATACCATTATGAAAAAAGCATTGTTTATATTCGGCTTGTGCCTATTGACGACCGTTGGCTGTAATCAGACGGACAAAACTGGACAACAAGCCGAGAAGGCTCCTGCTGATTCAATTGCTACACGACAAGATCCAGTTCTGAAGAATGGAGAAGAGACGCTCGATGAAGAAACCAGTCAACAGGAAATTGAGTCGGCACAGTTTTGCAAAGAAATCTCCATTGGGAATTTTATAGCATTTATGAAATCCATTGATGTGGCGAACGCTGAGAAGATTGGACTGGAGAAGGTCTACGAGGTGGAAGTGCAAGACGAGGAGGAGCCAGGCCTAACCTACTATCGCGCCATCTACGGCCACAACATTGAGAAAGGTGCCAAGCAAGAATTCGGTTACAAACTGAACGCCACCAACGAACATGCTTGCTTCTTTCAGGAAGACCTCGACACATCAACCTACTACAGCATGAATTTCTCCGACGAGTCCGATGCCAAAGATTTCTACAACCGTCTTATGCAGCATGGCGTGCTGGAGTTCGACGGCGACTTTATCATCATCGAAGAAACGTTGCCTGCCGGTAAACCCACCCATGTGGAGAACCTCGATGGCTACCACCCAATTTGTTTTATCAAACCGCCCAAACAAGAAGGCGACTTCTACAGCATTAAATTGTTCCCGTTCGAGTAGGCAGGGTTTTTAACAATTGGCAAATAACGAGTATTGCCAGCACAGCGGTAAAGAAAACAAATAAACCGTTCGACCTTGAGTGCATTTTGCAAGGTCGAACGGTTATTTGTTAATTATTAATTCAAATATGGCTGATTAATCTAAACAGCCTTTCTTATTTTTTATTCTATTCCTTAATTAAGGATGCTCATTTGCCATGTGCCTCAAGAACAGGCATGATGGGCTGGCCAATGCATGCGCTGGGCGCTTGAATGTGGAGCATAGCACAGACGGTGGCGACAATGTCACCAATGATAACGGGCGTGTTGGTCTGTCCCTGTTGCTGATGCCATCCGAAGAAGAAAAGGGGCAGATGGGTGTCGTAAGGATTCCACTGTCCGTGGGTGGTACCACGATAGTCGTCGGCGATTGTCCAACTGAACATCTGCGGCCGCGGAATGTAGACAATATCTCCTTGACGTTTAGGATGGCTTCCGTTAATGATGCGCTCGCGCACAGCCTGTGGGATGTTGGCAGAAGCCACATCTTCGCGGTCGCAGACGAACATCAAGTCGAGACACTGACGGGCAACGCGCACAACTTCGTCCTTCACGGCCTTGGCGTCAAGCTTTGCCGAGTCGAGTTTTTCGTAGTCGAGAAAAGCAAAGTTGACGTTCTCCCCTGCAATAAGGTTGGCCACACCAAACTTCTCAACGAGAGCCTTGTCAATGGCCTTGAAGAGAGCTTTGCCATCCCATCCTACTGAAGGAATATGATTCTGCTTCATGTAGTTGGGGTTGTGGGCGGCTCCGTGGTCGGCGGTGAGGAAAAGCAAGTAGTTGTCACGGCCGATCTGTCGGTCGAGATAGTCGATGAACTGCCCGAGTTCTTTGTCGAGTCGCTGATAGACGGCCCAGTTCTCTTCGCCGCGCGTGCCGTATTCGTGGCCAATGGCGTCGGTACTTGATATGCTGATGGCAAGCAAATCGGTATCATCGTCAGTGCCAATGCGTTCATTGTCGACGATAGCCTGCGCCATTCGGAAGGTGAGCGTCACCCCGTCAGGCGACATCTTCGGGTCTTCACCGGGTTTCCAAGCATTGCGTTCGTTGAACCCCTTCACCCATCGGGGTAACTCCTTCATGTAATAGTCGCTGGTGATGAAGTGCCCGACTTTCGAGTCAAACCAGTAAGCGGCATTGGCAGCATGTCCAGCGGGCAGGATAGCAGCACGATCTTTCAATGCCACACCATAAACACGACCGTGGAAATCGGTGGCCAAGCGTATTTGGTCGCCCAAGGTGGTGGCTTGTAAAAGATGGGGCGAGGCTTGTCCAGTAGTGGTCGAACTGCCCACGGATTTCACCTGAGTGTCCTTTACCGACGATGTCCATTGGCCATCAACGATGAAGTTGTTGCCCACAATACCATGCAAGGCAGGTACGGAGCCAGTATAGACACTGGCGTGTCCAGCTGCGGTGACGCTAGGTACATAGTTGATCATGCAGTTCTCACAGCTAAAGCCTTGGTCGACGAGACGACGCAGTCCGCCGTTAGCGGTCGCCTTGTCATAATAATAATAGAAGTAGTCCCAACGCATCTGATCGACTACGACGCCGACAACGAGCTTCGGTCGGTTGATTTTGGCGCCGGCGTTGAGGGCGAACATGAAGAACAACAGTCCCCACACACCTCTGTTCAGGATAGATGAGGAGATGGAGGTGAATAAACGAAGAGTTTTAAATAGTCGGTTCATAAAATAAATGTTGTGTTGATTAATCAATAAATAATGTTGGGAAACAATTACCTTTTGCGAAAGCTCCGTTAAGTAAGTGTTTACGGTTGCTTGTCGTACTGCTGGGCAGTCTCCATAAGCAGCTTCTCAATGGCGTGTAAGCCTTCGCTACCTTTATCTTCAGGCCATGCGTTGCGTCCGTGCGACGAGACATTCAGTTTCTCGGAGCGGGCGGAAAATGACCAAAACATGCCGTCGAGCAAGCGTTCGCCTTCGGGCAGCACGAGGGCATAACTGCTTTCCAGATTGAACAAGTCCTTGGCTTGGATGATACTGTCGGCAGCTTGCATCACTGACTCGGCGACAACCCACGTCACGTCCTCATTCATCCGCTTACAGGACAGGCACGGACGTCCTTTCTCGTCGCGCGAGAGGTTGAATTCTCTGTAGAATGACTGCTTCATTCCCTGAAAGTTGAATTCCACGCTGAGCAACCGACCTGTTGGCGATAGCGACTGCAGGTCATTGGGTTCACCGCTGCGCACAGCTTCCTCGGCCTTAATAATCTGTACGTTCAGCTGTTCGATGGCTGTGAGAGGAGTGGGAGTGTTGGAGGGCTTATACCACGATTTGGCGTCAAAGAACTGCTGCACCTCGGGCGATGAGGTGAAACGGTGACCGTGGCGGGCATATATCTCGTTGCGGATAAGACGAAGCATAGCCTTCGGATAGCGGAAGAGCATGCCACGCCCGATGGGTCGGACGGAGACGAAGGCCCATTGGCCAGGCACATCATCACCATAGGGCGACTCTACGAACTGTAGAATCTCTTGATTCTTGATACGAGGGCTATGGTCAACGAACTTCTGGTCGTGCACGATTTTCACATCGATACCGTTCA
>ODAI012331651.1_pt1 | contig 37913 bp, 33 predicted proteins | sample 1539321 | NCBI WGS metagenome assembly ODAI01 (sample SAMN02144231, study PRJEB22623) | gut metagenome | biome: sheep rumen | host: Ovis aries | place: New Zealand
CAGGAGGCCATCGACTACGGCTACATCGACGCTGAGAGCACCACAGAGGGTGCCTTGAAGATTGTCGCATCTGAGCCCAGTGAGGGACAGATTGCTCTCGCTTCTGTCACTCCGTATCTCGGTGAAAAGACCCTCGCTGCCGACGATTACGTTGTGCTGCAGAAGGCCGCTCCGAAGTATGTGCCTAACTCGACTCTCGCCGAGGATGAAGAGTTCGTAAAGGAGCGTTACCCCGCTCTCTCTCCTGCGTATGACGCAGTACTCTTGAAAGACATTCTCCCGGCCTTCCCTGCTGAGTGGCTGATTGAGAATGGCTATGCGCTGAAATCAAATCCAAACATCAAAGTCATTGAGCAGTAACTATGGCAGAACTCAGTTCACTTTTTGGCGAACTCACTAAAAATGTGCAGATTCGCATCGACAAGGCTTCTGAACTTCAGAAGCGTCTGTTTGACCAGGTGCTGTACACTCGCTGGCTCGACTGGGATAACCCGACTATTGGGCTTGACTTTGAGGAACTGGTAGGTAAGTACAACATCACCGTTGTTGCTCCTACCATCGGCATCGACTCTAAGGAGCCTATCTTGCAGACGGAAGGCATCGAGACGATCAAGAAGAGCGTGATGAACCACGCCCTGACTCTTCCGCTCTCGATGAAGGACTATCGTAAGATTCTCCAGATTCTCGACTCAAAGAGCATCAGCGACAAGCAGAAGACTCAGCAGCTGGTCAACATCATGTGGGGCAACGTCCAGACGGTGGTCAACTCAGTAGAGGGCAAGCTTGACATGATTTTCCTTGGTATGCTGTCTAACCACGGCGTGTTTACCTTCGACGAGAACAACAACCCCGAAGGCCCCATCCGTGGAGGCATCAGCATGAACTTCCCGCAGGCTAACCTCGCCACCGCCAAGACGCAGTGGACGGAAGAGAACATCGACACCGTTGACCCGATGGAAGACGTGTTCGAGCTGATCGACGCCGCCGAGGATAAGACCAGCCTCTCTAAGATTCTGTGTGCGCCCAGCCGTATCAGCTACATGTGCCGAACCAAGAAGATGAAGCAGATGATTTGGGGCACAGACAAGTCCTCGAAGATTGTCACCTTGAAGGACATCAACGAGTACATGCTGAGCAACGATTATCCCGTCTTCGAGAAGGTGCGCCGCCGTCTGCGTGTGCAGAAGGGCCGTCAGTTCCTCGGTTACAATCCTTGGAACGAGAAGAACTTGGTAGGTATTCCCGAAGGTAAGCTCGGCACGGTCAAGAACGCCTACAGCGACAATGAGCTGAAACAGGAAAGCGACGTTGCCTACAGCAACTATGGCCGCATCCGCATCAGCCAGTGGAACGTTGGCGAGACCAAGGGCGACAACCACGGTGAGTTCACCAAGGCAGAATCCCTCTCTTTGCCTATCATTACGGAAGGTCAGGATATCTATACCCTCAAAACCCAGCTGTAATGGAAAGAACTAACTTGGAAGCACTCAGGGCGAAGTGCAAGCTTATATGCGACACCTGCTATGCCGACGATGACGTGCTCATTGACGTGCTGGAGGATGCAGGCATCAAGCCAAGCGACAATGTCGTGCCTAATAACGTGGAAATCCTCAAGGCTGCTATCGTTGTCGTCAAGGGATGGGTTGAGTCAAGCCGTAGCGAGGGTGGCATCAATGTGAGCATCAACCGCGAAGCAGTGGAAAAGAACATTCTCTTCTGGTGCCAGCGGTTCGGCCTGGATGCTTCCGAGTATCTCTCTGAAAGTATGACCGTCGTACAGGACGGGTCTTTGGTTTATTGACAACTATGCGTACCAACGGGACACTGACATACAGAACTGGAGCCGCCGCCGGGCAGTTCGACGAAGATGGCCAGCCCATCGTCGCTGATTCTGCATGGAGCGACCCTGTCCGCTGTTTCATCAAGACGAACACGCACGATAATAAAGGTGTAAGCGTCAGCGGGACATTCACCCATGAGGCATACGAAGTGCTGATTGAGCGGATTCCCGGAGGGATAGACACCGACACCGTGCGCCTTGTCAAGGGAAGCAGGGAACTTGGAGAGTTCAAAGTACAGGATATTCAGGAAGTGTGTCTCGACCGCATCAAAATCATTGTCTGATGCCGATTAAGTTAGTCACTCCGAAATCGGAAATAGATGCCTACATAGAGCATTATCGAGATTATGCCCAACAGGTTATCATTAACACATTTTCGTATGTTGGAGATTCCTGTATCCGCGAAGCGAGGGATAACGGCAACTACACTGACCAGACGGCCAATCTACGCTCCTCCATAGGATATGTAGTGGTCAAGAATGGCGAGATAGTGAGAAAGAATGTCGTAAAGGAGGTAAAGGACGGCAGGGCTGCTACCACCCAGGGAAACAGCACAGCGGACTCATATCTCAAACGCCTTGCTTCGGATCATCCCAAGGGAATATGTCTCATTGTCGTGGCAGGAATGAACTATGCTTCCTACGTTGAAGGACGTGGCAAGAATGTACTTACATCAGCCGAACTACTTGCTGAGCGTCTGGTACCGCAGTTGTTAGAGCAGATTGGATTCAAAGTAAAACGATAATGAGCCACATCAAGACTGAGACGCAGATAGAGAAAGACTTCTACCATCTCGTCAAGGATAGTCCTATAGCAACAGCTATCGGAGGCGATGTGTACCGCGACGGCACCAGGCCGCGGAACTCAAAAGCCGAGGATGCCGTGGTCATCTTTGTGGCCGGGCTTGACGGACAGATTCAAGACGGTGTAGTGGTTCTCAATGTGTTCGTACCTAAGAAACCCTTCGGGAAGAATACAGAGCCCGTGAAGGACGTTGGGCGCGTCGATACGCTGGAAAAGCTCATACGTGACTGGTTGGAGCAATGGCCGGGAGCACCTGAATATCTGCTTCCTGTCGGAGAGCGGCCTACAATCAAATCTTTCGAAGACCCTGCCACTGGAGAGACATACATTCATACAAGAATCAAATTTAAGCGTTGTGCAGAATAATCTTTAATTTATTTGAATTATGGCAGACCCTGTAAAAGTATTAGGTTGGGGCAAATGCTCCTGTGACGGAAAAAACGACATCGTGGAAGGCTCCACCTCTCTCTCTGTGGAAGAGGGCCAGGAGCAGGAAGCCCTCATCGAAGGTGGAAGCGCAGAGGGCCGGAAGAAGGCTCCCGATAAGTATATCCTCACCTACAACCGCCGTGTCGGTACCGCTGCAGAAGTGCAGTGTGGTTACACCGAGAACGCAGGTGATGTGACCGTCACCCCCGAACTGACAGGTGCTATCTGTTGCACCCTCACTGGATGCTCGAAGCACGTTGCCGTCAAGTTCGATTCCACCGATGGCCTTGTGGAAGTCACCACTTGGAAGACCAAGGGCGCAGTCAATGCCGAAGGCAAGCTGACTGACATCACTTTCGCAGCCAAGGGCGCATAGCTTTCGCGTATCAGTGACGGCATATAGCAGTAAGCCGTCACATCTGGGTTAGTTCAGTTGGTAGAACGCTGTCTCATACAACAGAGGTCACGAGTTCGAGCCTCGTACCCAGAGCTGACATATTAAAAATCACAACCGATGAAAGAGATAGAATATGACCTCGCAGACGTTATCATAGGCAGACCACATGGATTCACGGTTGGCCGAAAACATTTTTATCTCTACCCCATCACCCTCGCCAAATTGTTTCTTCTGAAACGCCAAATAGACAGCCTTGGAATAGACCAGTCTGTTTTGCGTATCAATCCCATACTGGAAGCAATGCGCCTCGTAAATAAAGACAGAGACACATGCTGCCAGATTCTCGCATACCATACAGCCCCCAACACGTATAAGGACTTATTCGACAACAGGGCAGTCACCATCCGAAAGAACTACTTTGCAAAGGAAATGGAGGATGGCGACATTGCCTCTTTGCTCATCATGGTACTCACCGCAGACAAAACAGAGAAGTTCATCAAGGAGTTAGGACTGGATAAAGAACGCGAGAGACTAAACAGGGTGATGGAGGTGAAGCGCAAGCATGACAAGAATACCCTTTCATTCAACGGATTCGGAATATTCGGCACCTTCATTGTGCAGCTCAAAGAGTTGGGATATTCCGACAACGAAATCCTGTATGAGCGGCCCTATTCATTCCTTCGCCTCATGCTCGCCGACAAAGTGGTGTCACTCCACCTGTCTGACGAAGAGAGGACAGAACTGTCACGCGAGGACGGAGGCACATTCTTCGATGCCTCTAACCCAGACAACGCAGCAAAGATACTCAAATTCATGAACGAAAGGATTTCTGGAGGTGTGAAGTCATCTTCCACCAACCGATAATAATATTCACACAATAAGACGTCGTAGAAATGCCAAGTCTAAAGTTCGACATAACAGGTGACAATAAGAACGTGTTGGATTCCTTCAATGGTGTGCAGCAGGGAGTTAGGAGAATGCAGCATGAAGTGGAGCATAGCGGGCAAAGCATAGAGAGTATGTTTAACCGCATACAATACGCTGCCACCGCATCACTCGCAGGATTCTCAGTAAAAGAATTTGTTCACAAAGTTGCTCAAGTGCGCGGTGAGTTCCAGCAGCTGGAGGTTGCATTCACTACCATGCTTGGTAGTGCCGAGAAAGCTAAGGAGCTGATGCAACAGCTTACACGGACTGCGGCCAGAACTCCTTTCGACTTGCAGAGTGTAGCCAATGGTGCCAAACAGCTTATGGCCTATGGTGTAGCTGCAGATCAGGTAAATGACATTCTGGTACACCTGGGCGATATAGCAGCTGGCCTCTCCATACCATTGAATGACTTAGTTATGCTTTATGGCACTACAATGACACAGGGCCGCATGTTCACTCAGGACTTGCGCCAGTTCATGGGGCGTGGCATTCCTCTTGCTGACGAGCTGGCCAAGCAGTTCGGAGTTACCAAGGATAAGGTTGGCGAACTTGTCACCGCTGGCAAGGTTGGAGCCGAAGAGTTTAATAAGGCCATCATGTCGATGTCGAGCGAGGGCGGAAAGTTCGCCGGACTGATGGAAGCTCAGTCTGAGACTATCAGCGGCCAGATTTCCAATATTGAGGATGCCATTGATGTCATGTTCAATAACATCGGCAAGTCCAACGAGGGCATTATCAATGACGTGCTCGGTTCTGTTTCATCCCTCGTTGAGAACTACGAGAAGGTTGGTGAGGTTCTGATGGGCGCTGTAATAGCCATCGGAACTTACAAGACGGCTCTCATTACCGCCAACGCCATTGAGAAAGCATCCATTTCCATCAAGCAGGCTATGGCCGTGCAGGAAGCACTATTGGCTGCAGAGGCGAGAAATCTTGCTGCTGCTCGTGGAATCAGCATTGCAGCAGCGAAAGCAGAGCTTGGCAGTGTGAATGTATTGACGGTGGCTAAAATGCGCTTGACGGCCGCTACAAAGGCTCTGACGGCCTCAATGATGGCCAATCCATATACAGCGGTAGCCGCTGCTCTGGCTATTGTGGCCGTTGGTGTTTACAAGCTGGCCACCGCTGAAGGTATAGAAACAACAGCCCGACGAAAGGCCAATGAGGAAATGCAGACCTTCGCTGACAAGCTGGACGAGCAGCAGAACAAAATCAATGGCTATATTCAGACCATCCAAGACGAGACGGCCACTGAGTACCAGAAGGCAGTCGCTTGGGAAATGCTTAACAAGATGGCTCCCACTCTGACGGAGAAATACGACAAGGCGGCAATGGCCACTCTTGACCTCGCGGAAGCTACCAAAGAACTTAATGAGCAGGCAGATGAAGCCAACTATGAGCATATTAGGGACGAAGTTCAAAAGTGGAAAGAAACAATCGACCGCATCAAACAGAACATGCTCGACGATGCAAGGTACACAGGTGGCAAGAATGCCATCTTCAACCTGATGCAGCTTGAAGACGCAGAGACCCAGTTGGATCAGTACCTAAAAAAACTTGTTGAGATTGAGCGTATTCGTAAGAAGATTGCCGAAGACAACAAGCCTCTGGAAATACGCATCAAGGAGGCCAATGAGAACGTACAGGCCAAACAGGAGATTTACGACTTCTACAAGCGTGCTGCTGACCTTGCTGGGGAATTGAAGAACGCCCATGATGAAGCCGCTGGTGTCATTGCCAATAGTGGTATTCCTTACAATTATGAGGCCATTGCCGACCAGACAAAGGAAAAGTATGATGCCCTCATTGCCGAACTGGAAGCTGACGTTGAAGACCTCAGAACAAGGATTGCAGAGAGTCCGGCGTCGTTGGAGCTTGAACAAGAATTGAAGGGCAAGGAAAAGGCCCTGAATGACCTCATCGCTATGAAGCAGCAATGGGCATTGTCTGGTGTCACCACTATTCCGCTCCAATTCACCTTGAATTTCTCTCAGGTAGAGACCGCTCTGCAGAACGCCAAAAACGGGCAGGGAATCAACACCCAAGGTATGAGGTTCAACGGCCCTTCTGGCACATGGGTAAAGGATGAAGCGACCGCTCCAAAGACGCATACTGCCGCACAATGGCGCAGGGATGCGTACAACAACTGGAAACATGCACAAGCCGCAGTCGATGCTTTTTGGCAGAAGAAGGAGAGCATGGATAAGGCAACCTTCGACAAACAGTTTAAGAAGTTGAAGGATGCAGCCGACCAGGCTAAAAAAGACTACGACAAGCTGAAAGGGAACGGCGGTAGCAAGAAGGTCGCACAGCGTGCCAACGCACAGCGTGCCAAACAACTTCAAGACCAATGGAAGCATGAGGAACAGATGGAGAGCCTCATGGAGAATGCGCAACGTGCGCAGGAGGATGCTTCGATAGCTGCCATAGCCAATCGGTCACGACGGGAGCACGAAGAGCGCGAAAAGCAGCACAGACGCACAATGGAGGATTTGGAGAAGCAGAGGGATGAGATATTCAAGAAGATATACCAACAGCGGAAGGAGGCTTACAAAAGCAAACACAACGACAAAGATAGCTTAGAATACGAGTTGACACCAGAGGGAAAAGCGGGATGGAAAGGAATAGCCGATGAATGGAAAGCTCTTTCTGCCAAGTCGCTTGATGAAGTAAAGGGGAAGGAGTTTGAGATAATAAAAGCTTCTGAGGTTAGCACTGAAACGCTGCAAAAGCTGAACGATTTATCTTCTAAAGGAAACGTTGACCTTATTTCAAGACCGTTCATCGATGCCGCAGAGCTCGTAAAGAAAGGATGGAAGGATGCAGGCGAAGGAATAGCCACCGTATTCTCTTCATCGTATAATGTTTTAGACAGCAAAGGTGAAGCCCACGAGATTCTTGTCACTCCTATCTTGCCCGATGGGGAGGTATGGTCTGAACGGAAGCTCAGAGACTATATCAACAAGGCTATCAACGGTGCGGAAGACATCTTGTCTGCCGACAAGGAGGGTGTGGTCATCGCAGTCGATATAGAGGGAAATGAAGGTGAGGCATTACACAAGCTGCAAGAACAGCTCATTGGTCTGCCAACTGACAAGATAGAAGAAATAAAGAAGCTCTACAAAAGCCTCGGTCATTTCTCCAAGGACGAACAGAGTCAGTATGACCTTTGGATGAAAACCATCGATGCAAAACAGACAGAGGCCAGCAAGAAACGTAAACGTGAAAGAGACGAGGAACTTAAGGCTACCAAGAAGGTTCTGCGCGACAGCATCATGCAAAGCGGCTCGTTCTTTCAGCAGCAATTGGCAATCTTCGATGAGTATCAAGCTAAGATAGACCAGCTCGACCCCGCATTAGATAAGGAACAGATAGAGATTCTTGAGAAAGAGCGTGAAGACAAGCTTGCTTCTAAGAGAGCGGAAGATATTCTTGGAAGAAACGACTGGTCAGGACTCTTCGACGGGATAGGAAATCAGTTCAAAGAGGAGATGAAGGCGTCTCTTGATGAGATAACTGAATACATGAAAAGTCAAGAGTTCGCCAACCTCCCTCAACAGCAGAAGAATGAGTTCTATCGAGTGAAGGGTGAGCTAAACGACAAGGTTGGCAAAGGGGAAATGCCATTTGATTTCTCAAAGCTGAACACTGCCGCAGAACAGCTGCGGTTGGCATGGAAAGAGCTTATCATAGCATCGAATAAACATAAGATTGCTGTCGATGCGAGGAAGAGAGCAGAGGAAAATCTGGAAGAAGCCCAGGAAAATTTAGAAAATGCCACCGATAAAGACAAAGAGGTTCTCGAAGCAGATGTAAAGAGGAAGAAAGAAGCTCTTGAGTTGGCAAGGAAGATTGAAGAGAGCACAGGAGAGAGTCTTTTAGTCGCTCAAAATAATACTGAACAGGCTAAGAATGATTTCGTTGATTCCACACAAAAGTCTATAAGCTCAATAAACAATTTCTCTCAATCGTTGGGAGAGTTGACGAACGGCACCCTGTTCGGATTTGTAAATGGAATATACAAACTTGTAAATTCATTTTCGTCTGCTGAAGGAGCTATGGATAAAGTTGCCAACGGAATATCGGGCGCAGGTGTGTGGGGTGCTATCATAGCAGCCATCCTACAGCTGATAGATACGATAGGAGACGACCTTCCTGGATTCATCCGAGAGCTGTTAATGAAGGTGAGCAATCTTGTTGAAGGCGTACTGACAGACCTTATACCAGACCTCATACCGTCTATCATCAACGGCATAGGGGATCTGTTGAGAGGTGTGGTGAACGGTGTCGTGAACCTCTTGGGGTCTATAGTAGGATTTCCCGACCTAAACCTTTTCTCCAGAGGTGAGACTCGCGAAGAGATGTTGGAGCGGTTAAGGGAGACACTGGAGGATAACACCCACGCACTTGAGAAGAGCACCGAAGCCCTGGAGAAGCAATATCAGACAGAGGAAGAGAGAAATAGAAATCGTCAAGAAGCCATTGATTTTTATAACAAATCAGTAAATGATGCACGAGCATCCATCGAAGCGTTAGCAGGAAATACAAGTGGTGGGCATCATTCGTGGTGGTACGAAAGGAATAAAGAATGGAAAAAGGAAAGTAAGAAAGAAGGAAGCAACTGGGTCAGCATTATCAATGAAACGTTAGCACGGTTTGGCTTCAGTGAAAGGGTATCTGGGGACGGTATGCAAACATTAATGGGCCTGTCACCAGAGGCATTGAAAGTCGTTAGGGAACACTCAGGAATTTGGTCGCAGATTTTTAACGGAGTCAATGCCAATAACGCCAAAAATGGTGATGTGAAGAAGGCTTTCGAAGACTTGACAGAGTTTGCTGATGGACTGAAGGAGATTGAGGAAAAATACCAAGAGGGAATGACGAACATATCGTTCGACTCCATGCGTGACAATCTGCGGAGTGCTTTCCTCGACATGAAGAGCGACACGAAAGACTTCACGAAAGACTTTGAGAACGACTTCCGCGACATGATGGCTTCAATCATGATTGACGAGTGGTTTAATAGTGAAGAAACGCAGAAGAAGCTAAAGGAATACTACGAACTGTTAGCCGAATATTCCAAAGATGGCTTGACTAAAGAAGAAAGAGCAGAGCTAAAAAGGCGTTATGATGAGATTGAGGAAGAAGGGTTGAGAAAGCGCAACGAGACGAAGGATGCTTTAGGATACGAAGATGAAGCCAAGCAGCAGAGCGCTACCGCCAACAGCATTGCCAACATATCGTATGATCAAGCTGATGCTCTTGAGGGAATATTACTGAACCACACCATTCTTTTCGAACAAGGGAATGTGATACGTGAACAGATAGTTATGTTCCTTCAGACGTTACAGAGCATCCATACCAGTGGCATAAACGAGGTGCGGAACCTGCTGATAGAGGGAAACAGCACGCGAGATAATATACTTCGCTCTATGAAGCTGTTCTTTGAGAACTTTGACATACAAGTGGAAAGAGTAATAACACAAATAAAAAACAGTTGAGATGCCTAAAGGAGAATTATATATAAGGAGACAAGATGACATGCTGCCAGTCAATCATTCGGCTTTCAGATTCGAGGAAGGAGCTTTTGTCGAAGATGCTGATGGTGTGTGGATAGATGCCTATCTGCAATGGGGCGTGTCGTTCAGTGAGACGGCTCTATCAAACCTCTTCTCCCCTGCCCCGAACAAAGAGCCTGTGGAGAACAAGTCGAGAACGAAGCACGGAAAACAAATCATAAGGGACAAGGCGCTTGTAAAGAAAGATGAGCGAAGTGTCTCTCTTGAAATGCACATAACAGCCAACTCTGTTGAGGAGTTCTGGAATAGATACGACAGGTTTATCAGCGAAGTCCTCGACAATGGATTCTTGGAGATAAGAAGCAGATACAGAAAGGACAAGGTATTTCGCACGACATACGTGAAGTGTACTCAGTTCTCTGAGTTTGTGCAACAAATGGCAAAGTTCATACTTTCCCTTAACGAGCCCGACCCTTCTGACAGAGAGCCAAACGAAACGGACAATTAAAAAAAATAACCAGAGCATGATAACAATATACGATAGTAATGGTGTAGCCATCTTAGATGTTGAGAATGTTGGGATGCAACACGTAGAGGAACTAATGAGGTCTGACTACGTTTCTTTCACATGGGTTGATGTGGAGCGTTACTACATCCCCGTCGGAGCTTACATAGTTCCCTTTGATGATGATGTTCACTACATGCTGCTTGACGTATATGAGCCGGCGTTTGCAAACGAGGCTTCCTTTGGCTATTCACCTCAGTTCCACCACCCAAAGATGTACCTCTCCAAAGTGCCGTTCAGGAGAAGCACGAAAGATGCTGAAAACAACGACCTGTCGTTGATTGAGTGGCCTTACACTGGTGGCATATCAGAGCTGTTGAAGGATTTCTGTAACGCTATAAACACAGTCTTTGGCTTCGTTGAAGATGATGAAAAGTTCACCTATGAAATCATAGGTGACATAAAAGACATAGTGACCGTGTCGTTTAACTGCAATGACATCTTGTCTGCTCTCACCAATACGGCAAACGTGGAAGAGTGTGAGTGGCACATAGACTGGGTAAACCGAATCTTATACTTCGGTCACATCGCCTTTGACAGATACGAGCTTGAGACACCCGTGTTGAAGGTAGATGAAAGTGTAAGAGTTCCCTCTACCAATGCTTCGCGTGAAGGCTACTGGAACGCATACGAGCCGCAAGGTTCTTCCCGTAACATAACGCGGAGAGAGGCAAGTGGGGGCTACGTACAAGCTACCGTGCGACTCTCACTGAGAGACTACAGTCGTGAAGAAGGAGGCTTGCCAACATACTCTGACGGAATCATGTATGTTGCCGAGGCTGGCGATGAGTTGCATGAAGGTGAGCTGATAACCACCACCCCACAAGGCGCACGCATCATCACGAAAGATGCCTTTGAACGGCTTGGTCACAAGATGTTCTTGAAGGCTGTCGTATTGGAAGATGTGTATCCACGGCAAGAGCTATATGTTTACGATATTAGATACCGTGAGCGTGACCTTTTGGAAGAATACGAAAACACCGATGGAACAAAAGGTAAGCGTAAGGTGATAGACCATTACGATAACGGCACTCCTGTCTATAAGCGCTACGCTGTATGGTACTTAAGGTTGGCATACCCTATATTAGACACGACGGGAGAAGCCGTGAGATGGGTGCAATTCTCGTTGAACGAGAACGTGATTAGCGTCAATACTACACGCTATGAGGTATTTTCAGTTCCAAACTACCATGTTGACATCTACACAAGTATAAAATACAGGAGTGGGATGTTTAACGAAGTCATCGATGGAACACATGTACTGTGGATAGAGTGTGACGGGACGAAGGTAAGGTCTTATGTTTACTTGACAAATGATTACCTATGCTTTCGGGTTAGATACCTCAATGATGATGATGTGACGGTGAACAGTTGGGCCGACTATGAAGCGTTTGTTGAAACATTTGATGGCAGCTTCACTGTCATCGACGGTGAGAGTACGGATATTTTCCCTGTGTACGGTATCAATTACGATAAGTTCCCGAATACGAAGATAATAGAAGGCAAGAAGCCTATAATGGCTTTTCAGCCAAACAAAAGGTCTGATGCCTTTCCTTTTCCCCTTGCTGGAAGGGGCAACGGTGATGGTGACAGTCACTACGGTTTCGAGATTAACTATAAGAGCACACAAGCCGAAGCTGACAGCGACAACGAGGCCATAAGAGCCGAAATGAAGGCAGATAGCAGCGATACGGGAGTTATCTATCCGTCTGGAGGCCCCTCGGAGGTTAAGCAAGGGGATTACGAGATTATCATGCAGAACGAGGGTGACACCTTGATATTCCCTACGACAAAGGAAGAAATGATTACACCGAACGGTGAGAAGAATCCAACGCTAAGGAATAACATAGTGTGCCTGTATAACATTGCCGTGAGTGATGATTATGAGTATTCGGCAAAGGTGGAGCTGGAAAATGAAACGACAAAGAAAATAGATCACGACAAGGCCGACAACAACACGTACACACTAACGTACAACCCATGTTATCTGCACGAGAATGGTGATCCTGGCCTGTACATAGGAAGAAAGGTCATTTACGATGATGGTCATGGCTACAGCTTTGAGACAAGGGTCATGGGTATCACCACGAAGCTTGATGGAAGCTATGAGACCACCGTGACTGTAGGCAACGAGGTCATCAAGGGACAAACCACCACATTCAAGGAGCAGGTACAGCGAATGATTATAGGTGGAAACGGAATAGGTGGTGGTGGAAGCATCAGCGAGTCACATATCATCCGACTTATACGCGACTGGGTGACTCCACGATTCCTGTCTAAGATATATGAGGATGCAGCTGAGCGAATAGAAGGCTTTGTGAAAGGGTTATGGGTAAAGGAAAAAGGGAAGTATGGCTTCAGTGAGGATGGAAGCATAAAAGCAAACGATGGTGAGTATCAAGGAAAGTTATCTGCAACGCGGGGTATTATAGGAAAAATCAGTTCACCAAATTATCAAGGAGGCGAGCTGACTGGTACAGGATGGCAGCTCACGGACAGTGCTGAAGGTGGAAAAACGTCTCGGCTGGAGGTCGATACCATCGTAGCCCGAATGAAATTTGTTGCCTCGATACTGGAGACGAGGAAATACGTCTCTATGGGCGGCAACTACGTGTTCTCTCCAGCCGCAGGTATCATTGAGCAAGTTGATTACATCAAAGACACAGAAGAAGGAGGACAGCCTAAGCGTGAGGTGATGGGTTACAGTTACGAAAAAGTGCCTTGGCTCATCCGCTTGATGCCCCTCCGTTTGAGAAACGTCCTGCTTTCAAGGATTCGCAAGACAAAGCACAACGTGAAGCGAAGTGAGGCTGCGGATATGAAGACAGAGGCTACCGTGTTCCGCTGCTATCTGAAAGCCGACGATGGAACCACGGCAACCGTTAATACGTGGCAGGTGGGCATGCTCGTGAGATGCCAGACCTTCGACGTGGAAAAGAGCGAGCTGGGAACGCATACGGACGAGACCTTCACTGACGCAGTTCAGAACACCTTCTACTGGCGAGAGATAGTGGCAGTAGGGAAAGGCCGCATGCCGATAGATGACGGCTACGACCACCATTATATTGACCTTTCGAATGAGACGGATCACTATCACGAAAACAGCGACATTCCTTCGCCTGGTGACAACATTGTTTGCTTTGGCAGTACCAAGAAAGATACGTCCCACTTCATAGTGATTGAGACGGTAGGGGCTGACGCGCCAGCGCTGAAAGAGTACAGGGGTGTCGGTCTGGTAAACATACACCGTGACAATAATAGCGAGGGTCATACCGACGAACTTCCTAACTTTAATTTTGGAGCTTGTCGCAGGACAATGATTAGCCCTACGAGCGGAAATGAGTTCTTCGCCCCACGTTATTATATGGAAACAGATGATTCCACCGAACAACTGTATAACGAGCACTTCAAGGGGACTGCCGAATACTATCTTGAACGCGCGTCGGAGGCTACTCCCACACCCGAGGGAAGTCTCGGTGAGCGATTGATAGTTCAGGATAATACAGAACATAGGCCGCGCCTTTACAGGAATTTGAAAAAGACAGAAGAGTCCACTCCGAGGTGGATTGAAGAGACCGTTCGCTACGGTGACATCTGGCACTGCGCACAGACCGGGCGCGTGTATGTGGCACAGGCTACCGGCTGGGAGGACAGGGGCGACTATATCGTGAAGACGCAGTTCAAGCAAGAGGTGATGGGCGACACGGAACGGTCGATTGCAACAAGCATGGGGTTCATCGACCCTGTAAGTGGTGAACCCGAATGGGAAAACGTAGGAGAATACATACGGTCTTCAACAGAAAACATATCCAGACTGACACGCGCGGCGAAGTATGGCAAGAACATGCTGAAGGGAACGCTTACGGGTACAGGGTGGGTTTGCGGCTCAACGGCATCCGTAACCGTTCAGGATGGTATTTTTGTGAGTGCCGACAAGAAGATAATATCTCCTCTTGCGCAACTTTACGAGGGTAGTTTCACGTTCTCCTTCTATACACAAAGATTAGCTGTTGACAGCAACGGTGTGGTAAAGGCGCGTGTCAAGCTGCTTTATCCAATAGTGCAAGAGCTGACATCCATACAGATATTCATTACAGGCGAAAGTCTTGGAGATTTTCAGCGATACAGGGCAACCATCAGCAGAAGCAGTACCGACCAAATGCGCGTGTTCGTAGCGCTCGATGTGACGGATGACGATTCGCAGGCAAACGCCGTACTGTGCTTCCCTCAGCTTGAGTTCGGAGATGATGCGACGGAATTTGCATCAAGCGAGCGAGAGGTGTCTTCTTTTATCAAACAAACGGCTGATAAAATCAGTCTGAAAGTAAATGAGGGACTCGAATCAACTGGCATTGACATTGAGCACAGAAAGATTCAGATGACGGCTGACAACTTCACACTCGAAAATCTTAGAGGGGATCAAGTGTTAGGTGTGAATGAAGCTGGCAATCTTGAATTGTTGGGAACAATCTTTGCCGACAGCATTTTTAAAAAGGTTCTCTTTGCTTACCATTTCAGCGACACTCAAGCAGAGCTTGCTTACATGAACTACGATGGGACAATTTCCAATGACATGTACGTATATATTCATAGCACCGAGCATTTTGCTCGTTATGATGAGTTGGAACAAGACGGTAAAACCTACGAAGACTACGGTGTAGCGGTAGATAAATGTATGAGGTGGTCTGGTGAAGTAGCAGAAAGGTATGAGCATAATGCCGATGATGACCTTGTATATTGCACGCCACCTATTGACCATATCATCGCGGTTGATTCACAGAAAGGTAGCTCTTATTATGACGCCACTTTTAATTTGAGAATACTACCTTCATGGAAGTATATAGGTAAGGTGCTTGAGATATGGAACATGAAGGCGCACGGATATAACGCTTTAAAAGTAAAAACCGTATCGTGGCAAGATACGGAGGAGCAGAATCATTATGATAAAATTATATCCTATGTCATTATGAATGCATCGGATGGGAAAATAGAGATTGGTAATGGTTCCAATCCTCAAAATGAAATTACAGTACAATACGGTGAGCGAGTCCGATTATTGGCAACACCAATAGGATGGCTTCAATTATAAACAATAACTCTCAACGAAGATGACAGAACAGGACAGACAAGAGGTGCTTGGCATGATTGCCGACCAGTTTGGCTCTCTGGAGCAGACGGTAGAAGCAATGGTTACGGAGGCAATAGACGACCTTACGCCAGAAGTGGTTCGCGAACAAGTGAGAAATGTGCTAACGGAAGATGGAGCTTCTGTCGATGACAACGAAGAAGTTCCCATCGTGGTGAATCCAGATCCTAACGCAACGATGATGCCTGCCGTTGAGTACGACAGCGAAGGTAACGCTCAACGATACGTTAGGGTGCGCGTAAGTGCATTGTCGCGGCTTGCGGCACTGCAAGTGGACAGCCAACATATAGGCATCAAGACAATGACACTGGCAAGTGGGAATGTGAATATTGAACCTAACATCCTTTACATTGACGATGACGATGGACAAGGGAAACCGTCAACCAACATATTGCTGAGTCCTGGTGATATATCGGGCGACGTGGCAGAGTATATGCTGAGGGTGCGTGTGCTGTCAGAGAACAGGACGGTGACATTCCCAAATAATATCACATGGAGCGAAGGCGAACCGCCAGAATTTACGATTGGGGTCACATACGAAATCAGCATTTTAAACGGATTAGCCATTTATGCGGCGTGGGAAGATTAAAAATTGAAGATTATGAGCTGGTTTAGACGAAGAGTTATGATGATGGCACAGGCCGTCAGAGAACAGTGGAACGCATGGTTCGGAACTGAAGGTTGGTTCGGCAGCGAGCCGTGGTGAGTGAAAGGTGAAAGGTGAAATGTGAAAAATTCATGATTATTCACGGTCATTTATGTTTAAAAAACAAGAACATGGCAAAAGATAAGAAAATAACGATTGGAGGTCTGAATATTTTGACCGACATCAGCCAGCCTTGGAGCGGCGTAAACAACGGTGAGAGTACAATAACAGTCTATGGAACGCAAGTACCACCAGGTTACGAATGGGGTGTGAACCACACGGAAATCGAGCGGTTCACGAAAGAAGTCTTCGGCACGAAGGTTGGTGACTTCCGTACCACTGATCCCGACCAAAACAACTTTATCCATCTGCTTTGCTTCGCTACCAAGGCAGACGCATCAGCATGGGATAAAGACTCGGAGGCAGCGGCAAGTCTGATAATTAAAGACCTGACCATCCCCATTTCTACGGCGAGCGTGGATAGCTATGTCGCTACTCTATCGACGAATCGAAGCACCAGCATCCAGTATCTGATGAAGGATGGCGATGACTTCTATATTCCACTGCGACTGAACGCCACACATATCATTGCCGCCACCTCTACGCAGGAGCCGATGTCGGGTAACGGAACTCTGATCGTTGAGCGTAGCAACAATGGCACGGACTGGACGCAGGTGCGCAGCAGTACGATGGCCGCCAGCAGCGAGCAGACAGGCTATCCGCTTACTATTAATATGAAAGGTCTGCTGACAGACGGTAACCTGAACTATATCCGTCTGCGTGCCACATTCCCCTATACCGACAACGAAGGACAGAGCAAGGTGATGGGTACTACGCCCATCGTATTACAAGTCAATAGCGTGTCGCTGTCCGTCGAAATGACTACACCGTGGCATGAGCCACAGGTTGACCCGTCGGCACTCTCATTAGCATACAATATCCGTGGTAACATTGGTAGGGTATTACACTTAAAAGTAACGGGCAGTGTAGGCACCTACGAAACGTCACAGACTGTCACTGCCGCACAGACGCAGGCTACCTTCTCACTTGTCGAGATGTCGGCCTACGGACTGCTGACACACGGCATCAAGACCTGTGAGGCATGGCTGACAGCGGGCGATGAGACGTCGGGAGAGCTGGAGAGCGAGCACCTGATAAACCGTATTATGGTAGTCCGCACCTCGGCAGGTGAAGAGGTGTATATGCAACCCCGACTGTTGATTTCGGAAATGAAGAGCGAGGTGGAGAATTTCGTGCAGACCCGCCTGCTGGCTTATGCCATCTACTCGCCCGCAAAGAATAGTGATGGCGACATCGTGAACAATGGTCCTGCCATCCCTACTACGTTCGTCCTGACTAACTCGGCCAACAGTATCATATCGTCTCAACAGAACCGCTACGCTTCTGTGCTCGTCACGCCACAGCCAGGACAGCGTTACTACCTCGACCTAACTGTAGAGATTGAACAGGACGGTGACACACTTGCATCTTTCCTGCATGCTACCCGAGAGGTGAACGGTGTAGTTCGCGACTTCCTCTTAGAGTCTATCGGTAGCGGTAGTATCTATTTGCGTGTTGATAACACAGGCGGCTTCCAGCCTACGGCAGGCTCCACTTTTCTACTGAATCCCAAGCAGCGCAACAACGAGGAAGCTAACCCGATGACTATCCTCAACGCCAAAGCCAACAATGCGGTCGTAGAGAGTGAATGGCAGAACTTCCGGCTTGGCAACGAGGACGGCTATATCAAGGACGAGAACGGCGAGTCGTGTCTGCGTGTTCCTGCTGGCCGCAAGCTCTTTATCCGCTATAACCCACTTGCGTTGCTCTATCGCTCACCGAACGCCTCACTGACAATGGAGTTTGACGTGGCTATCCGCAACATCACCAACGAAGACGATCCCATCCTGAAACTCGCCGAACAGGTGAGTGGCGTGTGGCGCGGTCTGCGCCTGTTGCCGATGACAGGTTTCTTTACTACCGAGTCATGGAATGCAGGAGAAGAAAGCGACTTCCGCTGGCAGGAGGACGTGCGCCAGCATATCGCCATCAATATCGTCAATGCTATCTATCCCAATGCTCACGGCGATGCACTTGTGACGGCTGAGAAAGAGGCACAGGGTCGCGGCTCTATGTCGCTTGTGCGTGTCTTCATCAACGGAAAAATACAGCGCGAACTGGTATATACCCCGTCGGCTACCGAGTTCTGTACAGGGGCTATGAGCAACGGCGGATTCGAGATTGGCCAGAATGGTGCCGACATAGACATCTATGGTATGCGATTCTTCGAGGGTGTATCGCTCAATTCAGAGAATGTGCAACAGGACTGGTATTCGACCATTCCTGATAGTAACAAGAAACGTCGCCTGAAAGCTGAGAACAATATCATTGACCCGAACACAGGACTGATAGGTCTTGACTATATCGCAGGCAGCGGCAGCATACCAGGTATCAAGCGCAACTGGCTCATCTGGCACGGCAACGAGCCGTACCATGACAATGCACACAAGAACGAAACAGGTTGGATAGAATGGGCGCGTTACGACAATGACGGCAACTATCTGCCCGAGCTGTCAGGTACGTTCTGTAAGGAAACGAAGAGCGTGCCGCAAAAGTCGCAGGGTACCACCGCCAAGACGTACTACTACCACAACGATCAGTGGGATTGCGGCAAGGCTAAGGGTATCATCACCATTGACATCACCATGCTGCACAGCAGTATCACGGCTGAGTGGGATGCAGCCTACGAATGGCTGGATGACGACGATCAGCCAACGGGCGAGGTTGGTGCATGGATGTTGAAAGGCGGTTACTTGGGTAAGAATTTCCCGCTGCCTACGGAGTCAGCCCTGCCTTACCACGGTACACCGACCACCGTCACCGTTCCCGACGGATGGATTGACGGCAACGGCAAGTATCGCGGTGTTGGCGTACAGGTAGCCGAGGGTGTACCGATGGCGCAGAAGACGGTCTGCAAGATTAACTACGCCTCGTCTATGCAAAGCCACCTTATTGGCATCAACTGGCTCTACAATGAGCTGCATACCCGTATCTGTGGAAAGAACACTATGCAGCAGGCCGTCAACGGAGCTGTTGTCGCCAAGCACACAGAGCCGTTCCTGTTCTTCACACAGGCCGAGGGCGCACAGCGGGCAGTGTTCCGTGGCCCTTGCGCATGGGGCGCAGGAAAGATGGATAAGCCCTCGTGGGGTTATGTGAAGTCGGCACATCCCGACTTCTGTATGATTGAGGGTGCGGATAACGACAAGCAACTGACGGATATGCGTGTTCCCTGGGATGACGAAGCGCACGGCAGCAGCCCTGCAAAGGTTTATTACGACCCCGACGAGGAAGCCTTCTATTATCGTATAGCAGGCGGCGACGCTGAGAAATGTATCGACTTCGACGCTGGCAAGACGGACGATGACGGCTATCCGAAGTCTAATATCGTAGGCTATATCAAGGCAGCTTGGAATTTCCTGTATCTGCACGCTCCTCGCATCCGTCACTATGAGGGTACGTTAGCAGAGTTTATGACCGATGCCGAGTGGGCGCAGCGGCCTATCACCGCCGAGACCTCAGAGGAAGAGCGTGAGCGCATCGAACTGGCCAGAAGCCGTGTGAACACCGCCAATAAGTATTGGTGTCACTCCGAAGGTGGCAGTGCCGCAGGCGACTATCTGCTGAAACGGTATGACTTCGCGGATGGAGAATGGGTGGATGCAGGTCTTTGGAATGGTACGCAGTATGCGCAGATAGACCTCCGCACATACAGCATGACAGCATCAGCATGGAACGCGCTGACGGAGGCCGAGCGCAACCAGAGTGCCATCGTCAACAAGGCTTTCGTGGATGCTATCGTGGCCGACTGCCGAGCAAACATCGGCAACTACTTCAAGGTGTCGTCGCTAAAGTTCCACTACTGTTTCCAGAACCACTTCATTGCTGGAACGGATAACTGCTCGAAGAACACCTACTATGTACTCGACCCTGTGACCCACTTGTTCGAGCTGCATCAGGATGACGTTGATACCACACTGGCCACCGACAACAGCGGTCTGCAATCGAAACCTTACTACATAGACCGTATGCACCCGTATGGCGGTGCCAACGCCAAGCGTATTGCCATGACGGGCGATGTGGATAATGCCAATATCCTCTACGAGGGCTATTACAATGTGCTGTTCGACCTCTGCGAGTTGATGTACGAACCGACGGGTGAACTACAGGCCATGATGCGTACCATTTTGTCGGAAATGGCATCGCTCACTGGAGGTCTTGACAACGAAGAGACAACGGCCATGAGCGGCGTATGGAAGGCGCTGAACCGCTATCTGTTCAACATTCAGCGATACTTCCCCGCCACCGTCTATAATGAGGCAGCACGTATTAGATATGAGTTCCCCGAACTGATTGGTTTCCTGTCGGACATTCGTGCCGTGCATCCCATCAAGCAGTCGTTGGGCGACCAGTTGCAGGCTGAGTTGCAGTTTATGAAGCGTCGTTTGGTTTACATGGCCAGTTATGCCGCTTTCGGAGAGTTCACGCCTACTGGATTGCGTAGCGGCCTGACAGGACTGAGCGAGGCCACGGAGTCGTTCGGCATGCAGAAGTTTGCCCTGCCCGGTTCTTCATCGCCTTCGTCATACGTCTTTAATCTTGTTCCCCATCAGTGGATTTATCCGACGGGTGGCCGCGAGACCAATAACCTGATTGACCCGCATGAGCGTGTAGCTCCCGGCGATACCTTTGTGCTTGACATCAACCCCGGACAGGCATCCGACCTCGGTGTGAACGTGTTCGGACTGAACTACTACCGCGAACTGGGCAACGTAGGTGATATGGTAGCAAATAACGGACAGGCTAACTTCACGCTGAATGGTCGCCGATTGACTAAGTTCGAGGCCGTTCCTACGGTGTTCTATACCGAAGAGCAGTTGCCTGCTTTCCGTGTGAACAACATCATCATCGGCTCTGCTACACGTCTGAAGGAGTTTAACGTAAGAGGTGCTGTGATTGGTACTGGTACACTGAACCTGTCTTCGCTGACGCTTGCCGAGACGATAGACACCCGTAACACCAAGATTTCGCAAATCCGACTGCCGGAGACATCTACGCTTACCACCCTCCGTCTGCCTGATACGCTGACGCAGCTCACTATGACAGGACAGCCGGGACTGAACACGCTCGAAGTGCAGGGCGTGGATGCCATGACACAGCTGACGATGACGGGTGTACCCCTGCTGATGGGTGTGCGCTCAATGGTGCTCTGCGATACTCTGCGCTCTGCTGATACGCGCCGCGAGAATACCACGACGCTTATTCGACTGGCAGGCATCGACTGGACGGAGGTGCAGACTAATCTGGTGAAATGGTTGATAGGCGTTGGTGATAGCGGCACATGTGACATCACTGGAAGCATCGTCATGTTCAACGGCATTGGATCGGACGTGTTATCATACGAAGAGGTGGCGAAGTTAATCACAAGATATGGCGACATACGCTCGACAGATAATTCGCTGTACGTCAATTATCCGACTTCCAATATTACGACCGACAGCATATCTATTGAAGGAAAGAAATATGTTGTTAATGCTGACATTGAGACTGACAGTGAAGGCAACAGGTGGTGGAAACAACTTGGACTGTTGATAAGCAGCGGTAATAATGTTGCTGTTGTCACCACTCCTGACGGTCGCATCATCCCAGATGTGCGATGGGAGTTTGTGGAACCTGATGCCGATACCTTTGCCGAGTTTCCTGATGAGTTTTCTTCATTGATTGTCATCAATAGCCTTGCGGCAAGACAGGTGCGTACCGTCCGTGTGACGCTGCATACCACTACGGGTGTCGATGTGACATGCGACAAGAAGGTTGGCTTCTGGAACCGTATTCCAGAGGTGGGTGACTTTGCGTGGACTGATGGAACATTTGATAATGAAGATGACCAGTCCAAGAAGATGGCAGGTGTCGTAGTGATGCGCGAGGTGCTGGAACGTGATGAAGAGGATAATATCATCGCTGTTAAGTTATGGGTGGTAGCTGGCAATAACACCAGTCTTCCTGCGAGCTATGTAGGTCGCGGCAGCGCCAACGTCCCGACATACAACGATCAGGGATTCACGACATCGTGGGGGCTCTATCCCAGCGCTTCGCTTGGATTCAGCGACGCCACAGGCGAAAATGCCGACCCATTGATAGCGCACATTCGCTCTGAGCTGGGCGTTAGCGACCCGTTTAACACACCGTTACCTGATAAGGGTACTGACTTTTATATATCCCCATCCACATACCAAGACGAGGCCAACGAGCAGCCTGTGAGTGGTGCTACCACGTCGAGCACAACCTATGGAGTCGTAGGCGATGGCACTGGCTATAAACAGCGAACGCAGAGCGAGGCTGTCATGGACTTTGCGACGGAGTACGAGAATGCGACGCTGCTTGCTTATGCCAACCGCATCTTAAAGGCAGTCTATACCTACTTCCCGACCATCCACAGTCAGATAGAGGAGCTTGGCATGAGAGTCGGTATTGATATTGACGCCGAGGATATTCCGCTGACTCGTCAGGCCGCCGCTGACATTATGATGCTGATTATCGAAGCTGCCGACGCTGCAGCAGGTGGTAATCTGACAGGCCCTGCCCGCTATCGTGAACTGATGTTCATTGCCGTCCGCGTATGCTCGCTGTGGAGTCCTGCCGAGGTAGCTGCTAACGCTATCACAGAGGATGAACTTGATGAGCAGTACCGTCGAGGCCATTGGATGCTTCCAAGCAACGGTCTGCTTGCACGCATCTTTAACTTCGTCTGGAATAGTAGTTGCACAACTGATGCTGAAACAGGAGAAAAAAGTCGTGCCAACTCAGCGCCCGTGACAATCAACAACAGTAACGAAATGAAGGGCGAGGCCATTACCAAGGAGGCTCAGCTTCCATTATTCTCCAATGTGCTCTACCGAAGCAACAGCAGGCGCAATATAGCGTTAAGCACAGGCAGTGGCCACTGGAGTGTCACTGAGGGCAGCCGTGGCCACGCGAGGTACGTGGGCTTCACCAATGGTAGCACGGGCACCGGCTACAAGTGCAGCAGTGGCGTCGTTCGTCCTGTCACAGCATTCATATTTAGAACGTAGTTCACATTCATTGCTTTTACGGGTAGCGGCCTTGAAGCCGCTACCCTCAGAAGCGAAAAGAGAAAGAAAACGATGAAAGAATACCGCGACTACGGAGAGTATCTTGAAGACGCCTACGAGCAGCAGATGCTTGCGGCGATGAAAAAGAAAAGCGATACTTATATATACGGAAACAGAAAATTGACAATCACAGAAAAGAACGGAGAACTGACAGCAGAATGGAAAACTATATAAAACAAGAGAAGCCTGTGGAAGGGGTAGTAATACCAGAAGAGACGATACGCCAGAGCGAGGAACACAAGCGGCAGCACCGCACGGTACGGCAGACGCAGGTATATCGTGACGTGGCGAACCTGAAATATCTCATCATCCGTCACATGGGCAATGCGCCCCGCAAGTACGCTAAGTATTTTGACGAGATGCTTGCGACCGTGAGCAATGCCAAGCAGAGCCTGGCGCTCGGCCTGATAGGACGCGACCCCGAACAGCAGTATGAGAACATGAGCTATGCACAGGTGATGATAGAGGACATTCAGGACGATGCCACCATTCTGCATCAGCTGGGACTGATAGACAAGAAAGAGAAGAAGAGTATAAGGAGCTTGGCACAGAAGATAGCCGCGCAGATAGTCAGATTGCGCGATTATTACAAAGGTCAGGGGATAGACATGAACGGTAAAACGTGTGAACCATGAGCTATCGAGCACTACATAATCGGCTGAATGGGCGGCTTACTGCGGGACGCAAGTCCTTCAGTTACGAAGATGCAAAGCCGCAATATGGCAGTAACCACTGGAGTGTCACTGAGAACAACCGTAACAACGCGAGGAACGTGAACTTCAACAATGGTAACACGAACAACAACAACAAGTACAACAGTAACGTCGTTCGTCCTGTCACAGCACTCGGCGATGCTGTGCCAACTCCTTTCCTTCTCTTTCTTCTCTCCGTATGGGAGGCATACCACGACTGCTTGCGAGGAAAGATGACATCGACGCAGGCAGTAGAATACATGGCGATAGCCGCCTACGACATACCCTGTCTGGCATGGGAGTTATGGACAGGAACATACAGACCCGGAACGTCAACATGCTTTCTTGTACGCTATCCCAAATGGCGCGAGGTGTTTGCGGCCTGCTTCCGTGACCGCATCGTGCATCACTGGATTTGCCTGCGACTGGAACCACTGTTTGAGCACCGATTCCGCGAGCAGGGTAACGTGAGTTTCAACTGCCGCAAGGGATTTGGTACGGAAAAGGCCGTGGAACACGTAGCCGAAGTCATGCGTAGTATCAGTGATAACTACCATAAGCCCGCGTGGGTATTTCGTGGAGATCTTGTCGGATTTTTCATGTCTATCAATAAGGAGCGACTTTGGCATCTGTTGGAGCGGTTCATGTGCCGCTGGCAATTCCGTGAGCAGTATTTCGGATGGGACAGGTACGGGTTGGCAGGACAGCCGGAAATGTACTGGGAAGTCCTCTTCAGGGTGACGCGCACGATTGTCATGCACCACCCCGAACAGAACTGCGTATTGAACTCACCCGTACACTTGTGGAAGAACCTCGCACTGAACAAGAGCCTGTTCACATCACCAACTGGCGAACCCATCGGCAATCTGACTACACAACTGTTTGCCAATTTCCTGATGTCGTTCTTCGTGGCCTACGTCCAGTTCCTCTTCCGGCGTAAACGGTTCGATATGGCGCAGTTTGTTGACGATTTTGTGCTGGTGTGCGACGATTTACGCTTCCTTGTTGACAGCATCCCGTTGCTTGAAGCGTTCCTGCGTGACAAGCTGCTGCTGGCACTCCACAAGGACAAGCGCTATCTGCAACCCGTTAGCCACGGCGTGCTGTTCGTTGGAACAATGATTAAGCCGTCGAGAATGTATCTCAGTAACCGAACCCTGTCGCGCATGACGGAGAAGTGCAACGGCTTCCGTGAGATACTGAACAGCATGATTACCGATGCCTTGCCGGACCTGGAAACGCTGGAACATATCGAGCAGGTCGTCAATAGCTATCTCGGCTTTACCCGTCGCAGACAGACCTACAACTTTAGGACGAGCGTTATTGACAGTATGGATGACGCCTTCTGGTGTTACTTTGTCGTCCATGGCCATTATGAGAGCATCCGACTGAAACGCCAGTACAGAATGATACATGTTTAACCTAAATAAAAAAGATTATGAAACAGATTTATGATTTTGAACCAAAAGCCGTGGAGACAATCATCTCTACAGGCATCATGACCACCGTGATTCGTCTCGACATCACAAAGATGGAAGACGGAACATGGGAGTGCGAGGAGGTGGAGTACAATCACAAGGAGCCGCTTACTGAGGCCGACTACGGCCCTCTGGTATCGACTTTGTTACGAGCCAAGTTTTCCGCTGATGAAGTCGAGGCTATCCAGCTCAACTACATGGAGAGCAAGACCACAGAGCACAAGAACCAGTTTGCTGCATTGAAGGAGTGGCGGGCAATCGTGAAGGAAAGGGCACGGGCGATTATCAACAGTGCCACGAGTGAATAATAAGCCATCATCCTTGTCTGGCTGCAAGATGGTGCCACACTGCCTGTAAAGTTCAAGCTTGGCGAGAACAAAGGTGTGCCTGAGTACTACACATTTACAGATATGGATACGTTCACAGACTTCTATACTGGTGCCGTTGCCTATATCCATGCGACCCTTGACGCTGGATGGCAAGAGAAGGATGCTGCGCGAATCTGGGTTAATGAACTAATAAAGACAGAACAATGAAGAAGATTATCATTCTCGGTACAGCACATCTGCTGACCACTCCGGGCAAGTGTTCGCCCGACGGAAAATTCCGCGAGGCTATTTACAGCCGTGAGAGAGTGCGTGAGGTCAAGGCCAAATTAGCGGCCTACGGCTACACGGTGTTTGTGGACTATGAAGGCGACAAGCTGCCTAAGACCATGCAAACCCCAATGACGAAGCTGGAGCAACAGCGTGAACTCGCTTTGCGTGTAGCCCACATCAATGAGCTGTGCAAACAGTATGGCAAGGAGAACTGCATCTATGTGGGCATCCATGTTAACGGCAGCGGAACCGATGGCAAGTGGCACGATAAGAGAGGCTGGTGTGTCTATACATCACCAGGAAAGACCAAAGGTGACGACTTGGCAACCTGCATCTGGAACCGTGCAGACAAGAACCTGCCTCATTCAAACAAGAATGCTCTCCGGGCAGACTGGAGCGACAAGGATCCTGACTTCGAGGCAGCTCTATATGTACTCACCAAGACTGCCTGCCCGGCTTGTCTCACTGAGAACATGTTCCAGGACAACAAGGAAGATGTTGCCTTTCTCACATCAGACGAGGGCCGTCATGCCATCGAGAGGCTGCATGTGGAGGGAATCATTGACTACATTCAAAAGTATATGCCATGAGGAAGAGAATTGTTCCGCTCCTGCTGCTGGCATCCATGTTGCTGAATGTGGTGCTGCTGAATCACGTATTCGGGCCAGAGCATGGAGAGGTGTCAATCGACACCACAACCGTTGTCAGCACGTTTGTTCCAGATTCTGCTGCCGACAGCAGCTTTGTTGAGAGTAGGGACTATAAAATCCCTGCTTCGGCTGTCAAAGCCCAAGGAAAGCCACGGAAACGGCCAAAAATCGGAAACAATCAGCTTGATTCTATTTCTGACACATGCAACATCGGGCCTGTAATTATTCCAGCGGACAGCGACAGCCTAATTGTCACGCTGCCGATAACGCAGAAGGTGTACAGCGATTCCACCTACACCGCCTACGTCAGCGGCTTTGATGCCAAGCTCGACAGCATTAAGGTGTTTAGCCAGTTGGTCACCGTCACCAAGAAGGAGTCGCCCCCGGCGTTCACTTTCGGAGTGCAGGCTGGCTACGGAATCACACCTGCAGGAATGCAGCCATACATCGGTTTGGGAGTCCAATATAATTTTTCCCTCTCCAAAATTTGGCCGTTCAAAAAGAAATGACTACCTTTGCACCCGTCTGATAATGCAGCTGCATATCAGTATTGCGTTACCCTCATGTCAGCATATCAGACATGGGGGTTTTTCGTACCTCGGAAAGTCGTTTTGATACACTTTTGTTGCTGGATTGTTGCTCGACAAGAAACACAACAAAGATAAAAGCCTTATAAACAGCACATTTTCAGCATTTTGCGTAATTTCTGCGTCGGAAAGTAGAGTTTCTGCGTGGGAAAGTAGCGGATTTTTCAGAGATTGCAAACAGTATCAGAAAAACAGCAAATAAACTCAAAAAAAGCAGGAAAATCAATAGTTTCTTAAATATAGTTATAAAACGGGCTTTTTGAGTCCGCTTTATTTCTTTTGTCGTTTTTTTGTTGTTACTTTGTTGCTCGGAACTTTTGGAGCAACAAAACAACAAACGTATGACATCATCAGAACCAATCAGATTAAGGAAGCGTCTGCTGAAGGATGGCAGGCAGACTCTTTACCTCGACCTCTACCACAATGGCAAGAGGGAGTATGAATACTTGAAGCTCTACCTCATACCCGAGAAGTCCAGGGCTGACAAGGAGACAAACAAGCAGACAATGAAGCTGGCCGAGGCAATCAAGGCCAAACGCATTGTTGACTATCAGAACGGAAAGTTCGGATTCAAGCAGCCTGAGCATAACATCAGATTCTTCGACTACTACAAGGCTATGTGTGAGAAGCGCAAGGGTACACCAGAGTCACGCGGAAACTGGGGCAACTGGTACTCCGGCTTGAAGCATCTGGAAATATACGAGAAGAACAAGGATATCACCTTCGAGGAAATCACCTCAGAATGGGTGCAAGGATTTAAGGACTATCTGGAGAATGATGCCAAGGCATGGACACCGAGGTATGAGCGTGAACTGGAGTACCACCCCCTTTCCAGAAACTCACGCCTGTCATACTTCAACAAGCTCCGTGCGTGCATACATCAGGCACTTGCAGACGGAGTGATTGAGCAGAACCCATTACGGGGTGTCGAGAACTTCAAGGCCGAGGAAAGCAAGCGAATGTACCTCACCATTGACGAGGTAAAGGCCATCACCAAGGCAAAGTGTTCCTCTCCTGGTGTGAAGCGAGCCTTTCTTTTCTCTTGTCTGACTGGTCTGAGACGATCCGACATACAGAAAATGACTTGGGGAGAAGTTCATCAGCAGGGCGACTTCGTGCGCATCATCTTCAAGCAGAAGAAAACCAGCGGACAGGAGTATATCGACGTTACCCCACAAGCTGCTGAACTGATGGGGGAACGCAGGAAGCCTACAGACAAAGTTTTCTATGACTTCATGAGTGCATCACCAACCAATCATGCCATCAAGGAGTGGATGCTTCGTGCTGGCATCACGAAAGAGATTACCTTCCATTGCGCCCGGCATACCTTTGCCGTCATGATGCTTGACCTCGGTACGGACATCTACACCGTTTCAAAGCTTTTGGGCCACCGAGAACTGAGCACGACCCAAATCTACGCAAAAGTGCTCGACAAGAACAAACAAGCAGCAGTTATGAACATACCAGATATAGGTCTTGAAAAGGAGCCATAATTTTGCCGCATCATTTGCCGCATCTTTTGCCGCATCATTTGCCGCACCTTTTGCCGACCCATTTGCCGACCCATTTGCTGGAAGTTTGCCGAAACACGTTTTGCATCATTGAGGCATCAAAATGTTAAATCCGTTAACCAAAACGCCCGAAACGCTGATTTTACGTTTAATTTGTCGCGGCAAAAATAGCGGCAAACGCTGCGGCAAAAGTAGCGGCACCTGCTGAAATTTTGCCTATACATATAATATATAATATATAAATATATTGGGATAGTAGAAAGAGTAAAATAGGGGTTTGGGGAAAGATGACAAAAAGCGAAACGGTGTCAATTTGTTGCCGTTTCGCTTGCTTTTTATTCTGATCCTTTGAACTGCTTGCCTGTTCCAAGCAGTAGCCATGTGGCATTTACCTTGAAATACTTGATAAGGGGAAGCAGCCATGCCACCTCGAAGAACCCCCTACCCATATCTGCACGCTGGGCGTACAGGTGTCGTTTGTCGATGCCGTATGTATCACAGAAGCCCGTCATACCACCTGGCACCTTGCTACTATCGAGCAGAACCTGCAGGGTGTCGAAGAACCGCTGCTGGCAGTCGATGGTCTCTTGTTTGTATGCGCGTCTCTTACTCATAAGCCTCTAAGTTCTTTGATTGACTCCAATAGTTCTGCTGTCTTACCATCTGTCGATGTACCGAGGGCGTTCTGTAGGTTGAACTGGGCTTCTTCCAGAGCTTTGTCGCTGATGCCGTTCTTTATGCAATCTATCAAGGCTGCAATAGCCATTTCATAATACTTTTCCATAAATCTTTTGATAATTAGTTTTAATGATATTATAATCTTCCTCATTCAGTTGGAAGAATGTTTTGCCATTAAGCTGAGCCTTCATCATGTCGATGAACAAATCCTGTGGAATGGCAATCTTCCACTTATCAACAAACTCTTGAATCCTAACTCTCATCCTTTCTTCCTTTCTCAATTATTGAAATCAGCCTGTCCTTTACGTTATTCTCCATAATCAGTTCCAGGATTACATGGTATTCTTCGAAATAGCCCCCTTGACAAGAAAAAGATTCAGAATATCATCTTTCTCAATCTCAAACGGGTCAAAGTCCTTATTCTCTGACACGCACAACACATGAGAGTTGTCAGAACCCTGCCTCAGATACTTCACCATACGATTACCTCCCCTTGTGATGATAAGGTAGACGTTTCCGTAATCAATAAACCGCTCTGTCCATTTCTTCAGGATAATAATCTGCCCGTTCTTGTAGAGCGGCGACATGGAGTCTCCATACAGGTTCACAGCATCTGTACAATCCTTGAACTCCGGTATAGATATGTCGATGAACCGTTTCGTGTCCCTGTCATTGAACAGTTCAATTCCTCCACCAGTTGCGTCAATATCAACCCAGTATCGTATCATCGAGAACTGCTCGCTTTCGTCAGGCTCTTTTAGCATATCACCCTCACCCAAAATCAGCCACTGGAGATTAAACACGCTGTCGAACGCCTTATTGAAGCGGCGAAGGAAGTTATCAGTTAGTACATTTTCAACGCCCTTCATTGCCTTAGACACATTAGAAGCCGTTGACTGCATTCTGTTTGCCACTTCTTCTTGCGTATGAATTATCCCTCTGCTTCGGAGATAATTATAGGACTTTTGAAATCTTTCCTTTCTGCTCATAACCACTTTTCTTGTTGTTAAATTATTAAATTTTCTTAATATAACAACAAATATTGCTATTTCTTTTTGTAATAACAAGTAATGTTGTTATCTTTGCACCGACAACCGTTAAAAGTTGCGACAAAGATATGTAAAAAGTGCGTAACAAAAGAACAAATTTAGAAAAAGTAACTAAAATGGAAGCAAAATCATTCAGAGAAATCTATGAAGAGTGCGCCAAGCGGCCACCACTCCCTACCCCTCGCAAGGAGTTCATGGCGAAAGTTGCCAGCCTTACCAAGCGCAGTGAGTTCACGGTGCGTATGTGGTGTACTGGCCGACAGACACCTGATCCTCTTGCCCAAAGTGTGATATCCAAGGAGTTCGGCATCCCTGCTGAAACTCTATTCCCTAAATCAGAATAATAAACGCAATACTGGTATGAAAAGAACAATCAAGACATGGCTCGATGCAAAGAGCGAAACAGGAACATTTTTAATGGGAAAAGATGGCCCCGTAACAAGGCGCGAGGTTCTTCTGGTAAACGGTATAACAATCTTTATTGCTGCAGGTGCTTTGGCGGCTGATACGTCCATTGTCGTTTCCGCAGTCTGTATAGCTTGTGCCGGAGTGCTTGTTAAGTGGCTCAACTCCCCCAACAACAATCAGAAGCATGGCAAGTGAGGAATATACACTAATCAATGAACGTCTCGACAAGATTGAGCGTCTGGTGCTTATGGGGTCTAAGGACATGCTGACTATAGAAGATGTTAGCCTTATGACAGGCTTCACCGTCAGCAATCTGTACCGCATGACTTCCAATAAGACGATACCATTTTACAAGCCTCTTGGTGGCAAGATTTTCTTCGACAAGACGGAGATTGAAAACTGGCTCCGTTCCAACAAGGTTGAAACAAAGGCTGTCACCGAATCGAAAGCAAGTACTTATTGTTTTACCCATAAATAATTAGTCCGTATGAATAAAAGTATTATTATCAGACAAATGTCTCTCTTGAACTTCAAGGGAGTGCGAGAGCTAACTGTGGACTTCGACGAGCACGAGACCAACATCTTCGGTGCTAACCACACGGGAAAGACCACCTTATTCGATGCCTTTGTCTGGCTCCTTTTTGACAAGGACAGCCAGGATCGCCAGAACTTCGGCATCAGAACCTACGACGAGGACAACAACATCATCCCGAAGCTGCCGCATGAGGTTTCTGCCTGCATCGAGGTGAACGGTGTTGAAATCAATCTCAAACGCTGCTTCGTGGAGAACTGGGTCAAGAAACGCGGCTCACAGGAAGCAGTATATGACGGCAACAGCGCGGAACGCTACTGGAACGATGTACCCTGCAGCAAGACTGAATTTGCCAAGAAGATTGCCGACATCTGCGACGAGAGCATCTTCAAGCTCATTACCAACCCTCTTTATTTCCCCTCCATGAAGCCAGCCATCCAGCGCGGTATGCTGTTCCAGATGGCAGGCGAACTCACCGATGCCGACGTAGCGGCCAGTGACCAGGAGAAGTTCGCCAACCTCGCCGAGCAGCTGAGCCACAAGACGCTGGATGAATACAAGCGTGAGATCGGAGCGAAGAAGAAGCGCATCAAGGAAGCCATCGAGACCATCCCTGCACGCATCGACGAGAACAAACGCCAGATGCCGGAGGCCGAGGACTGGTCAGCCCTTGAAAAGGACATCAAGGAGAAGGAGGCGAAGATTAAGGAGCTTGACGGCCAGATTGCCGACGAGGGCAAGGCTTACCAAGCCAAGGCACAGGAAACAGCCTCTAAAGCCAAGGAACTTGCCGAGAAGAAACGCCAGCGTGCCGTCCGTGAGAGTGCCGTCCGCGACGAACTGCTGAAAGACTTCTATAAGCAGACTGAGGACTACAACAACCGACGCATTGCAGCACAGCAGCAGAGCTTCGACATCAGCCAACGCCGCAGGATGGCAGAGTCTGAAATCAGACGTGAGCGTGAAGTCATCATCAGCCTACAATGTGACATCAACGAGCGTGAGCAGCGTCTTAACAGCCTCCGTGACGAGTGGCGCAGCATCAAGGCCCGTGAGTTCAACCCTGAGAACCTTGAAACCGTCTGTCCGCATTGTGGCCGTCCATATGAGCAGAGCCAGATTGAACGAAGCATTGAGGAACAGCGACAGGCATACAATGCGCACACCTCCCACCTGCTCACCGAGAATAAGACCAACGGCCAGAAGGTTGCCGCAGAGGTTTCCCAGTTGAAAGAGAGCATTGCCAAGTCCGAGGCAGTCATCAAGGAGAAAGAGGTGCTTCTGGCATCACTCGTTGAGAAGCCATTCACAGAGACGGCACCGACTCAGCCAGATATCACCTCCGGCATTGCCTCAGATGCAGAGCTTCAGCAAATCGACAAGGAGATTGCAGCACTGGAGGCAGAGATCGCCAAGCCCATCGAGAAGCCAGATACCGATTTCCTCACCGACGGAAAGAACCTCCTGCTGGAAGGCATAGAGGATGACCGCAAGCGTCTGGCAAAGCGTGATACCATTGCCGCCACGTTGAAGCGCATCGAGGAACTGGAGAAAGAGTTGAAGAAGAACAACGAGGCCCTGACTGAGCTTGAAGGCATCGAGTTCAACATCTTGGAGTTCGGCAAGGCGAAGGTGGCCATGGTAGAGGGCAAAATCAACAGCCTTTTCTCCATCGTCAAGTTCAAGATGTACGAGCGACAGATCAACGGCGGCGAAGTCGAGACCTGCGAGTGCATGATGCACGGCACCCCCTACTCCGTACTATCCAACTCAGAGAAAATCAATGCCGGGCTTGACATCATCAATGCCATCTGCCGGGCCAATGAGGTAAACGCCCCCATCTTCATCGACAACAGGGAGTCGGCCACCGACATCATAGACGTGGACTCCCAGGTAATCAATTTGATAGTTGACGCTTCCTGTACGAAGCTCAAAGTTCAATAATATTGTTTCACCCTAAATTCAAGATTGTATGTCACAGAATCAATCGACAACAGCCCAGCCGGGCGCACAGCAGCAACAGACTGCTGTAGTCAAGTACGAAAACGTTGCTGACCTCGTAATGAAGCGAGTCGAGAGCTTTACCGCTGACGGTAGCCTCGTACTCCCCAAGAGTTACTCGGTAGGTAACAATCTGAAATCAGCATGGCTTATCCTCCAAGAGGCCGTTGACCGCAACAACAAGCCAGTGCTGGAAGTATGCACAAAGGCATCCATTGCCAACGCCATTTTCGACATGGTTCTGCAGGGCCTGTCTGTAAGCAAGGCGCAAGGCTATTTCATCGCCTACGGAAACAAGCTGGAGTTCCAGCGTTCTTATTTCGGCACCGTTGCACTGGCAAAGCGTGTCGGTGGCGGCATCAAGCGTGAACCAGTCGCCAACGTCATCTATGAGGGTGACGAGTTCGTGTACACCATCGATCCAGAAACAGGACTCATGAAGGTCATCAAGCACGACCAGAAGATTGAGAACATCGACGATGCCAAAATCAAGGCAGCTTACGCCATCACCACCTTTGAGGATGGCAGAACTGAGGTAACTATCATGACCATTGACCAAATCAAGAAGGCTTGGAATCAGGGAGCCACCAAGGGCCAGAGTCCGGCACACAAGAACTTCCCGGCCGAAATGTGTAAGAAGACGGTCATCGGCCGTGCCTGTAAGATGGTCATCAACAGCTCTGATGACGCATGGCTCTATGAGGGCAAGCAAGACGAGGATGATGTGGACACCGCACAGCGCCAGCGTGACGCAGAGGTGCAGGGCCGCTCTACTACCAAGCTCGAAGATGCGGAGTATGAGGACGTCACGAACAGCGGAACCACTCAGCAGCCGCAGGGTCAGGACTCCGGCACAGCTCCTGCCCCAGCTCCTGCCGCTCCCGCGAACGATGACGAACCAGGTTATTAACCCATCAAAGCCAGACGAAGTATGAAACTGCATATCCTTGGAAGCAACTCACTTGGCAACTGCTACGTTTTGGAGGCCGCCAGCGGCTCTCTGATAGTAGAGGCAGGTGTAAGGTTTCTGGAAGTGAAAAAGGCTCTCAGATTCAAGATAAACGGCATTGTAGGGGCAATCATCAGCCACCATCACAATGACCACGCCAAGTACATCGGCGAACTGGCCGCTTCCGGGGTACTGGTTCTGGCACTCTCTGAGACACTTGAAGCCAAGCAGCTGCTCGGTGCTCCATTCACACGGGCCATCGAGCCGCTGCACGGCATCAAGGTTGGCGACTTCAAGATTATGCCGATTGCCCTCAATCATTCCAACAATGACGGCACACGATGCGGATGCCTCGGTTTTGTCATTGACCATCCCGAAAGCGGAAGGATCCTGTTCGTCACCGACACCATGACGCTTGACATGGTTGTGCCTCGCATGAACCACATCATGATTGAGGCGAACTATGCCGACGACATTCTAACCAGGAATATTGAGAACGGCAGCGTTCCCCCGGCTATGCGCCCCCGTCTGCTGAAATCCCACATGGAGATTGGTACCACCAAGCTCATACTACAGGACAATGACCTATCGGACGTAAGCAACATCATCCTGATTCACCTCTCCGACGGAAACTCAGACGAGAAGCGTTTTGTCCGTGAGGTCTCAGAGCTGACGGGAAAGTGCGTGTACGCTGCCAATGCAGGCATGACGCTCGACCTATCCAAAGAACCGTACTGACATGGAAGTATGTAAGACAGACATCAAGAACATCATCCAGTTTCTGGAAGAGTCTGCTGCCCTCATTGAGGAAGAGGTTCAACGGAGAAATGCGCTCGGCATCGGAACACTCCGCTTGCAGAACCGCGCAAGGCTCATGCGGCTTATGGCGAAGAAGCTGGATAAGAAACTCAAATCATCAATTAAAGAAAGTAACAATGGCAAAGAAAGCAATCAAGAAGAAAGTTGAGACGCGGAAGGATGAAATCCGCATCACGACAGCTGACCCGAAGCGGATGCTTAACAAGTACATCTGCAAGAAGGTCTTGAAGACGTGGAAAGAGACGTTCTTCGACCACGACACGGGAAAGCTCTGTGAGATAGAGCGCAATGAGGTGCTTTTCGAGAAAGGCACTCTCATCACCCGCGACGTTCTCCAGAAGATTCAGTTCTCACAGGCAGCAGGGGAATGTAAGGAGATTGAGGTCAGCAATCAGAACCGCGAGGCCTACGAGCTGGAGAACACGGCCCTCTACCCCTACAGCGTGAACGTCCGCATCGGAAAGGATAATCTTCGCTTCATCCTCTACGCCTGTGGCATTGAGAATGTTCTGGAAATCATGCGTGACTACCTGGAGCTGAACAGGAGCGGCGGTTTCGTGTTCACGGCCATCAAGGAAATGGACTCCTGCATCATCCTCACCGATGAAATGAGCAAGGAGAATATCGACGTGGCCTATATTCAGGACAAAATCGACATGGAAACCTACATCAATGCCAAGACAGAGAGCAAGGAGGATGAAGAACCTATCAGGGAGGATCAGAAGAAGTTCTTCCAGATGGATATGAAGATCACCTATGACGATGGCGTTGAGCTGCACCAGTCCTTTATCGTGAACACCATCGACACGAACCGTGCCTTGGTGGTCATCAGCAGGTATCTGCAGGAATGCGAGGAAAAGTGCAAGGAACGTGCAGAGAAGGAAGGCGGCGAGTACCAGGTGCGGACGGCTACGCTCTGCATCGAGAAAGCCGTGCCTATGCCTGCCAAGGGCTTTGTTCCGAAAGAGTTCTCACTGGTTTATAACGAGAAGTAGAGATTATGGCATTAAGAGACCAACCATGTTTGCCGTTGAACGTGCAGGACTTCCTCAACGATGAAAAGTTGCTGGAGTGTTCCGCATCGGCAACAGGCATCTACATCAGACTGATGTGTATGATGCATAAGTCTGACCCCTACGGCAAGATAGCCATCAAGTCGAGGGATATTTCCCTCTTCGGTGGTATCGAGCCGCTGGAGCAGTTCGCATCCCAGTTGGTTCGTCACATGCCATACGACAAGAAAGAGATTCTTAACGCCCTGAAAGAGCTTGTCGGTGAAGGTGTCCTCTACGTGGAAGGCAACTATCTGTGCCAGAAGCGGATGATACGCGACTCGGAAATCAGCGAGAAGCGTGCAGAAGCCGGACGCAGGGGGTCATCCATCACCAACAAGCGTTTTGCCGCGACAAATGATGCAGCAAACGAGACGGCAAATCCATCGGCAAAAGCCCCGGCAAAGCCGAAATCCGACGTCAAGCACAAGTACACAGATACGGTCAAGATGACTGACGCTGAGTACTCAAAGCTGGTGGAGGAATACGGCGAGGCCGGAGCAAAGAGGATGGTTGAACTCCTTGATAACTACAAGGCCGCTACTGGCCGATCCTACAAGTCAGACTACAGGGCAATTCTCAACTGGGTCGTTGACAAGTACAAAGACGAACTGAGGAAGAGCGGCAAGGAATCATCTTCTGGAACTAATCAAGTGAATGATTTATGGAAATAAAGAACGAGAAAGGCGAAGTGATCCGCACGAACAGAATAGACCTCCTTCTGGCAAAGATGAAGCAGCGCGGCCTGTTCAATGACATTATCCGCTACCGCTACACGGACTATGACATCAACGAGTCCCTGCAGATGATAGAGATACTGGGTAAGAGCAGGACGCAGAAGTTCGTGATTGACGATGAAAACCGCTTTACCTATACGAACCTGATCAAGTGGGTACACGGCGACGCTTCCATGCAGTGCCTCGATGCTGACAGCAAGGAGGTGCGCAAGGGGGACTTGAAGCGTGGTATCTATATTGCCGGGAACACTGGCACGGGCAAGTCGTGGGCTCTCGAAATCATCCTCGAATACTCACGCTTGATGGGATTCCAGATAACCTTCGATGACAAGCTCAATCAGCTTGTCTGGGCTAACGTAAGTGCAGATGATGTTTGTGCCAGATTCACCAATACTGGCAACATCGACGGCTATAAGAAAACCAACATCATCGGCATTCAAGACCTTGGGGCAGAACCTACGGAGTGCTGCTTCATGGGAAACAAACTGGAAGTCCTGCGTACCCTCATTGAGTCGAGGGGTGACAGGACGGATTTAATCACATTGTTCACCTCAAACTATCCCATGTCCCACAAGACCCTTATCGAGCGTTACGGCGACCGTGTGGCCAGCCGCCTTGTGGAAATGTGCAACTACATGGAGATAAAGGGAAAGGACAGAAGAAAACTTTAATTCAACGCAATATTGATATGGCAACAAAGAA
>ODAI011331844.1_pt1 | contig 37850 bp, 30 predicted proteins | sample 1539321 | NCBI WGS metagenome assembly ODAI01 (sample SAMN02144231, study PRJEB22623) | gut metagenome | biome: sheep rumen | host: Ovis aries | place: New Zealand
CTGCGCTTTTGTAAGGCTGTAACGAGTCTGGTAAAATGAATTTGACATAAGCATTTCCTTTACGGAGTTTTTCAAATTCATTTTACCAAAGGTTTTGCTTATGTTTTATTTTTCGACTTTACCAACACGTCCTAATTCCACATTCCTCATTGAAATAAAGGGGTTTTTAGTCTGTAAAGATAGCTTTAACGGCAGTTTGTGTATCAGTCAGCGGGAAAAGTTCATAGCCGACGCGATACTTATAGCCAAGACGCTTCAAAGTTTCGTAAACTGCATGATAATTAATTTCGCCGGTGCCTGGTTCGTGACGTCCGGGACAATCGGCAATGTGAATATGCCCAATTTGGTCGAAATATTTTTCAATGTTATAGCAGAGCGCGCCCTCGTTATACTGCATGTGATAAGCGTCGAACAAAATCATCAGATAAGGCGAATTGATAAGGCGCGTAACCTCTGCTGCCATTTGCGTTGTCTGCAAGAAATTGCCGACGTGGTCAACTTTGATATTCAAGCCCTCAAGGTTCATGCGAATTTTATATTCTTCCGCGAGCTTGACGGACGCAAGCAAAGCATTATACATGGAGCAAAGCTTGACGGTGTCAGAAAGTTCGTCGTAGTGATTAACGACAATGCCGCCGTCGCCGAGCGCGTTTGAATGAATCGTAACGGTTTGTGCGCCAACTTTTTTAGCTGCGTCGAGAGAAGCCTTGAGATTTTCGAGATATTTTTCTTTGTGCGTGGGGTCGACGAGCGAAAAATCATTGTCGCCATTGAAACCGCTGATATTAATTCCGGCTTCCTGCGCGGCATCGCGAACTTTATCTAAATCGCGGATTCTCCAATCCCAAAATTCAACTGCCTCGAAGCCGTCAGCCTTAGCCGCCGCAAATCTCTCGTAGAAATCTTTTTCAGTGTAAAGCGTGTCGATACAAGCGCAACGTTTCAACATGCTCAACGCCTCCTTACACGTCAACTTCCGAAATTTTAACGGGGCGACCTTCCTTGCAGGATTTAGTTGCCGCCGCCGCCATAAGCACCGGATAAAGTCCGTCCTCAACGGTTACAGGTGTTTCTTCGTTGTTGATAACTGCTTTTGCAAACGCTTTCATCTCGGAAACAAAAGCTTGCTCATATCTGTCCCACATTATTTGATAAGCCGTGCCGCCGACTGTGCCGTTAGCGTCTGCGAAAGTCGCAGTGTTGGGAATGTCATTGCCGTTCATTGCAACGCCTTTTTCGCCGAAAACTTCGACGCGCTGGTCGTAGCCGTAAACTGCTTTGCGCGAATTGTCGATAACGGCGATTGTGCCGCCCTTGAATTTCAACGTAACGACTGCAGTATCAACGTCGCCAGCTTCGCCGATTGCCGGGTCAACCAAAACTGCACTTTGAGTGTAGACTTCCTCAACTTCGTCGCCCGAAAGAAATCTCACCATGTCGAAATCATGAATCATCATGTCGTAGAAAATACCGCCCGAAACTTTAACATAAGCAATCGGGGGCGGTTCAGGGTCGCGAGAGCTGACCTTAATGATATGCGGCTTGCCAACCTTGCCAGCGCGAACCATATCGTAAACTGCGCGGTGGTTGTGGTCGAATCTTCTACAAAAACCTATTTGGCACTTGACTCCGGCTTTTTTCACTGCGTCAATAGCTTCATGAACTCTCTTGATGTCGTAATCAATGGGCTTTTCGCAGAAAATGTGTTTGCCTGCCTTCGCCGTCTCGATAATATATTTGGAGTGCATGTCGGTTGAAGAACAAATCGCGACCGCTTCGATTTCGGGGTCGTTCAAAATGTCGTTAGCGTCTTTGGTGACGTTCTTGATACCGAACTGAGCGGCATAAGCTACGGTTTGCTCGTTAGCGAACGGGTCAGCAACCGTTTTAATTTCGAGTTCAGGCACGAACAGCGAAATATTTCTGATATGCACTTTTCCAATACGTCCTGCTCCGATTACACCAATTTTCATATAAAACCCTCCCTAAGTTTGACTAAGAAAAATTTTTACGTTATGCGTATGATAAACTTTTGGGCAGATTTTCCCAGTCAGAAACTTTTTTTTAAAGCTTTGATTTTGTTTAGGTATTGGAAGGCATAAGAAAACACCCCAACCAAAATTTTTTGGCGGAGTGTAATTTTTTTGATTAGGATAAAAATTTTTCGCGATATTGACCAGGCGTTAAGCCCGTATTTTTTTTGAAGACCTTGACGAAATATTGATAATCGCTGAACCCTCCGGCGGCGGCAATATTTTTTATCTTCTCGGAAGTCGTCACGAGCCGCTTTTTTATATGCTCAATTCTTAGTTCCGTAAGATAATCGCTAAATCCTTTGTCCAGTGATTTTTTAAACAGCGTCGAAAAATATGACGGATTCAGGTGAACCGCCTTCGCAACATCGGATTGCGAAATGTCTTCGTGATAATGCGCTTCGATATATTTCAACGCTAAGCGAATCGCCGGATGCAGATAATCTTTTCCTTGCCGCCCGCGCAGGTCTTGTAAAAATTTTTCCAGTCGCGAAAACCATTCCGAAAAATTTTCCGCTTGCAACGGATTGGGCAATAAATTCCGCTCAGCTTTAAAAAGTTCCCCTATAAATGTTGACAAAATTTCGGGGTGAAGTCTCGCGCCCAAAAGTTTTTCCCTAAAAATTTTCTGCGCGGCGGAAAAATCTTCGTCGGTGAAGCTCAACGCTTCAATCAGCTCGCGTCCAGAACTTTTCAGCTCGTCGACGATTTTTATTTCCAGCGGTGATATTTCTTCCAACAAAATAATTTTCTCGTCCAAATAATATGAATATGCGCGGGCGTCGTAAATTTTCTGCCACGCGCTAGATAATTCCGCTAAAGATTTTTTTTGCGGCGATATAAATATTTTGAGTTCCAAATTGAAATAAAGTTTCGCGAAATTGCTAAGCCGCTCGGCAATTTCTTTCCTAAATCCTTCGACTATCAAGCCCCAATGAAAAAATCCGCCGCGTTCCGAATCAAAAATCAGCGGCTGAACTCTATCGCCCAATAAATTTCGGCAAGTATTCAACGCCATTTCCGAAAACGCCGATAAAAAGTTTTCGCGCTCGCCTTCCGTTAAAAGTTGCTCGCGTTCGTGCCATTTCTTTGGGATTATCATTAAAGCTACCGCCGATTTAAAATTTATATCAAAATTCGCGTCGCGTGCAAGCTCGTTAAGTTTATCATTGCCCGCGTCAAACGCCCTGAAAAAATCTTCCCGCAACTTTTTGCTACCAATTAACGCTAGTCGCTCTATGTCGAAATTTTCTTCCGCTTCAAACGAAATTTTATTCAGCGCGTCAAGCAATGTCTCTTCCGTCAAATTATTTTTCAAAAGGTAATCATCAATGCCCAGTTTCATCGCTTCTTTGACGTAAATAAAATCGTCGTGGCAACTCAAAATCAAAATGTGCGTGCGCGGTGATATTTTTTTTACTTGCCGCGTCAATTCTATCCCGTCCATTATCGGCATTGATACATCAGCAATCAAAATGTCCGCGCCACTGCTTTGCAAAATTTCTAATGCCTCTCGACCATTTTTCGCATCGCCAACAATATAAAATCCTTGAGCCTCCCAATTTATCATCTGCTTTAAATACGTTCGTACCAAAAAATCATCGTCGACGATTAAAACTTTTTTCATTCCTAATTCCTCATTCCTAATTCCTAATTGCCTTTAAAAGTCCTCCTGTAATAAAAATTCTTCCGCATTTTCGGCAGTGATAAGTTCATTGCTTATAAAATTATATTTTTCCACCGGCTGTTTATTTAAATGCGCCGCGACAACTTCTATTGCTAATTTCCCGGATTCGTGCCCGTCTTGCGAAATTAATGTGTTAATTTTCCCGTTCTTAATCGCCATTATCGCATCATTTTGCGTATCAACTCCTACAATCATTAAATTATCCGCCACTTCAATAACTCCTAGCGTCATAATCGCGCTAGTCACGAAAATTCCTTGCGTGTTCGGGCGTTCGCGCAAAAGTTTTTCCGCTTGCGTCATCGCTTGCCGATATTGAGTTTCCGCCGCCATTGTTTTGCCGATTCTTAGCGAAGAATTTTTTTCTATGTAATTTACAAAGCCCAAAGTCCGATGAATATGCGCATTTTGATTCGCACTGCCAGAAATTACGCTGACTTCCGCGCCTTCAGGCAGATTTTTTATCATAAATTCCGCCGCTTTCTCCCCAATCGCGTAATTATTCGAACCAACATAAGCAATTCCAGCAATTTCTTCGTCAATCGAAAACACAGGAATATTTTTTTCCCGTGCGGCGTCAACAAATTCTTGCGTGTGATTAATATTCGTCGGCGAAACAATCAGCGCGTCAATTCCATTGTCCAAAAGGTCGCTTATAATTTTATTCTGTTCAGCAAAGACGGTTTCATTTTCGGCGGTTATGACAATTAATCGCATATTATTTTGTTGAGCCGCTTGAATCATTCCAGAGCGCACCGATAGCCAATGCTCGCTGTCCATTGCCTTCAATACAACGCCGATTGTGCGACTTGGAATAAATTTTTCTTCCGATTTTTGCATGGAATAGGAAATTACCGCGATTAAAAGCATTGCTAGTATCCCATAAAATAATGCAATAAATTTTGTCATTTAATCACCTCTGCCGGAAGGTAAATTGATATTTTAGTATAAGTTTTACCGTCACTTTCGCATAAAACTTCTCCGGAATCGCCGTAATAAAGTTTTAATCGTTCTTTTATGTTTGAAACGCCTATTCCAGAAAAGCCCCCGTGCGCTTTTTTATCTGACGGTTTCGCTGATAAATTCTCCAAAATTTCGGGCGAAATTCCCTTTCCGTCATCTAAAATTGAAATTATTAACTTACCGTTGCTTATTTCTGAACTAATTATTATTCGGCAAAATGTTTTTTCGGGGCTTGGCGCGTGCAAAATGCTATTTTCTACGAACGGTTGAAGAATTAATCGCGGCACTCGGCAAGATAATGTTTCTTCCGCTAAGTTAAAATCGACCGCGAATGAATTCATTAATCTAAATTCCTGCAACGCAACATATTTTTTCAACGTCGAAATTTCTTCCGCTAACGTTCCAAATTCTCCTTCGCGATTCGTGCTTACCTGCAATAGCTCGATAAAATTTGCTAAAAGTTCGCCGATATTCTTCGCGCCTTGAATCATAGCCGCAAACCGGATTGAATTCAACGTATTATAAATAAAATGCGGGCGAATTTGATACTGCAAAGCGTTTAATTCGGCTTGACGCTTTAAAATTTTTTCGTTCTCCAGATTATCAAGCATGTGATTAAAACGCTCGGCAAGATAGCCAATTTCGTCATTGCCTTCAACTTTTGCTCGCAATGAAAAGTTCCCGTGCCCCACGTCTTGCATAATTTGCGCTAAATTTTCAACTGGCTCATTGAGTTTTGCAGACAAAACATAAATAAGAAATGTCGACAAAATTAATATAAAAATTACACCCAATACACTAAGAATTTGCATAAAAATTATTTTGCTCTCAATTTTTTTCCTATTTACAAGCAAAGTTATTTTAAAATGCGAAAAAGGCATTTCAACTTCGGCACTTATGAAATCTTTTTTATTCAGAGTGGAATAAGCGCGACTTTGTGAAATAATATTGCCCGCCGCGTCGAACATTAGCGCAATATTTGAATTATCAGAGCCTAAATCGTCAATAAAATTGTAATAAAGCCCACGTTCGCTAATTTGCGTCGTTACAAATGCATTTTCGCCGGAAATTTCAGCCTTATAAAGGAAAATTTTTTTCTCGGCAGGATTAAGGATATTTTCTGCAAAAATTGGACGCATACCGCTTTGATTATCGATAATATTTTGCCATGCTACGGAATCTTTATCGTCGAGTTTCTGAACGGAATTATATTCTTCGGAGCGAATTAAAATTTTCTTATCGGGCATAAATATATAAATGTCGTCTGCCAAAGGATTTTTTTCGCGATAAGTTTTGAGTTTGCTAGCAATTTTTGGATAATTTTGGCTCGCAAGAGAAGTTTTAATGTCATCATCAAATGAAATATCTAAATTCGCCCGATAAATTTTTTGAAAGCCTGCATCGGCATTTTTCGCGCCTATATAAACTCGTTCATAAAGCGAATTAGCATATTCTGAATAAAAATATTCTGCGGAGTAATGATAAAACAAAAGCATTGCGAAGATTATAGCCAAAACATTTATGACAAGCGCGGCGAGAAACATTTTTAAACGCATATTCCAAACGATTTTCATTGCTCGACTTCCCAACGCCGATTTTATCTGAAAGTAAAAGTTGCGGCAAGCGTCTTGTTAAAATGAAAAGACTATGATAATATTTCCGACAGCATAAAAATTTTAAGGAGGGTTGAGTTTGGCTAAACGAAATATTTTTGAAATGCTCGGCTTGGAGTTTGACCCTCCCGACAACATAAAAAAAATTCGCGCCGCCTACGAAAATTGGAAGAAGAGATTAACTTCCGAACAAAATACGACCGTCGACCCGACGCGCCTTGCTGAAATTCGCGAAGAACTTCAAATGGACGAATATATTTCGCTTACGTTGGATAATCCGCGCTTTCGTCAGCGCGAAGCGGAATCACTCAAACAACAGCGCGTTGAGGAGCTACGGCTTTATATTGATATTCAGCGCGGCGACACGTCCGGCACGTTGCAAGTTAATCAGGCGCAAATTCGGCAGATAAAAGACAAGTTACGTCTAAGTTTGGCAACGATTGAGGCGACTTATCGCGAACAAGGCTTTGAGGTTAAGCCAATCAAGACGACGCAGAAAATTTTGATGACGCTAAATAATTTCTTCCTGTCTGATTCGGTTATGGAGGAGCTAAAGAAAAATTTCGCGATATTCCAAACCGTGCCGGACGAAAAAAATTTTTCGTGGTCGGCAAATGTTCACGACCTTTACGAGCTGGCTTATTATTTAGAAAATCAGATTGAGCCTTCGCCCGATTTTTATAAGAGGCGCGACACTGACGAATTGCGCGAAATTTTCCGTCAAGAGGCTAAGAAAGTTTCTTCACCAATCCCGCAATGGCAATCGATTAAAGCTTTGCTAAATCTCGCGCAAACGCAAGTTTTTAACACCGACGATAGCCGCTTTAAATACGACCACTCGTTGAAGATTGAGGCGCTGGAGAAATTTTTCGCTCAGATAAAATCTGCGCCCGAACTTTTCAAGCGCGATAACTACTTTGCTGACAACTGCATAAATCGCATTCGGCGCACTTTTCCCAATCTGCTGAACTATGAACTAAGTGCCGCGCTTTACAACAAGGCGGCGGGACTTCTCAAAAATCCTTACGAGGCGATTGATGACGCCGGCGAAAATTCTTTTTGCATGACCTGCGCCAACTGCGGAGCCTTTGAAAATTTCCGGACTCGCGAAGAGGCACAACGCGCCCATTGCAAAATTTGCGGCGAAAGTTTTTATATCGATTGTCCGAAATGCGGCAAGAAAATTCCCGCGACTGCTGAACATTGCACGGCTTGTGACTTCTCCTTTACGGAGCTTAGAAATTTTTCAAAGTATATCGGCGACGCAAATTCAATGCTTGACCTTGTCGAACAGGCGCGCAACGCCGATGAGTCAGTTAATATCGTCACGGCGGAAATTGTTAAACTACTTGCCAAAGCCCGTCAACTTAAGCCTGAATCCCACGAGCTGAAAAAAATCGAATGGCGTATCAACAAGACTGCCGCCGAAATTAAAAGACGAGAACTTTATTCTTGGGCGGAAAAGAAATTGCCGAGCTTGTCGATTGCGCCTGATAGAGCCGTCAGCGATTGCGTCGAAATTTTGCGCAAGATTAAGGACTACAAGCCCGCGCAGGACAGATTGAAACTTATTACGCCGCGCACGCCGCCCGCTATTATCGCGACCCTTAAAGAAAATTATTCGCCGCCGAATAACTCTGCTATCGGGAAAATTTCAGTTAGTGCAAAATCTACTAATACTGCCGCCGGTCTGGTTTGTAATGTTTCGTGGCAAGCCGCTAACGATTTGGGCGTTGCCTATACGCTGATTAGAAAAATTGACGGTGAGCCGAAAACTTATCGCGACGGAGAAATTTTGATTGAGAATACGGATAAACTAGAATTCAACGACACCGACGTTAAACCCGGAATTTTATACGGCTACGCGATTTTTTCGACGCGATTTGGAACTATTTCCCCGCCTAAAACTACGACTGCCCTTCACTATAGCGACCTTGACGCGAAAAAGTTAATCGCTAAGACTGAAGACGGCTTTTGTAAATTTATTTGGCGATTGCCTTCGGAAACTTGTTTAGGCGTGCGGATTTTGCGCAGTGACAGTGCGGGAAAAAGCGTCGTCGTTGCCGAATGCGAGCAAAATTCTTTCGTCGATAGGAACGTTAAAAACCGCAAGCAGTATCAATATCGGTTGCAATGCGTCTACTACGCCGCAGAAGATAACGCCGCCAATAATGAAAAATATTTCGCCCGACAGAGCGAGGAAATTTACAACAAGGTTTGGAAGATTGAGCGTAATTATAAATACAGTCACGGCTTGACGGTCACATTGACGCCCGAACAGCCGCCTAAGTGCGTGGAGAATTTAACTTGTAGCGTAAAGGGCGGGCGCGTTCATTTTACTTGGAAATCGACGGGCGATTTTTCGCTTTGGTTTAAGGAAGTCGACAAGGAAGCCGCGCAAACTTCAATTAGGAATTCGGAATTAGGAATTAGGAATGATAATTTTGAGTTGAATAAGGTTGACGAGATTTTAGGCAGTGGCGTCGTCTGCAAGAGGGCGGAAAGTTCCGACGAAGCTTGCGACTTTCCGTTGAGTAGCGACACCGTTAAAATTGCCGTAATTAGCGCGACTAAGGAATTGGGATTGCTTAACGACATTGTAACTTGCGCGAATATTGAGCCTTGCGAGATTGACGCCGCTAAAACGCAAATCGACGCGGGCGGCTTGAAACTCGTTTTAAAATCCGTGCCCGAAAATCTCTACATGATTCACTACAAAATTAATACTAAGGACGCCGACGAACTTTACGCGACGATTGAGACTGCCAAAGCTAGGCAGATGAATCGCATTTACGCCAACAAATACGCGCAAGATACTTTCATTTCGCAAAGCCATCTGCCACCTAAAGAAATTTATATTACGGTTATAGGCGAATACAAATTCAGCGACGGGACAGCAGCTTATTCTGCGCCAAGCACTTTAATTTTAAACAATCGCCCGAAAGAAATTATTTCGTATCATTTGGAGTGGGGCACGAGTGGACTTTTCAAGAAGGAAATTCACGCTAAGGATTGCAAGCTGATTGTCGAGAGCGCAGCGCATTTGACGCCGAAAATGTTTCTAGTCTGCCGCCGTGATGGGCGCATGAATATCGAACTTGGCGATTCTTCCACGAAACTTTTAGGCACCGTTCGCGAATATCCTGCAGGTTATAGCGGCGGTCGTCTCGAAATTGATTTACCTAACGATACATGGAAAGACATTTCGTCGGGCACGGTCGTTAAGCTCTTGATTTCTAAGGAAGATGAGCGGCGTTTTGAAGTAAAAGCTTCGCGCCCCGACAGTTTGACCGTTCCGAAAAAGTAGTTAGGTTATTAGGGAATTAGAACTATTTCCCTAATTCCTTATTACTCTATTTCCCTTAAAGAGGTTTATATATGTTCAATTTCCGAAACACAACCGCCATTTGCCCGCATTGCTTGAGGAAAATTAAGCTCAGCGACTTGAAATTTTATTGCGTGCCCGACGAAGATAACCGCCACGAAGTCCGCCTGTCCTTTGTCGATAAATTTAAAAACCGCTTGCCCGTCTGCAAAAGGAGATACTGCCGGAATCACGGCTTAACGATTCGCGAGGCGAGCTGCCGTTTCTGCGGAGAAAGTTTGCCTCCGCAAATTTTATTTCACGATAAGTTTTTGAGTTTCTGCGCGGTAGGCGTCGCGGGCGCGGGCAAATCTAGCTACTTGACAACTCTTATACACGAATTAAAATATTCAGGCTTGCCGTATATTTTGCAAGCTATGGACGTTGAGACGACAAAGCATGCGCAACTTAACGAGCAAAACGTTTACGAGGCGCGGCATTGTCTGAAGGGAACGGAAGCGGGAATTTCTCCTAAGCCGCAACTTTGGACGATTCTTGACAATTCCGAGAAGGGCGATAAAATTCCGACTTATGCGCTGACGATTTACGACGGAGCCGGCGAAGATTGCGAGCACATCGATTACACGCCGCTTGATTCTAAAATCAGCCGTTATCTTTCGGGCGCGAGAATGCTTTTGATAATGTTCGACCCGCTGTTATTGCCGAGCGTGCGTAGTGAAATTCGCTTTGAAACGCTTAATGCGTCAATGGCGACTGAACGTCAAACGAGTGCGCCCGCAAATATGGTTAGCATGGTGAATTCTTTAGCAAATTACATTCGCCGAAATTGCAACATTTCGCCCGGCAAAAGGATTGACCGCCGCGCCGCCGTCGTTATAACAAAGCTTGACGCACTGACCGAAATGCTTAATGGTTTTAGTTCCGACGCCGTGATTTTAAAGGAAAGCCCACACGTTAAAAGTCGCGGCTTTGTCGATTCTGATAGCCAAATGGTTGACCTTGAAATTCGCGACTGGCTCACGCGACAGGGCGAAACGGCTTTTCTTGGAGCTATCGACGCCAACTTTAAAGATGTGCGCGTTTTCGGCGTGTCGAGTTTCGGCAGACCGCCCGATATGCAAAAACGCCTTGCCAGAGTTCGTCCGCATAGAGTTTTAGACCCTCTAATATGGATGCTTGCTGGCGAAGGCATTATTCCAACTCTTTAGGGAGATGATTTTGTGGTTGAAAAGGAAATTAAAAAGGTGCTCAAGCCGATTTATATTGTCACTGAAAAGCTTGTTCCGACTAATCGCTCATTGTTAGATTTCGTCAATGAAAAGGCGGTCGGCAGAGGTACTAAGCGTTCGATTTATAAAATAAAATTTCTGGAAAAGGCGGAGAAAAGCAGTTATCAAGTCGCGAGCGTAACGCTAATTGAGTTCGAGAAGCATTTAAAAAGTTTGCAGGTTAGCAAGGAATACGAAGAAAGAATTCTCAAGGAAGCCAATAAAATTCTCGACGACGCTAAACAGCAAATAGAAAAAACTTACGGCGAAGTTCGTCGCTATATCGTGACTAAGGAATTGCGTAATGATTGCCTGAAGGAACATTTCCGCAAAATCCCTTCCATGAATGACGCACAGAATGACGCCATTTCCAAAGAAATTTTCTCTATGGCGATTGAGGAAGTCAACAAAAGCGAAAATCATAACATTGAAGACGTTGAGACGCAGTTCGATAAGATAAATTATATCGCAACCGCGCTTTTCAATATCGCCGCTGCAAATTCTTCGCCCGCCATCACCGAAAAAACGCCTGCTCCTAAACCTGCGCCCGAACCTAAAAAGCCGCAAAAAAAATCTTTCCTAGACCGTTTCTTTTAAGGGGTGAAACGCTTTGAAGAAATTTCTATTCGCACTATTAATTGCCTTTTCATTCCTAATTCCTAATTCCTCATTCCTAATTGAAGTTTCAGCGGCGGCAGAAAAAGTTCCGGTCAAAATCGCCCGCTTGCCCATAATTTTTCAAAGCACAATCCCCGACATTGACACTCGCGCCGCTCTCGAAACTAAAATTGAACGCGCTACCCATATTCCGCTAAATCAAACTTTGCAAGTCGCTGAATATCTCCCAATGGAAGATTCTGCCCAAGCCCTCAACGAAATTTGGCAGGAAATGCGACGCGAAAATAAAAAAACGCGCCTCAAGGACGCTATTAAACCTTTAGCAGAAAAAATCGACGCTGATATTGTCGTCTGTCCGGTTTTGCAAAGTTATAGTCAATGGGTCGACGGTTTTTCTAGTTTCGGCGAAACTTATATGCATAGTTATGTTCAAGTCGAGCTAATCGTTTACGACCGGCGCACCGACGATTTAGTTGATAAGAAGGCGTCGCAATTCTATAACGACACGTTCCACATTGCTGGTACTGCTTCTTATCTCGCCAAAAGCTGTTTCGATAATGTCATTGCTAAAACTAAGTTGCACGAACTCATTATGAACGTCGGCAAATAGATTATTTAGATTATTTCTTTGGAGACTTCTTGCAAGGGAACTTTAACCTGCGCGGAGGTCTCCAAATTTTTTACGGTGACGGTTGAACTGGCGATTTCGTCTTCGCCGATAATCAGCGCGAATTTTGCGCCGGATTTCGCCGCCGCTTTCATTTGAGCTTTCATGCTCTTTTTCGCAAAGTCCATAGCCGCCGAAATATTTTCCCGTCGCAAATCGGTTAGAAGTTTAAAGGCATAAGTTTCAGCCTCCGCACCGCTCGCAACTATGAACGCGGCGATTTTTTTATTTTGTTCGGGCAAAAGTCTTTGAAGTTCGAGCGCAAGCAAAATTCTTTCAAGCCCCGCCGCAAAGCCAACTGCCGGAGTATCATCGCCGCCGATTTCTTTTATCAAGCCGTCGTAGCGACCGCCGCCCGCCACCGCCGATTGAGCACCCAGTAGCGGATATTGAATTTCAAAGGCAGTTTTCGTGTAGTAGTCAAGCCCGCGCACAAGTCGGCTATCAACTTCAAAGTCGACGCCCGCCGCCGTCAAGAATTTTTTAACGGCGTTGAAATGCTCGCGGCAATCGTCGCAAAGACAAGTTTCAATCTTTGGCGCGTCCTCCATGAATTCCTTTAAGCCGTCAACTTTGCAATCGAGAATCCGTAGCGGATTTTTTTCCAACCGCCGCCGACAATCGCCGCAAAGTTCGTCGACATTTTCGCTGAAATATTCTGTGAGCTTCTTTTTATAAATCGGGCGACACGCCGGACAGCCGACAGTATTAATTTTCAATTTCAAGTCGCTAAGCCCTAAGCTTTTCAGAAATTCCCACGCCAATAAAATTATCTCGGCGTCAACGGCAGGATTTTTTTCGCCCAGAGCCTCAACGCCAAATTGATGAAACTCGCGAAGTCGTCCCGCCTGCGGTCTATCGTAGCGGAACATTGAGCCGATATAGAAAAGCTTCACAAGCCCCGCGTTGGCGTAAAGTTTATTCTGCAGATAGGCGCGAACAACCGACGCGGTATTTTCGGGGCGCAAAGTTATTGAGCGGTCGCCTCTGTCCGTGAAGGTGTACATTTCCTTATCGACTACGTCAGTGCCCTCGCCTATGCCGCGCTGAAATAATTCCGTGTGCTCAAAAGTCGGCGTCCTTATCTCCTCGTAGCCGTAAACCTTGCACAGCGTCCTAATTTTATTTTCAAGCCAAAGCCAAGCTTCCACTTGTCCCGGCAAAATGTCTTTAGTGCCTCTCGGCGCATTCGTCAGCAAAATTTCAACCCCCTTAAATTTTCAAATCGGAGACGGCGAATAAAACCGCGCTCCCAGAAATTTTAACGCGCTCGCCTAAAACTTCACATTGCAAAATTCCGCCACGTGCCGACGCTTGACGCGCAACAAGTTTTTTCTTGCCGAGCCGCTCCGACCAATACGGCGCAATCAGACAATGCGTCGAACCCGTCACTGGGTCTTCAGCAATTTTCAATTTCGGCGCGAACACTCGCGACACGCAATCAAAATTTTCACTGGCGGCAGTTACTGCTTGCGTAAGTCCTTCAAGATTTTTCAGCTTGTCGAAGTCTGGCGAAAGATTTTCAACCGCCTCTGCCGTCTCCAAAATCATTAGCAAATCGCGAGCAATATAAGCCTCAAGAATTTTCGCGTTAATAGCGTCTTGCATTTGCGCAGTCACAGGAATTTTCTTCGGGACGTACGCAGGGAAATTCATCTCGAAAAGATTTCCTTTGCGCTCGACTATGAACTTGCCGCTTAAAGTCTCGAACTCCACCACTGATAAATTTTTCTCAACCTGCGTCAAAATTACAAAGGCAGTTCCTAAAGTCGCGTGCCCGCAAAAATCAACTTCAGCGGCGGGCGTAAACCACCTTAGCCGATAAAAATTTCCTTCTTTAACCGCAAACGCCGTCTCTGATAAATTATTTTCACGGGCAATGTTAAGCATTAATTCTTCTGACGGAAATTCTTCGACGACGCAGACCGCTGCCGGATTCCCGCTGAAAATTTTCTCCGTGAAGGCGTCAACTATAAATTGTTTCATTTTTTCTCCTCGAAAAATACTCGATTAAATGCCTCAAAATTACGCAATTCATTTTGGCGGCAGTAAATCGCGAAAACTATCTCCTTGAAGTAGCCCACGAACTCCGGCACAACTTTTTTATAAGCCGCCGCGATAACGTCCGGATTATTTTTGAACGCACCGCAACCAAATGCGCCTGTTACGAAAATATCTGCGCCGTGATGAGCTACGACCGTGAACATGTGACGAATTCTTTTTTCCTGAATTGCGAAAAGTTCTTCGTCAGTAACTTTAACGGGCTTGCTATTGTCGGGATTGTAAGCGGTATTCGGACGCTCACGCAGATTCGGTGCCGCTACCGTTATCACGTCAACTGTATCCCAACCGTCACGCGGCAACCTTGCAGGTCTATCCACGTCAGTTTTGCAAACGATAATTTCCGGCGTGTAAATGCAAGCGTCGTCATAAAGAGCGTTCTGACGTTCGCGATTGACGCTGTAATAATTATTCCAATTTTCCTGCGTGTTGAGAACCGGATAAAGCGTCGAGCAACGACAAAGAGCTTCTTCTTGCGCCCGCGAACCATGCTTGACGCCGCCGCCGGGATTAGTCGCCGAAGCAAAATTATGCACCGCAATTCTAAGCTCCAAATGTTTATGTTGCATAGAAATCGCCGCGTCCAATGTTCTGCGCTTAGCAACTGTCACCGCAGTTTTTTTGAATCTTTTTGCGGGCAAAGGCGGATAATTTTCCGCACCGTAAAATTTCGTGAACTTTATCGAATCCTGAATCGCACGTTTCAAATTTTCGTCGCTCTGATAAAAATTTTGGGTGTCGCGAAAAATTTCAACTAACTCTTCATTCGTCACATTCGCCATTTTCTAATCTCCTCCCTTGTAAATTTCTGACAAAATATTTTCGCGCCGCGCAATGTATTTCTCAATGTCGCGCAGATAAGTCGTTAAATCCTTTGCATTGAATGCCGTCTGAATTTTTTTATTAGCAAAGTCCGGAATTTTAGTCGACGCCGCGCCGCCTATGCCCAAAATAGTTTGACGTTCGCCCATCATCTGAACGTTATAAATTCCTTCCGCGCCACGCTTGCACCAGCCGACATTTTCAATTTGTCCGGTCGAATAGCCTTGCCGATAAAGATAATACGGCAGATAATTTTTCCCGCGCAGAACTTTTTCGGCGAAAGTCTCCATGTCGCGTACTTCGGAATTACTCGGCAGGTCGAAATCTTCAATGCGGTTAAGCTCGTCAGCAAGACGCACCTGAAGTTTCGAGCCGCGCTTAATCGCTAAGGCGTGCAAAGTTATATCATCGGGCGCAAGCGCAAGAACTTTTTCCAAACTGTCCTTAAAGTCGCTAAGGCGTTCGCCGGGCAAGCCCAAAATTAAATCGGTATTAATTTTCCAATCGCTCGCCGTTCTAAGTTCGTTGAAAGCGCGAATAAAATCTTCGACGGAATGTTTTCGCCCGATAAAATCAAGCGTGCGTTGTTGCATAGTCTGCGGATTGACGCTAACTCGCGTGACGCCGAAATTTTTCATAACGGAAATTTTCTGCGCGGTTATGGTATCGGGACGCCCCGCCTCAACCGTGAATTCTTCAACGCCCGCGCCGCAGAAATTTTTATGGACAGTTTCAATCATCTCGGCGAAAAAATTTTCGGGCAAAGCAGTCGGAGTGCCACCGCCTATGTAAATCGTCTGAACTTTAAAGCCATAACGTTCAATCGAATTTTTCGCGGATTCAATGTCGCGAGTCAAAACGCTCATGAAGTCAGCGATTTTCTTTTCGGCGGGCAGGACGTGCGCAGGGAACGAACAATATAAACAGCGCGTCTTGCAAAACGGAATGCCAACGTAAATTCCAATGGTTTTATCGTCGCTTGAATTCAAAATCGATAGCTGGCGGATTGAAACTTCGGTTAAAAGTTCCGCCTTGTCGCGTTCGGTCAGATAATCAGAGCAAATGCGGCGGGAAATTTTATCGCGGTCAATGACGCCCTGACTTGTGACGCCGAATTTTTCCCTTAGCCAACGCTGAATAATTTTCGTCGGGCGCACTCCATGCAAAATTCCATAGGGCACATAGTCAAGCCCGAAATCTTCAGTAAACAACAGGTACAAATTTTTCTTAACAAGGCGATTAACTTCCGCGCCAAATCTTTCGTCGGAGCGGACGAGCGAACTTTTTCTCAAGACCGCTTCGCCGCCATAAACGGAAACTTTTATTCGCGTGATAACCCGCTTTCCGATAATCTCATTGAAAATTTCCACGCTGTCGAATTCTGCTGAGTCGTCGTTGATAATTTTAATGTCAAGGGAGCGCAACACTTCGCCGATAATTTTTGAGAAATCGCCGCCAACGAGCCGAAGTGTTTTTATCTTAAGGCTCAACAACTTCACCTCTCTTGGCTAGACACTCACTACAATAGCCGAAAAATTTTACTTCGTGATTGACAATCTGAAAGCCCGATTTTTTCTCTATATAAGCCTCTAACTGGTCAAGTAAATCTTCGTCAAATTCGATAACGTTCTTGCAGTTAAGGCAAATCAGATGGTGATGATGATGAGCTTTTGGGTCGGCAGTATTGAGTTCGTAGCGGGCGCAACCGTCGCCGAAATCCACTTGAACGAGAATCCCAAGCTCGCTCAATAAATCAAGGGCGCGATAAACCGTTGCCAAGCCAATATCCGATTCATTTTCGCGCAGAATGTTATAAACGTCTTCCGCGCTCATGTGGTGATAGTCCGAGTGGTCAACGAAAACTTGAAGAATTTCCTTGCGTTGCGGCGTCGTTTTATAACCGCGCTCCGATAATTTCTCGCGCAAGTCCTTCGTGCCGAACATTTGATGATTTTCGCTCATGTTAAATCCTCCTTCATCGTTTGGAAAGATTATAGCATTTATCGGCGAAATATTCAAAAAAACTATTTGACTTAAAGCGCAGTTTATGATTTATCTTATTAGCTGAGGTGAACTTTATGACAGATAAAATTTTCCTAGAACTTCTGCGCAGGTACAAGGCGGGCGAAGTTGCGGAAGAAAAAATACTGGACGCGCTGAAAAAGTTTTCGTTAGCGACGGAAAGTTTTGGCTTTGCGAATATTGATTACGGGCGCGAACTTCGGCAAGGTTTCCCTGAAGTCGTCTATTCGCCGGGCAAGACAAAGGAGCAACTCAAAATCATTTTTAAAAAACTCTACGAAAGGAGCGCGGGCAATTTGATAGCGAGTCGGGCAAGTCGCGAGCAATTTGAATTTTTGCGCGATGAAATTCCGGAAGCAATTTTTGACGAAGCGGCGCGAATGATTTACGTTGACCGAGATAAAACTTTAAAGCGCGATGAGCAGAAGAAAATTTTAATCGTGACGGCGGGAACAAGTGATGTCCCTGTCGCTGAAGAGGCGCGGCTGACGGCGTATCTTTGGGGCAATGCGGTCGACACTTGCTATGATTGCGGCGTTGCGGGGATTCATAGACTTTTCGCGCATATAGATAAAATTACTTCGGCAAATGTTATAATCGTCGTGGCGGGCATGGAAGGAGCTTTAGCTAGCGTCGTTGGCGGGCTGACTTCGCGTCCGGTTATTGCAGTGCCGACAAGTATTGGTTATGGCGCGTCGTTTAAGGGCTTAGCGGCTCTTTTGGCAATGCTGAACAGTTGCGCGACGGGCGTTGGCGTCGTCAACATTGATAACGGATTTGGAGCGGGCGTTCTCGCCTCGAAAATTAATCATGGTTAAGAAAATTTTAACGCTGATAATCTGCGCGGTGTTCGTGAATATTTTCAGTGCCTGTGCCGCGCAAAAGGAGATTCAATCAGAAATGGAAAATGACTTTGTGACTTTAAACAGCGGATACAAAATGCCGCGACTAGGATTGGGCACGTGGACGCTTAATGACGACACAGCAGAAGATTGCGTTTATTACGCGCTAAAAATTGGATATCGGCTGATTGATACGGCGCGTTACTACGGAAATGAAGTCGGCGTTGGTCGCGGCGTTCGTCGAGCGATTCAAGACGGCATTGCCACTCGTGAAGAAATTTTCATCACGTCGAAGATTATGCCCAGCACTTACAATTCCCCTGACAAGGCGATTGATGATTCACTAAGAAATTTAAATCTTGATTACATCGATTTAATGTTGATTCATCAGCCTGGCTACAATGATGAGGAAGTTTACAAAGCATTGGAACGCGGCGTCAAGGCTGGCAAAATTCGTTCAATCGGCATTTCAAATTACTACACGCCTAGCGATTTCGACCGGATTAAAAATATCGCCGAGATTATCCCCGTCGTTGTCCAGAATGAAAATCATATTTATTATCAGAATGAAAAGCTTCAAAACTACGTCGCCAAATATGGTACGGTCGTTGAAAGTTGGTATCCTTTTGGCGGGCGCGGCAATACTCAGAAAATTTTCTCCGATTCAACTATCCAACAGCTTGCTAAAAAATATTCTAAATCGCCCGCGCAGATTATTTTGCGTTGGCACTTGCAAGCGGGCTACGTCGTAATTCCAGGCTCTAAGAATATGAATCACATTGCGGAGAATTTTGAAGTATTCGATTTTGCGCTGACTGCTGACGATATGGCTTTAATGCGCGGCTTAAATAAAAATCGTCGCTTTGAAAACTGGTAATTAAAAATTTCTCCTAGCGTGTAACAACTCGTTCTAATCAGCGTATAAGGTGCAGAAAGAAAAATTTAACTAAACACAAAGGAGAAATGCAAAATGACAAATGTAATGACAAAAGAAATCCTCAAATATGAGCAACTCGAACAGGTCGCGGGCGGTACTTTCCAAGAAACTGACGAACTTATACGAGCAATCGGTATGGTTGACGTACGAGTAAAGACAAGTCATACACACTACCAAACAAGTTATAGCACGGAGCATAGGCAACTTAAACGAGATGAAGTCGAAAATTATCATCCGCGCCGTAAGATATATAAGGCGCATTGACTTCTAAAACTAATTAATGTAAAATGAAAATCCTAAAGAATATTGAGGAAAGGAGAAGTCTTGCGTTTGAAAACGGCTGAAATCGAAAAAGCAGTGCTAGCGGTAGGCTGTTTAGCAAGAGATAGGGCGCGTGTCCCGTCCTCCTGGCAATTTAAAGACCTTGCCCGGTAGGAGCCGCAGAAGTGATAGGTCACAAGTACACACCTACCGTGGGACACACGGGAAGTTACGCCTTTGGAGGCCATGTAAAATGGTCGTTGAATTAGGAATCCCTCCGGCTTTAGCCGTGGGGAGTGTCAATACTAGGTTAATTAATAGATAGGAGATAGTTAATTGGACATTTTGGATTTAAAAGCGTTGGACAAAGCGTTGACGCGGCTCCGCGAAATTGAACGCATCATCGACAAGCTTAACGCCGCCGAACACGCTATCCAAGTTCTTAATCAGATTGACCCTGATAAAGTTGCTTTGCTGACCAACGATTGTTTTATAAGGAGCACTGCCGCCGCTAAACTCCTCGGTATTTCTCCTGCGGCTATTACGACCTTTGTCAAGCACAATCTCCTTACTCCCTACTATGTAAACAGCAATCAACGCCGCTTTAAACTCTCCGACGTCAAAGCTCTCGCTAAGACCAAACCTTGGCGAATTGAAGAGGGCGGCGTTAAGACTAATCAGATAGTAATTCACGAACTGAACGAAAAAAAACTAACCAAAGGCGGAGATTGAATTCAGATTTCACCGACGCTAAGAACGTACTGTGGTAGGCGATATTCGGCTATGGTATCGATGATTGTTTTGTCAAGCCCTAATGCACTTAAGACTGAATCGGTGTCAGCATAAGCACTAACTATATCGTCGTAGAAAAGAACAGTCGTAGCGAAGCTCCCTTGATTTACATTACGAACGGTAATTACAGCACGTCTTACTTTGCCGTCAGTTGTCACGTCTTTCATATCGAAGTTATCAGTCATTTGATAGATTAAAGTCACGTTTTGCTTAGCAAAATGTAAACAAAAATATTACGAAACTAATTGACTTGTTATTGTGTACGTAATATCGTAAAGAAAAATTTTATCGGAGGTTAAGTTTATCTTCCGCGCCGTAAGATGATATAAGGCGCAAAGATTTCTTGCCAACTATAAAATTGTTTTGTAGCTTTAATTATTTATAGCACAATCCTTCGCCAGTTTGTCAATAACGCCATTGCCCAACGTGGGGTCTATGACTTAATATTCTTCAGCAAAGCTTCGGCCACAAGTGATATACGGTTTTAGAACGTTGAGTTTCATTAGCTTTTAAAAGTGGCGTATCAAAGGCGGGCAAATTTATTGCATTGGGATAAAATTGAGCTTCGAGGGCAAATCCTGTGCGCTTACCGAATTTTTTATCGTCAAGCCAATTCCCCGCGTAAAATTGAAGTCCTGGTTGCGTCGTGAAAACTTCCAAAGCTATTTTTGAATCGGAAGATTCAGCACGCGCAACTTTTTTCATTTCGCCGAGCTTGCCGACACAAAAATTATGGTCGTAGCCGCGTCCAAAGTTCAACTGGTCAAAGTCGTCGTCGATATGTTCGCCAATCGCTTGCAATTTTCTTAAATCCATTGGCGTATTCTCGACAGGTAAAATTCTGCCGTCAGGAACGGATTCAGCGTTCGCCCAAGTGTATGCGTCCGCGAAGATTTGAATTTTTTGCTGCAGAATATCTGAGCCGCCGTCCAAATTAAAATACGTGTGATTTGTCAGATTGCAGAGGGTATCAGCGTCGGAAGTCGCCGCGTAAGAAATTTCAAGCGCGTTATCGTCCGTCAGCGCGTAAATCACTGTCGCTTTGAAGTTTCCAGGATAGCCGCCTTCGCCGTCGGGACTTTCGACCGAAAGTTTCAAGCCGTCGGGAAGAATTTCAGCCGACCAAATTTTTTTCTCAAAGCCATTAAAACCGCCGTGCAAATGATTTTTCCCGCCGTCGTTCTTGTCGAGCTTGTAAATTTTCCCGTTCAGCGCGAAACTTGCACCGCCGATTCTATTGGCGCAACGACCTACAATCGCGCCTTTGTAACTCGTGTCCGCTTCAGAGTCGGAAATATTGTCGTAGCCCAAAACGACTTCAACGCCGTTAAAAATCCAACTTGTGAGTCTTGCGCCGTAAGTGATAATTTTCGCCGTCGTGCCGCTCGAATTTTTTAGTTCAAAGCCGTCAACCGCTTGCCCGCCGGACGTTTTGCCGAAATTAAATTTTTGAATGTCCATTACTGCACCTCGAAAACCCACATGTAAGCCGCAAAATCAGTTTCGATTTTCTCTACTGCTATTCCCGAATACATTAGCTCATCGCCGTAGAAAGATTTTTCCTCGAAGAAAATTTTTTGCTCTCCGCCGTCGACGCCCAACTTTTTAGGCGGCAAATATTTTTTCAGCGTGTAAAGTTTATCGGCGTCAAGCTCTGCAAGTCTCAAAATTCTAATCGGCTCGGCAGGTTGCGCCAAAATTTTAAAATACATGACGACAACGCGCTTTCCGTCGGCGAATTGCCAAGCGTACTCGTTGCCGCCGGTCAAAAGCCGCGTGAATTTCCCAAGCTGAATCGTCGGACGAATTTCCTTGTACAACTCAACATAAATTTTAACGTCAGCCTTTTCAACGTCGCTCATCTTTGTAATGTCGAGTTCATAACCGAAAGTGCCAGCCATTGCAACAAAAGTTCTCATTTGCATAGGCGTCACGCGCCCGACTTGGTGATTGGGCGTAACTGAAACGTGCGCGCCTTGCGAAATTATCGGGAAGGCAAGCCCCGTTCCCGTCTGAATTGAAAGGCGGCAAATTGCATCGGTATTATCGCTCGTCCAAGTCTGCGGCATGTAGTACAAAATGCCCGCGTCGAACCGTCCGCCGCCGCCGGAGCAACTTTCAAATAAAATGTCGGGAAATTCCGCCGTCAACTTTTCCATAATCGCATAAAGTCCGAGCATGTATCTATGTTGAGTTTCCATTTGCCGAGCGGGTGGAAGTTTCGCGCTAAAAGCTTCGGTCATGTGCCTATTCATGTCCCATTTAATGTAATCAATCTGCGCACAACTAAAAACTTTGCGCATGGCGTTCAAAATGTAGTCGCAAACGTCGGCGCGGGACAAATCCAAAACTAGTTGATGACGACCGAAGCTCGGCTTGTAGTCCGGAACGTGTAAAATCCAATCAGGGTGAGCGCGATAAAGTTCGCTGTCAAAATTCGTCATTTCCGGTTCGACCCACAGTCCGAACTTTAAGCCGCGCTTGTGAACTTCGTCCGCTAAACCGTTCAGCCCGTGCGCAAGTTTTGCGGTATTAACAAACCAGCCGTCGTCCAAAACTAAAAGTTCCAAGCCCATATCCTTAGCGCAATCGGCGAGCGCGAGAATTTTTTCCTCGTTGAAGTCGAAATAAGTTGCCTCCCAGTTGTTGACCAGAATCGGGCGAATTTTATCCTTGAACTTGCCGCGCATTAAATGTTCGCGATAAAATTTGTGGTAGCCCTGCGATAAGCTGTTCAGCCCGTGCGCAGAAAAATTCAATGCAACTTCGGGCGTCTGGAATTCTTCGCCGGGTTCAAGCGTCCAACTGAAAACGTCAGGATTCAAGCCGATAACGAAGCGCGTCGTCCCGAATTGCTCCGCCTCGACTTTGATAGCGAAACTGCCGCTGTAAATCAGGCTTGCCGCGTAAACTTCGCCTTGAAACTCGTCGGCAGTGGGTCTGGCAAGCGCGATAAACGGCGAATGTTGATGAGAACTTGCGCCGCGTGTCGATGAAATTTCAAAAATCCCGCGTGAAACTTTCCGACGTTGAATCGTTCGTTCTGCCGCGTGTCCGCCGTACAAATTTATAATATCAAAATCATTATCGGGAAAATCAATCGCCGCACTTGCCGCATTACAGATTTTAATTTTCTTGCTACTCGTATTAATAAATTTTACTGACCTTGCCAAAATCGGCGAATCAGCAAAGACGGTGTAGCTAAGGAAAACTTTAAAGTTCCCGCAAGCGTCCTGCAGTTCAATTTCCAAAGTCTGACTGTCGCCAAAACTCGCGGGCAATCCTTTAAGTGTTGGTTTGATGTCAAAAATCTTATACGATACGTAATTTAATTCTGAAATGTTCGTGCCGTTTTCAAGCTCGACCGCATAGGCGGGAATTCTGTAATCGGTACGCCCGCGCACGGGATATTCTTGCGGCAAAACGTCAAGCGAGTAAGTCCGCTCGTTTTCAAAATCGGCAAGTTGTCCGCTGAACGCACGGTCAACCCTTTGCAACGGCGCACTGTCGCGAAATTCCTTCAGCGGACGCCCCCAATAGCGGTGGAGCAAATATTTGCCGCGAGCAATTTCCATGACGTAGCTAAAAAAATCGTTGCGCAAATGAAATCGCTCATTCTCAAAGCTAATCATGCGTCAAACTCCCTTCAAGCAAAACTCGAAATGCTTATCCGAATTTTTAATTTTGTACTCCTCCAAAACGGGCGCGCCCCATGAATCATCGCCGCCAACGCCGCATTGCCCCGAAGAAATTTTCACGAACGTATAATTTTGCTTAGGCAACTCCTCTTGATGACGCGCAAGTTCCAATTCGTGCGGGCTGTAGGGCAGTGCTTGCGCCTCAAAAGGATTCTCGGCGAAAATTTTCAAGCCGCGTGCGCGATTGTCCAGCACTTCAAACCAACGCAATCCGCAATGATTCCCGCATTCCTGCGGCAACAAATACGGCTCGACTTCCTCAAAAATCGTCGATTCAAAAATCCCAAGCCGCGCACCTTCGAGCCGGTCGCTATAATTATCAAGCGGTCCCAAGCCGTAAAATTTTATGCGATTAAATTTCTTCGGCACAGTGAACAACATAGAGAAATCCGGCAAATCTCCAAGCCCGTCAACTTTCTTGTAATCTTGCGAAATTTTTAAGGAGCCGTCGCGATTAACTTTGTAAGTCACGGCGCAAAAACTTTTCGGCGTAGTAAAAAGTTCGTAAGTAAATCTGACTTCGACAAAGTCCGCCGCAAACTCGCCAGTAAATTTTTCGCCAAAAAACCTTTCCACAGCAACAAAATCTTTTTCGGCAGTGCGATATTCAATCTTCGCGCATTTCTTGTAGAGGCTTGCAAGTTTCCATTGCGCCGCGTCGAGGTGTTGCCCGTTCCCGTAGTCGTTATCAATCGGAGCACGCCAGAAATTTGGCGTCGGCAAAACCGAAATAAATTCTTCGCCGTTAAATTTAAAGCTCGTCAAATTCCCCGCCGCGCTCGAAAACATAAAGGCAAAGCCTTCGCCCTGCACACCCAAATTTATATCGCTTTGCACCACGCGCACAGGACGAATATTTTTCAACGGCGCAACCGACACATAAATATTTTTCTTGTTCAGCCAAGCCGCAACGTCTGAAACTGAATCGGATTTTTTGAAAACGCCTTGACCGAATGCAATTTCAAAGCCGCGCTCGGCAAAAATATTTTCCGACTTCAGACAAAGCGACGCCGTCAAAGCGTATTCGCCCGCGCCGTAATTCGGCAAATCAATCTTGACGTCTGCACTTTCGCCCGGCAAAATATTTGGCGCGTCAAAAGTTTTCGTCCAGACTTCGACGCCGTCACGAAGAAGATTCAACTTCAAATCGAAGTCCGCCACGTTCGTGAACAAACTTTTATTGAGGATTTTAACCGCGCCTTCACTCGGCAAAAGTTCAAAATTTTGATAGCAGAATTTAACTTCCTGCAACTTAGTCGTTGGCGTGTGGTCGGCGAAGAATAATCCGTTGCCGCTGAAATTGTAATCGGTCGGTCTGTCACCGAAGTCGCCGCCGTATTTCAAGCCGTCATCGGTTGCAATCGCTTGGTCAGCAAAATCCCAGATAAAGCCGCCCTGATAAAGTTTTTCCACGTCGGCAAGTTTGGTGTACTTGCTCAAGCCGCCGCAGGAATTGCCCATTGCATGAGAGTATTCGCAGCAGATAAAGGGCTTGTCGCGCTTTTCGGCAAGGAATTTTTTAATGCTCGCGACGGTCGGATACATTTGGCTTTCAAAATCGGACGTCGCATTGAATCTTCTATCCCAGAAAATGCCTTCGTAGTGGACAAGGCGACTTGGGTCGCGCCGCTTGAAAAATTCGTGCATCTCGAAAATATTTTTCCCGCCGCAAGATTCATTGCCGCAACTCCAAATCAAAATCGACGGGTGATTTTTATCGCGCTCAAGCATCGACTTTGCTCTATCGACGACCGCCGCTAACCATTTCGGATTGTCGTCGGGAATGGTATTTTCGTCGCGATAACAGCCGCCATTTTTCATCCACGAGCCGTGCGTTTCCAAATTGGTTTCGTCAATCATGTACAAGCCGTAAATGTCGCAAAGTTCGTAAAGGCGCGAGGGATTGGGATAATGGGAAGTGCGCAGGGCGTTTATGTTATTCCTCTTCAGTGCGATAATATCTTTTTCAATATCAGCGGGATTTCCTGCGCGACCGTTAAAGCAATCGAACTCGTGACGATTTACGCCCTTGAAAACAATTCGCTTGCCGTTAATTTTAATCAGCGTGTTTTCAAGCTTAATTTCGCGGAAGCCGATATTTTGAGCAATGACTTCGACGACTTCGCCCGCAGAATTTTTCACGACGAGCAATGCGCGATAAAGATTAGGCTTTTCAGCACTCCACAGCGAAATATTTTTTAGCCCGTACGCAAAAGTAAATTCTTTGCCGCTAAAAGTTTTTGTGTCGTCAAGCACGCAGGAGTTATTCCGGTCGAACAGTTTCAGCTCAACAACTTTTTCCGCGTCGGAGTTCCAAAGCGTTTCGATTTTCAAGTTGCCGTCGGTGTAATTGTTAATCGGCGCGGCGTGAATGAAAATATCTTCGGCGTGGAGTTCGGGCTTGCTATATAAAATCACGTCGCGAAAAATTCCGCTGAATCGCCAAAAATCTTGGTCTTCAAGCCAAGAGCCGCTAGTATATCTGAAAACAGCCGCCGCCAATTTATTTTCGCCCTGCTTTATAAAAGGCGTCAAATCGAAATCGCTCGGCGTGAATGAGTCTTCACTGTAGCCGACAAAATTTCCGTTAAGCCAAATTGCAATTCCAGACTCCGCGCCTTGAAAGCTCACAAAGAAATTTTTCCAATCGGGTGCGTTGAAATATTTCACATAACAGGCAACGGGATTATCTCGCGCGGGAATTTCGCCGGGCTTAATGACTTCGTGCCCGTCCCAAATATAAGTTGTATTGGTGTAATGGGGCTTGCCGAAATTTTCCGTTTGAATATGCGCGGGAACTCGAATTGTCTGCCAGTCGTGGCAGTCAACTTTTTCGCTTGCAAAATCGGACGGAATAAAATTCAAATTCGGCGCGTAGGCAAAATGCCACAGACCGTTAAGCGAAAGGAAAAATCTCGACCGCCCGCTTGCGAGTTCCGCGACGCTTGCAAAATATTTGTGGTCGGAATGCGCCGGCAATCTGTTCTCTTGAAAGTACTCTGGATTCGGTAAATTTTTAAGATTGAATGTCAAAAAAATCTCCTCCTCTGCAAAGCTCAACAAATTTATCGAACGCCGCCAAGCCTTTTTCGTTGCGCTTGAATACGCCCGCATGTGCTAAAACTTCGCTGAATACGTGCCCAATTTCCGCCCGAATAATTTCATCAACGTTCTTGTCGGTAATTTTCTTGTACTTAGAGCGGATTTTTTTATACCAAGCGGCGTGTTTTTCAATGTCGGCAATGCCCGAAATGTCTTCGGCTCCGTTTAGGAAATTCTCTTTGACTTGCGCCATTTCGCTTTTCAATCGCGCGGGAAGAACTGCTAAGCCCATAACCTCAATCAAGCCGATATTTTCTTTCTTAATGTGGTGAACTTCGTCATGCGGGTGGAAAATGCCGAGCGGGTGCTTTTCGCTCGTGCGATTGTTTCTGAAAACTAAATCCAATTCATAAGCCTTGCCGCGCCTCCTGCCAATCGGCGTTATCGTATTATGCGGCGCGTCAGTCTGCGCGAGAATTTCTACAGATTCATCGCTGTAGCCTCGCCACGCTTGCAAAACTTTTTCGGCAAGGTCAATCAACTGCTTGCGATTTTCCGACCGCAAACGCAAAGTTGACATAGGCCACTTAACGCGCCCCGCTTCGACTTTGGGGAAACCTGCGAAAGTATAAGTTTTTTCAATCGGAGCGAGTTCCATTGGGAAAGTATAATGCCCGCCTTGATAGTGGTCGTGCGAGAGAATCGAGCCGCCGACAATCGGCAAATCCGCATTGGAGCCAACAAAATAATGTGGAAATTCCGTTATGAAGTCGCAGATATTTTCAAACGTGTCGCGATTGATTTTCATCGGCACGTGCAGATTATTCAAAACAATGCAATGCTCGTTGTAGTAGGTGTAAGGCGAATATTGCAGGAACCATTCGTTGCCGCGAAAGTTAAGCGGGATAATCCTATGAGTTTGGCGGGCGGGGTGCCCGGCATGCCCGGCGAAGCCTTCATTTTCACGGCAAAGCAAACATTTTGGATAGCCCGTCGCCTTGACGCTTTTAGCTTTGGCAATGTCGCGAGGATCTTTTTCGGGCTTGGAAAGGTTAATTGTCAAATCAAGTGCGCCGTATTCGGTCTCGGACTTCCAGACAACATTTTTATCAATGCGAGCCTTGCGAATGTAATTCGAGGCGATACTGAACTTGTAGTAATTATCTGTGGCGAGTTCGGGCGATTTTTCGTAATCGCTCCTGAAGTTGCGGATAACTTCGCTCGGACGCGGCATAACGCAATCCATAATTCGCGTGTCGAAAAGGTCGCGTTCGTTAATCGTGTCATCGATAATTTTTTCCGCAACCGCATAGTCAAGCATATTTTCAAGAATCGGCGTTGCGGTCTCCAGAGTCTCCGTAATTTTTTCGGGAACAAATTCGCCCGCGCCAAGCAAATCAATCAATTTATTTGCCGCGTAATATTCGTCACTTTGCGCCATAAGTTTTTGTTGCTTAGCAAAATTCAGCAGGCGATTTATTTCGGTGTTAATCATAATTTTTTCCTTTCAATCCCCGTAGCCGTTGGGGTGATTTTTATGCCACGTCCAAGCGGTTGAGATAATTTTTTCCACGTCGGCAAATTGCGGCGTCCAACCTAAAATTTTTCTAGCCTTATCACTTGAGGCGATGAGTTGAGCGGGGTCGCCAGCGCGGCGCGTGCCCATTTCCGTTTTAATTTTCTGTCCGGTAACTTTTTCAGCCGCGATAATCATTTCCTTGACGGAGAAGCCCTGCCCGTTGCCGAGATTGAAAACATTTGACGCGCCGCCCTCGCGTAGATATTTCAAAGCTAAAATATGGGCGTCGGCAAGGTCGATAACGTGAATGTAATCGCGCAGGCAAGTCCCGTCGGGCGTGGGGTAGTCTTCGCCGAAAATTGTAATGTGGTCGCGTTTCCCTAGCGGCACTTGCAAAATCAGCGGAATCAAATGCGTTTCGGGGTGATGGTCTTCGCCGATTGAGCCATCCTCGACCGCGCCCGCCGCATTAAAGTAGCGCAAACTCACAAAGCGAACGCCATTTGCGCGGCTTACCCACTTCATCATTTTTTCCATAATCAATTTCGATTCGCCATAAGGATTAATCGGTTGCTTTCTGTCGTTTTCTTCGATAGGAAATTTTTCCGGCTCGCCGTAAGTGGCGGCAGTAGAACTGAAAACAATTTTATCAACGCCATTTCTGACCATTGATTCAAGCAAGATTTGCATTCCGTAAACGTTATTATTGAAATATTTTAGCGGCTTTTCGACGCTTTCTCCCGCCTCTATATAGGCGGCAAAATGAATCACGGCTTCAATTTTGTTTTCGGTAAAAATTTGGTCGAGAATTTTGGCGTCGCGAATATCGCCCTGATAAAATTTGGCGGCAGGATTGATTGCGCCGCGATGACCGTGCTGAAGATTATCGATGATAACGACTTCTTCGCCGGCTTTCACCAGCTGATAAACTGCGTGCGAACCGATATAGCCCGCGCCACCGCATACTAAAATTGCCATTAAAATCACCTCTTAAATTTTGTGTGTGCTTTGAGAAATATCCGCAACGTAAAAGCTCGGCGCGTAGCCAATTTTTTTCGTGTAGCCCTCTTCGAGCTTAGCTTTAAATTCATCAATCGCAGAATTTTTGACAATGCTGACGGTCGAACCGCCGAAGCCCGCACCCGTCATTCTCGAACCTATGCAACCTTCGACGCCCCAAGCAAGCTCGGCTAAGGTATCAAGCTCAATTCCTGTTACGTCGTAATCGTCGCGAAGAGAAACGTGCGAATCGTGCATAAGTTGCCCGAACTTTTCCAAATCATTATTTTCAAGCGCGGCGACTGCCTCAAGTGTCCGCTGATTTTCGCGAACTGCATGACGCGCACGAAGTCTTTCAATCGGTGAGCTGATATTTTCCGCTAATTTGTCGAACTCTTCGTTAGTTAATTCTCCCCAAGCTTTTAACTCAGGCTTTACGGCTTGAACTTTTTTCAGAGCGTGTTCGCATTGTTGGCGGCGTTCATTGTAAGCGGAAGTAACGAGCGAATGCGGCTTATTTGTATTCGTTATGACAATCGCGCAGTCGTCGAGCTTAATCGGGCTGTAGCGATATTTTAGCGTGTTGCAGTCTAGGAGGATCGCGCAATCTTTCTTGCCCATGCCGACAGCAAATTGATCCATAATGCCGCAATTCATGCCAACGAATTCATTTTCCGCTTTCTGCGAGAGCTTAACCATTTCGACCATATCCAGCCCGAAATTAAAATTCTCGTTCAAAATGACGGCGGTTAAAACTTCCAGAGACGCCGACGAACTAAGACCGGCTCCCGCAGGTAACGTACCATAAATTACAATGTCAAAGCCATTCGTCGCCGTATGTCCTGCCTGCTCAAATGTGGCAATCGTGCCCGCAACGTAATTTGCCCAGTCGTAAGCGCGATTGTATTTTAAGCCGTTCATTTTAAATTCAATAACGCCTTTGTCCGCCATGTTCATAGAATAAATGCGCGTCATGTTATCTTTTCGGGGCGCGACCAAAGCATAAGTGCCCAGCGAAATTGCGCAGGGAAAGACATTGCCGCCATTGTAGTCGGTATGCTCGCCGATTAAATTCACGCGACCTGGCGAAAAATATTTTTGAGTATCCGCCGCGCCGAATGTCTCTTCAAACGCCTCCTTGATAACGTCAAAAACTTCCATGACAAAACCTCCCCAAAATTACTTGTTCATATCCGCCCATTTTGCTTCAAGTTCTTTAACAATGCGCTCGTGCTCTTCTTCAGTGAGTTTCACTTTAGCGCGATAGAAAAGCCCCGCAATAATTATCAAGATAACTGGCGCGGCGAACATAATCATTTTAAAATGTAAAACGCCGTCAGCAGAAATAGAATCGGCAGTTGCGCCGGAAACCATACCGACCCAAACCGCCGTATAACCAACCATCGCGCTTGTAATCGCTCCGGAAAATTTATCAATCAGCGGACGCACACAAAGTACAAGTGCTTCGTCGCGGTGACCGAGCTTTAATTGCCCATATTCAACGGTGTCAGTAATCGTCATCAAGACGACTAAGAAAACAAGCGGTTGCGGAAGTGCGAAAAGTCCTGCCGCAAACAATGTCATCATTACGCTTTTACCCGCGAAGGCGTAACAAATTAAAGCGATAATCATAATACTAATTGATACGAAGAATAAACCTCTGCGGCTGAATTTTTTCGTTAAAGTCGGGAAGAGGGCAACGGCAGCAAGTCCGATAACAACGTTTATAATGCCGAGAAAAGAAAATTGCGTGGAGTCCCCCAGAATGTAAATAAAATAATACAAATTAAAGTTGTTGACGATATTTGCACCCAAGCCATAAATCAAATATGTAAAAGCAATCCACATAAGCTGATCATTTTTGGAAAGCACTTTGAAAACATCACTGAAGCCGGTCTCTTCCTTATTTTCGCGCAGAGCTGATTGCTCTTCTTTCGTGCCGATACCGAGAATGATTGCGCCGATAACAGATATTGCGCCACCAATGCAGGCAAATGCAAACCAGCCGTGAGGGTCGCCCGCGCCGCCATTTTGATTTATCGAGAAGAAAAGTACCAACGGCATAACCATAACCGTTACCAACTGCGCCCCGAAAACTGAACCGATACGCGCATAAGTTGCAGTGATTTCGCGCTCGCGGCTGTCGAAACTCAAAGCCGGAATCATCGACCAAATCGCAACGTCTTTAGCGGAATAAAAAACGTCCATAATCAGATACACTACCGCGAATCCAATTAAGTACGTCATAGGATTAGTCATTGCCGCTCCGCCAAAGTCCGTGAACAAAATAGCCAAACAGACCGCACCAACGACGCCGCCGACTAAAACCCACGGTTTAAATTTCCCCCAACGAGTTTTAGTCTTGTCAATCATGTTACCAATGAACGGGTCAATTAAAAGTTCACCGACGCGCAAAACTAAAATAATCGTCGTGACAACACCAATCATGTAAGCATCTTGCAATTTACTTTCGGCATCGGTCGAATTGAAAAGATTACTGGTAACAAAAATCATAAAATAGCTACCCAGCATCATGTAAAAAACATCGTGTCCGAAAGTACCGCAAGCATAAGCAACGCGCTGAATAAATTTACTGCTCATAAAAATAAACCTCCTCTGCTTTTTGTTGATTGAACGTTCTTCAAATGTTTTTAAAACATGGTATTTCTCCTTCCTTGCGCACAAGTAAAAAACAAATTATCATTGTCCAAAGAAAAATACTTTTGGGAGTGAGCAAAATGGAAAATCGGCAAGCAGTAAATATGCCTTTATATAATGAAGATGAATTTTGCCTTGTGAAATTTGGACATTCGTTTACTTATCCCGGTCACACCTACGGTCCAGCCGTGCGCCCTTATTATTTAGTACATTATATCCTTTCTGGCAAGGGAATTTTTAAAATCAATCAGCATACCTATCACCTTCACGAGGGACAAGGCTTTTTAATTGTGCCGAATCTGCAGACCGTTTACACCAGCGACATTGACGAGCCTTGGCAATATATTTGGGTCAGTTTTAATGGGCGTGTAGCAAAAACTGTCGTCAATTCTCTTGGGCTATCGAAAGACAATCCTGTTTTCTCTTGCAATCCTGAAAGCGGCGAAAAGTTGAAAAATTTTGTTCTCGAAATGCTCAAGAAAAATGATTTTATGCTTTCGGATATTTATTATCGTTGGGGATTATTCTTTCAATTCACGTCGATTCTTGCTGAGGCTCAAAAAGAATTCATGCCCAAAGCTGACGTCAATACTTATGTTTCGCACATGATGAATTATATCAATCATCACATTGAAGAAAATATTTCTGTGCTAGATGTAGCCGATTATGTTAAGCTTGCGCGAAGTTATGCTACAACGATATTCACAAAACAAGTTGGAATGTCTCCTAAAAGTTACATTCAAAATTGTCGTTTGACTAAGGCTCGCGCTCTTTTGGAATCTTCGACTTTGACAATCGCAGAAATTGCTTACTCTTGCGGCTATGCTAAAAGTGAATCACTTATCAAAGCGTTCAGCAAAAGATATGACATAAGTCCTGGCGATTACCGAAAAAAATTAAAGGCAAAGGGGCGGCATCTTAGCGGTGTCAACGATTGGTAATTTCTCGAACGACGCGGCACTCAACGCCTATAGCCAAAACATTTGCGGGAATTGCATTTCTAAAATTTGAGCGTCCATAGGGTCATAAACTAATCCGCTGTTTTTAAGCTCCAAGTTCGTCATAAAATCCCCCCCAAAAAATCTTTCGTTACGAATAAAGTATAAAATCTTCCAAAAATTTTACATAGCCGTAAATGTTTGTTATTACTTCTACTTTGTTATTTATCTCCTGAAGGTTAGGATTTGGAATTTCGTTAGGAGCTCTTTTATTCTACTTTATGTGATGAAGAATCAATCGTTAAGCCGCAAGAAATTAAATGGCGCGATGAATCCGAACTTAAAAAATCTGGCGGCGCGTTGCATGGCAAGCTTGATTTGCTGGTTGATTTGGATTTCAGAATGGCGGCAAGTGCGCTTTATTCTGATGTCGTCTTGCCGACCGCGACTTGATTTCGATAGCCAACAACTTTTGACACTATTTAGAGGCGGGCAAACAATTTGGCTAAACGAAAAGGACGCGCAATCAATCGGCGTCAAGGATAATGATTGGTGCGAAGTTTACAATAGAAATGGCGTCGTCATTTCCCGCGCTGTTGTCAGCCCCAGATTGCCTCGCGGCGTTATGTTCATGTCTCACGCGCAAGACCGCCATATCAACGTTCCCATGTCGAAAATTCTGGCACGTATAACACGCCAACTAGAATTCATATGAAGCCAACGCATATGATTGGTATCTACGGACAATTAAGTTACGGCTTTAACTACTGGTCCGAATTGGGATGATGACCTTGCGGGCGGCGATTCGGCTTATTGGAATGTTCGTCCCGAAAAGTTTAACGGACAGCATTGGCATAAGCGAGCATATGTATCACATTATCGCGCTCGGCTATGATGACGAAAAAATTAACGTCTTCGCTCAAGCGACGCTGGCAAAACTTTTAGACGACAGCTTAAGCGGCGGCGATTTAACTGCGCTAGCGTTGGAGACGGGCAAATTTGGCGTTGATGTTATGGCACTTTTGGACAAGGCGAATACTGAAACTTACGGCAATCCGGAACTCGAACTTTGAACTTGTCACGTCCGCTTTTTATGTACTGATTGGCTTTACGGTCATCACGATTGGAATTTCTTGGTTTTTCTACGCTCGTCCCAATTCGGGTATAAAAAAAATGTTAATAGCATTTCCAATAAAAAAAACGCTCCTCAGCAAGTTTAATCATTGCGGCTTTAGATTTTGGATAAGAAAAATCCCTGCTCAAAGGATTTTTGGCAGGGATTTTAAATTTTTATTTTTAAATGTTCTTTCTTAATCGATAGTTAATTCGTCTTCAGTGGCATTTTTAATCCCGAAGTTGTCAAAGCTGTAGTCGAAGTCTATGCTCATGAATTCTTTTTCAAGCCACGTGGGGATAAATTTAACCTCGAAATAATTTCGCGTTTGCCTGTAACTCATATCGTTAGCTGTGTTGTTGAACTCGCTAAAGGAATAATCCGACGCGGCAGAGGAAGTAGCATTTTGCCAGTAAGTTAAGCCGTCGTTCGTAAATGTGGTGCCTAAAGTCGCGAAGGAACTCGGATTGCTCGCAAAATTGCTGTAACCGCTACTATATGCGTTGCTGTAAACGTTGCTGTAATTATTGCTGTAGCTGTTGTAACTAGTTGAGCTTCCGCTTCCCGTTGCGCCGCCGCCTGTAGTCGATGCGCTTAGCTGATAATTGCTCCTGTACGGAAGAACTTTCCCGACTGTAACGGCGTCGCTAACGTCTACCGAATTGGCTTGAATCGTGTTGACGGTCGAATTAGTAGTATCGCCAGTCAGAACCGCTACGCCTTTGCTCCGTGCAAGATTTAAATACAAGTCTCCGCGCTCAAGGGCAATGCGTACCGTGTCAGCCGCATTAATCGTGTCCGCCGTCACGTTGCCGGAACTTGAATTAATATTAGCATTTTGCGCCGAAATGTTTTTGAACTCAATATCGCCGTTAGTGGCATTCAAGTAAACGTTTTTGCCGGGATTAATCGCGCCGGTTTCCTCAACTATTATGCCCTTTTGCCCCGCCGTGTACGAATTGTGATTAGACGTTATAGTTATGTCGCCGTCCTTCGTGGAAATTTTGCCAGCAATATCAACTGCGCCTTCGTCAGTGCGAATATTTAAATCATTTTGCGCCCTAACCATATCGTCCGCGCCGTTCGAGTCAATTATTATGTTGCCGTCGGAAGTCGCTATCGTTATATCGCCGTTGGTCACCGTGATTTTCTTCGTAACCTCAATGTCGCCTTCGGTAGTCGTTATCGACACTGAATTATTAGCTTTCAATTCAGCGTCAATGGTAATGTCGCCAGGCTTTTTAATATCGTCGGTTTCGACAACATTAGCGGCGAATAAAACCGGCGTGCCGTCATAGGAATAAAATTCAGCGATATTGGCGGCAACGTTTTCGGCTTTTGGATTTGTCTCAAATTTTATATCTCCCTCCGAGTCATGGTTCCCTAATATGTCGATTTTCCCGTTGCCGGTTTTCATGTTTATATCGCCTTTGGCAAATACTACCGTCTCATTATTCTGCTTAGTCGTCTCGTTGCCGACTTGGATATTGCCGGAGCCGATTTCGACATCTATTTTGCCCCTTTCCGCACGCAAGGAGCCTGTTATATCGACGTTGCCATTTGTAAGCGTTATTGCCACGTTGCCTTTATTAGCTATCGTCGAGCCTGTTATATCGATATCGCCTTTGTCGGTCTTTAGCGTGATATTGCCGTTTGAAACTAAGGTATCTGCGTCCGACGAATTTTCGCCGATTTGGATATTGCCTTCGCCAAGTTCTATGTCGACTTTATTAGCAGTCAATTTGCCCGTTATGTCAACGCCGCCATTTGTAATCGTCATTTTCGCTGTGCCGTTATCGGAAGTCATCGAGCCTTTTACATCGATATTGCCTTTGTCGGTCTTTAGCGTGATACTCTTCTTAGCAAATATCGTATCAATGTCCGCTATCTCGTTGCCGATTTGAATATCGCCTTCATCGACAGTCATTTTTATGGTGCCTTGCTTTGCAGAAACCGAGCCTTTTATTTCGTTTTTCTCTGCGGGGACATAGCTACTTATTTTTATGTCGCCTTTTTTGGAAGTCAGATTTATGTTGTTGCCGGCTTCCATGTTCGCTTGTCCGAAAACGTCAATGCCTGCCGAATTAATCGTTATGTTATTGCCTGCAGTTATATTCCCGTCTATATCAATATTTTTAGCCGCTTTGAGTGTTAGATTTTTAGTTGCTTCTAAGATATTGTTTTTACTGTCGATACTGGTTATGAACATTCCGGCGTTGCGCGAAGTTATATTAATGTCGCCGCTTGAATGTATCGCTCTACCCGCTGCAAATTCGCCGCCCATATCCAACGTTACGTTGCCTTTTACGTCTAGTATATTGTTTTCCTTGCCGTAACCTTGCATAAGTATAACGCCGTCATTATTTTTGTTCGTGAGCGTTAAATTGCCCGTGATAGCATCGTCAATTCGGACAAGAACCCCTTCTGAATTGCTCGTTGCCAAAATCGAGCCGTTAATTTGCTCGCCGTCGCTACTCTCAATCGACAAGGCTTCAAAATTATTTGCGGCATTTTGCATATCTAAACCTTTTCTAGTCGTTACTTTAATGCCTGATTCCGTTTCTGCATTTGTTGTTTCTATAGCTGCCGTTTCTACCTTGCCTAAAAGTTTAACGTTGCCGGCATTGAGTGTAATTTGTTCGCCCGCTTTGAGTGCGCTGGCTTTGCTACTGGTCAGAGCGTAAATCGGCGAAGTATCTTCCTTTTGCTCGTCGGGCTTGCTAACGTCGATTTTTTCAGTGCCGGAAACGTCGGTCGCTGTGTTTTCCGTCGATTTGCCCGCCGTCAAGCTGATATTTTTCTCCGTATCAATCGTGCCATTCAACGTTAGCGATTTTTCAGCGGTAATGGTAACGTCGCCGCCGGTTTTCAAGTCGCCTTCGACCGTCAAACCGTTGGTGGCTATGCTGTGCACTTTGACGTTGTCGCCGCCGTTTAGGGCTACCTTATTGATAACGTTTTCGGCGTTGTCCAAAGTAACATCATCAGCGGCAGAAACTTCGACTTTGTCAGTTAAATTGAGCTTTTTATTGTCGGCTTGAGCTATTGCGCCTTCAGAGTTTACGTTAAAGGAAGTGCCAATTATGTCGCCGAGCGTCAATATTCCGGAATTCACGCCATTGACATAAATTCCTTTGCCGTAAATGTCCAGCCCTGTAACTTTTTCGGCGTGGTTGCCTATAAGAATCGGATTTTTCGCCGTGCCTACGCTGTTTTGCGAGTTAAGCAATAATCTGCCCGTCGTGGAGAAATAGCCGGTCGTGTCTGCGCGGCGGTAAATGTTGAGCGCGTCTATCGAAATGCCCTTGCCCGCGTTGAGCGTGGAGCCGTAATCGAAATCGCCTAAGGTTGTCGCCGTGAAAGTTCCGCCAACGTTTATCGCTTCGCCGGAGCCGAATGACATTGCGCCGCTAGTTTTGGTGTTTTCTAAAGTCACGTCGCCTTTAACGTCATTTTTTATACTCGGCGCGAATTTATCTGCCTTTATCGCTACGTCAATCGAACCATTGATTGCTTTGCCGTCGCGGCTTGAAATTACTAAGCTGTTGAAAGTATTTTCCGGATTGTTAATCGTGACGCCATTATCAGTCGCTATCGTCAATTTGTCCGTGTGGATTTCGCCTTCGTGCGTGAACGTTTTGAGGCTTAGATTTATTTCTTTAGTCGCCTTAAGTCCGCCCGTTGACGTTATGTCGCCCTTTTCCGAAGTTAAATTTAAAATATTGGCAATACCAGAACCGCCCAAATTAATGTCGCCGCGCTGATTAATTGTCGCGCTACCCTTTATGGTGCCGGCGAAAGTCGCAGTCAACTTGCTCGAATTGTTTTTCAGTTCAAAATTTCCGCCGATTGCGCCAAGATATACTTCGTTAAGTTTATTTTTCGTTCCATCTAAAATAACGTCACCGGTTGCCGCAACTTTTATGCTCTTCAAACTGTTTTTGCCGTCTTGCGTCTGCCCTATCGAATTGTCC
>ODAI014042918.1_pt1 | contig 37846 bp, 32 predicted proteins | sample 1539321 | NCBI WGS metagenome assembly ODAI01 (sample SAMN02144231, study PRJEB22623) | gut metagenome | biome: sheep rumen | host: Ovis aries | place: New Zealand
AACATCTGTCCAAGGGCTGCTACTACAGTCATCCAGGAGAAGTTAGAAAAGTTGGGGATAAAGAAATACTTTACACCGGCAAGAGCGCCATTCCTTGTTACGGAGAAGCATGCAACTACAAGGGCAAGGACTGCAAGAAGAGGCATCATCACTTTAGAAACCTTTTCAATACCGTTGTTTACACCTGCAAGAATAACCGCAGACATAGCCAGAGCAAAAATCACAAAGAAGAGTTCCGTAGAAAATGGATTTCCTATAAACGAACCAAAAAAACCGTCCTGGGCCATAGCCTGGGTGCTACCCTTTATGTATTCAAAAAGGTATTTGCAGACCCAGCCGCCAATTACGGAATAATATGGAACAATCAGCATGGGAATTATTGCGTTAATCCATCCGCCTGCCTTAAGCAAGCCAGACTTTCCAAACTGGGAAAATGCTCCGACCGGGCTTTTTGAAGTCATACGGCCAATGGATGTTTCGCTGATAATCATTGCATAACCGAATGTTACGGCAAGAAGTACATAGATCAAGAGGAAGATTCCTCCGCCGTAGCGCGCCGCAAGATATGGAAAGCGCCAGATGTTTCCAAGACCAACGGCAGACCCAGCCGCCGCAAGCACATAGCCCAAGTGTCCGGAAAATGTTCCTCGAGAGAGTTTCTTTTCTGTTGAATTCATAAGATTCCTCGCATAATGTTTTTAAGGTTCCATTATAAAACATATTTGGATGTTTGCAAAGAGAGAAAAATCATTTGCCATTCAATACAAAATTGCTTTTTATTGTAAGGAATTCCTGGAGGCGTTCCATAAGCAAAAAAAGATTTGCGCGGTCTTCAAACTCCAGGCGGTTTTGGGGAAGAGGCTGTCCTTTCATTTTTTCGCGGATTTGGAAAAGTTCTTTTAAAAGGGACTGCACGTCATTGTCCTTGTGGTATTCAAGGGAAACTTTTTCCATAAAGTCTGCAAGAAGGGGCGCTGTGTGGGGAACGGCAGAAATCTCTTTTGCGCACTTGAACATTTCCTGAAGAACCTTAGCCTGAGCTTCCCTCATTGCTAAGTAGCGGCTGTCGAAGGTGTCTTTCTTTGAAAACTGGTTGTTAAAATTTTCTTCTGCCTGTTTCTTTGCAATAAAGATGCTCTGTCCAAGGCTTTCAAAACAAGAACCGTCATAGTCCAAAAGATTGGGATCAAGAATCCTCTGCGCCATGCGGTGAAGAACAAGCTTAATTTTGTCATCAGTCTTAGACTTTAATTCTTCTATATAATCCGTTTTTTTGTGGAGGAATATGTTCACCAAAATTCCAAAAGCCACACCAATTACAAAAAGAAGCACCTCGTTCAAAAGTTCAGAAGGTCCTGTCTTTCCCAATGATATAAAATGCGAAATTAAAACTGAATCCATAGCCATGGCAGAACCCCAGCCCCGCCACTGGCAAAGCAGAATAAAAATCGCAAGGTATATAAAAAAAACAGGAAGCGTAAAACCCAAAAGATTGAAGAGCGCAAGGGAAATGGCAAGAGCTACGGCAAAGGCTAGAAAGCGGGCAAGTGCCGTCCGCAAAGTTTCTTTCTTTGTTGGCTGAACAGAAAGAATTGCAACTATTCCCGCAGACACTGCAAAGTCAAGGCCAAGAGCCTGAGCCACAAGAATCGCAAGAACCGCCGCCGCAATAATCTTTACGCTCCTAAACAAAAGCCCTTTCATTCACCACTCCATCATTCAAAACAAAGGCTAAGCTAAACCTTCTTTTCTGCCAGGTTTACGAGCCACTTTTCTTTTTTAAGCCAGAAATGAGCAATCGCTATTTTGGGAATTTCAACAGACTTTATTATTGCGTACATCATTACAGGCCCAATGGAAGTATAGTTTGCCATAAAGAAAATTCCCGGCACAACAATAAAGATGTTCCCTATTCCGTCAACAAGCATTCCCATCATAGTGTCGCCACCTGCACGGCTAACCGCAAACTGTCCGTTTATGTATACCCACAGCGGCATGTAGATTGCCATAACAAGAACCATACTTGAACAGATTGACTGGGAAGAGGCACTTAGCTTGGAAAATACAACAGGAACAAGAAGCGTGCACACCAAGCCCACAAGTGTAAAGAAAATGCCAAAGATTATGGCTCCGTTCAAAAGCCAAACCTTTTCTTCCCTTGCTTTTTCAAGTTCACCTGAACCAAGGTCTTTTCCTATGAGTACGCCCGTAGCCGTACAGATTCCGCTAAAGGCAACAAAGAATAGGTTTGCAATCGCAAAGCTGGACGACATTCCGGAAACAACATCAGCTCCACCCCTTTTGTTGTAGAGGGCAGTTGTTATTGTCTCTGCCAAGGCCCAGACCATTTCCGACGTCATTATCATCCTTGCCTTGCTAAAGATTTTGCGGAAAAGCCCCAGGTTCACACGGAACAAATCAAGGAACTTTATTACAAAGGGAGGCCTCTTTCTTATCATGTAAAAAACAAAGGCCAGCATTTCCACCACGCGGGCAATGACAGTTGCTATTGCAGCACCCCTAACCTCCAGTCTGGGGAATCCAAGCGAGCCGTAAATAAGAAGCCAGTTAAAGAATGTGTTTATGAGAGTTGCAATTACAGAGATGACAAGAGGAACGCGGACTTCCCCTATCTCCCGCAAAGAAGAAGAAATCATCGTGGAGATAAGCCAGGGAATTCCCATAAAGCCCATAAGCCTCATGTACTTTACGCCTTCGTCAAGAATAAGCTCAGCCTGGGAATTTCCCCTTACCATAAAGCTCAGGACTCTTCTTGGAAAGCAGAAGCAGCATACAGAATAAACCGCAAGCACAAAGACGCTTGCCCAGAGCTTAAAGCAGAAAGTCTGCCTCATTCCGTTTTCGTCCTTAGCCCCGGAATACTGGGTCATAAAAATTCCGCCAGCCATGCAAATCGTGTTGGAAAAAACCATGAAGAGGAAGATAATCTGGCCGGTTATGTTAACGCCAGACATCTTTACATCCCCCAATCCAGAAACCATAAAGTTGTCTATAAGAGAAACCAGGTTCTGGATTAGAAGCTGTGCCATTACAGGAACAGCAATCTTGAGCGCCTTAGCGTAAAAGTCAACCGATGCAAAAGCCTGCGTTTTTTTTGAAATGAACTGCATACCTAGAATCTAGCAGAAAAAGCATTCTAGTTCAATGTGAATTTTACCGGGTAGCGGTACCGTACTGCACAAGACTTTCCGTTGGCGCTTGCAGGAACACAGGATATGCCCTTCAAAGCAGCCACAGCCGCCTCTGCAAAGCCATGCCCAGGATCCTTAAGCACCTTAATCTTTCGTATTGAACCCTTTGCGTCTATAAAAAGCTCAAGGTAAACAACCGCCTCTATACCCTGTTTAAGGGCCATTGGAGGATAGACGATTCTAGAAAGAACCTGTTTGCTTGGAATGACAGGAACAGAAGATATTTTGTGCTGGGGAAGGAATTCATCAGAATCATCCTTACTGCCGCTTGTATTTTCAACCTGAACCTTTTCCTTTGTCTCCACAATCTTTTCAGAAGCCTTGGGCTGGTTAGAAACCTTAACCACTTCTTTCTTTACCTCTACCGGCTGGGGAGCAGGCTTTTCGTATTCCTGAACATCCACAAGCTTGAACACTTCCGCTTCCCTAAAATCAACGGTCTCAACAGCTTCCTCTTTATTCTGGAAATTGAAGACATAAATCGCCGCTACGTGAAGCAAAAGCACAAAGGCAAAAAGGAAGGGACGCGCGAAGCGAGATAAAAATGAAATCTTTTCCATGCTCATAAAAACTAACCTTCCTTCACAACAAAACTAACAACCCGGTGCTGGAGAGACTGCAGGACGCCGACTACCGAATTAACGTATTTGTAGGGAGTGTCCCTGTCCGCAATTACGTGAATCCTAACATTGGGGTTTGCGGCAATTGCACTTACCACAGCCCTTTCAAGACCAACAGAATCAAGGTCCTTGCCTTCCGCAGAAACAACTCCGTTCTTTTGAATCCAAATCTCAAAGTTTGAGTCTGCCTGTGTACGCTCCAAGGCTGTGCTTTCCGAATAGTTTATCTTTTCCTCGTAGCGCTGGTTCATCAGAGAAATCAGCATGATGAAAATAAGGAGCAGGAATCCTATGTCCGACATGGATGATGTTGTTATAGAAGGATTCCTTCTTTTCTTTTTTATGTTGACCATAGCCTACTCCATTCTGAACGAAAAATTCTCAACCTTAAGTTTTCTTATCGTAGAAATTACGTTTACCACGTTCTGATAGGGACATTCGCTGTCTATCGTAAGCAGGAAGGTAAGGTTTGGCCAAGTCTTTAGCTTTGCGTCCACCAGGCTAGAAAGCTCTGCCAGTGGAGTCTCGTTCCCTTCCATAAGGATTCTTCCGTCCGCAGTAAGCGAGCACTTTAGGATGTCTTCCGTGTTCACAACAATGGGCTTTTCTTTGGACGGCAGGTTCAGCAAAAATCCCTTGTTAACGTTGAATCCCGCAATAACGATGAAGAATATTATCAGCAGGAAGGAAAGGTCGTTGAGCGAACCAGAACTTCCCGCATCTTCAAGATTACGCCGAGTAAGTCTTTTTATCATCTTCCGCCTCGATTGGAATCAAACCACTTTCCATGTCCATTAAGTCTGGCACAAGGTCGTTGATGGCCTTGGATGTTTCAGCAGCAAAAGTGTCTACTCTCTGAATCAGAAGGTTGTAGGCTATAAGGGCTACGATTGCTATAATAAGACCAAAAACAGTCGTAATAAGTGCCTCGTAGATTCCACCCGCAACAAGCTGTGCGTTTACGTCCGTTGCAACTGCGATTGACTGGAAAGCCCCAATCATGCCGGAAACAGTTCCCAAAAATCCTGTAAGCGGTGCAAGTGATGAAAGTGCCGTAAGATAGTTAAAGCCGTTTTCCATCCTGCGGAGACGTTCCTGTGCCTCTGCTTCTGCAGCGCGTTCCATTCTGCTTTCTCCATACTTTGCATTCTGAAGAAGAGCCAAAAGAACAGAAGCGATTGTCTGCCTTCTCTTGCAGCCCATAAGAAAGTTCTCTGCTTCTTCAATCTTGCCCTGTGAAAGATAGGCCTTTACCCTGTCGCGCAAAGGTGCAACACGGCAGTCGTGCCAAACAAGGTAAATGCAGCGTTCTATTACGATTGCGACCGTTGCAACAGAAAAAGCAAGAAGACCCCACATGAACGGGCCTCCAAGCTTGAACAATTCGATTAAACTAAAACCTTTTTCCATAACATTTCTCCTGTAACTCACCCTTACTTATATGACACCCCAGCTTAACCGAAGTGTCACTTTTTTTATTCTTTTTTTAGAACCTAAACTTTAAGCCAATAGAAGGAATGGGAACCCCAATGTTAAAGTCAGCAGATTCAGCAACATCGCTCATCTCGCCAGTATACTTGTTGAACGACTTGTCTCCCTTTGGCGTATAAAGGTTTACGAACACGTCCTGCAGTGCAAAGTAGAATTCCCATGAAGCCTTGTCGTTGTGTGTCTTCCACTGGTAGGAAAGCCTCAAGTCTACCGGACAGGAAATGCTGTTCCTTAAAGTGTCGCTGTAGACAGAGCTTCTTGTATAGCGCTGGACTACAGTTCCGTCGTCCATGGTTGCGGCATAGCAGGTTACATCCCCGTTCTTGTCTTTTGGAGCGCCAGTGGCAAGGGTTCCCTTTACGGTAAAGGTCCAGCCCTTTCCAAAGTGCCAGTTGGAAACAAGGTTTACCGTGTGGAAGCGGTGGTATTCAGGGAAGTACCATTCGTCCAGAGGATCACCGTAGATTGACTCCGGTGCATACACTCCGTCTTTTACATTTGCCGGGTTCTTAAAGCGGGAATAAATGAATGAATATGAAAGGTATCCGTCCCACTTGTCGCCAGCCTTCTTTTCTATCATTGTGTCAACGCCAAAGACATGCCCCTTTCCGTCAGACTTTGCAACCATGTCTATGTCCTGGTAGTTGCTGCTTGCATCCGTTGCGGCATAGGCATAAATCCTAGAAAGGTAGTAGCGGTAGTATGATTCAAGCTTAAAGTTCCAGCCGCCTGCAAAATCAATATCTGTTCCAAGCACGGAGAAAATTGCCCTGTTTGTGTGCATGTCAAAATTCTCAACACCCATGTCTTTGGAAAGAAGCATTGTCTCGCGCGGTATGGAAACAAAGAGGCCAGACCCTGCCGTAAAGGAAACCTTTTCCAAACTGCCAAGGTCGCGCCAAGGGGTAAATGTTACCGTAGCACGCGGGCAAATGTCCGGAATAAAATTCACCCTAAAGTCATCTTCTTTGTTCCAGAAGGAAATGAATTCTCCGCGTACGCCAAGCTCTGCCTGTACAGGATCATTGTCGCCGCCAAATTCCCAGGTAAGGAATGCCGCATTGTCCAGAATACAGTTTCCCTTGCTTACGTCTTCATAATTTACATGCCTAAAAAGCCAGTTTCCGTTTATGTCCTGGTCTGTCCAGCCGTTCTGCTTTTCGGTAGTCTTTGCGGTAGAAAAAGTTTCCTCTATACCTGCACAAATATGGTTGCGCTCGTTAAGTTCTATCTCTGATTCAAGCCTTCCGGAAACAAGATGATTCTCTATCTTTTCATTCATGTTTGTCCTAAAGTTTGCAATCTCGTAGCTGCCACCAGCCGTAACGCCAGGAAATACTGAACCGTACCTAGAAACAAAGTCGTCATTGTATTTTATGCTTCCGTTTTCGGTAACATCTGCTTCCATATTTTCAAACATACCGTTGTAGCAAAGGTTTCCGCGGAAAAGCAACTTGTCCGTAGCAAGGTATTTTACGTTCACTCCACCCAAGGCCTGGTAGATGTCATAGTCCATTATTGCATGGGTAGTAAGCCCATCCTCTTCTTCCGTCTGGTCAATCTCAAGACCGTCGCTTCCAAAGAATCCTATAATAGAAAAGGAAAGCTCCGGTGTTGGATGCAGGTCTGTCTTAAGGAAAAAGTCGCGGATGTAGGGAGCACGCTCAATGTAATCAAGGCTGTCTACCCCCGCCTTTTTGAATCCCCAAACAACAGGATCAAGAAAGCTAATGTGTGCGCCAACAAGCATTCCTCCCAGGTCTTTGCCAAACGGAATCTGGGCAAAGGCATCTGCACATGTTGTTGAAATGCCAGCGTCCACATGGAAGTTTTCGTAGTCAGGCTTTACAGTGCTTGCCTCAAGAAGACCAGCACTTGCACGTCCGTAGCGAGAAGAAAACACTCCGTTTGAAAGCTTGATTGAATCAACCATGGACGGGTTAAAGATGGAAACTCCGCCGCCCCAGTGCCAGGGATAGATTGTATACATTCCGTCCAAAAGACAGGCCGCTTCCCTTGGGGCACCACCGCGGATCGAAGGTTCCGTACCCCAGGCACCGCTAAAGGAAACGCCGGGCAAAGTCCTAACAGAAGCCATGCAGTCTTCCACAAGGCCAATGTTTGCAGTAGTGTGCATCTGTTCTTTTGTGATAACTTTTGCAACACCAACTTTTTCCTCTGTCTTCTCCGGAACTGAGCGCTTTACGACAAGCTCTTTTCCTTCAATTACATCAGAAAGGCTCATTGTAATTACGATGCGCTCATCACCCTTTGAAAACTTCTTAAGAACATCCTTGTAACCGGGTAAGCTTACCCTTAGTGTACCAGATGAAATTGAATCAGGAAGAGAAAGAAGGGCATTTCCATTCTCGTCCGCAAAAGTCACATTCTTGTGATTCTGCTCCAAAGTGATTTTTGCACCCTCAAGCGGAAAATCAAGGTCTTTGTCGATTACAGAAATTTTTAGATCGGCACCAAAGAGTACCGCAGGAAATAATGCAAGAATTACAGTTAATACTTTTCTCATTTTACAACCTCGTTATCTATTAGACACACGAGGCTAAAAAATATGTTACTTTTTTTTCTTCTCTGGAGCAAGCTTCTTTTTTTAACTGCCCCTTCGGGGAGGTCCCTTATTACGGGCTTTCCGGGGCTTACCCTCCCGGCCGGTGCTCCGCACGCCTACGGCCCCCTTCAATCCCGGCTAGAGTTTAGGCGGCGGACTTTCTGCCCCTCCCTTCAATCATTTTCTAATTGAATGAATACCTTACGCCCGCTTCAAATTCAGGGTAGAATTTATACTCACCGCTTCCAAGCTTGATATTTGTTTCAAGACGGTCAAATGCATCCCTGAATTTTTTTCCGCAGTAGGAAATGTTTGCAGCTCCAAAGACCTGCAAGTGCTTTATTGGAGTGCAGCCAACGGACAAACGCAACGACGGGTAGAACTTGCCCTCAACGTCATAGCGCACCCCGTCCTCATCTTCATCAGAAGAAATATCATCAGAGTCTTTTTTGTAGGCAACAAAATTTCCAATTCCTTCTATGTCAAAGTTAAAGATTCCGTAGCTAAGCCTTGAGCCCAAACCGCACAGCAGTATTCCATAGGATTCATCATCGCCACGGGGCTTAAAGAAATCCTTTGCATAGCCCTCTATGCCCAAAACGGTATAGAGATGCTTGTTGCCGGAATTAAGTGCAAAGCGGAGGTTGTTGTTGGAAGTATAGGACACGCCAAGTTCAAGGACACCATTCTTTGAAAGGTTAAGAAGACCAAGCTGAATTCCTTCCGCCTCTTTTGCAACATTCACAAGACCTATCTGAACGCCGTCTTTTTCCACCTTGCCCGCATAGTTAAAGATTCCCGCAATCTGCGCACCGTGAGCTTCACCTGCAAGGTTTCCAATTCCTGCCGCCTGAAGCCCCTTCATGGTTTTGGAAGAGTTAAAGATGCCTGCCCCCTGTACGCCAACAAGATCTTCGCTCCTGTTAAAAATGCCAGACGCCTGCCCACCCTTAACTTCCTTTGCCTCGTTAAAGATGCCGGAATACTGCATGCCCTTTACTTCGCCCGAGCGGTTAAAAATGCCCGCATACTGAAGGCCGCACAAGTCTTTGGAAGTATTGTAAATTCCAGCCGCCTGAACTCCGCGTACAAATTCTGCCTCGTTTATAAAAATAGAGAACATTGCCCCGTCCGCCTCGTAAACACTGGAACGCACAAGCCCAAGCGAAAGCGTTGAATAGACCTTCTTGTTAAATGGACGGGAAAGCTCATTGTTAACAAGCGAAAGTTCTACAGGAGTGTAAACACCGCCATCCCTAAGTGTATATGGAAAGTGCACGTCCTTTGCTTCAACAGAGTCCACAGAAGAATCATCCTGGGAAAGCTCCTCCCCATTTTCTCCGCGAAGCCTGTTAAAGGAAGAAGCCACCGGTGAAAGCGAATTAGAAGAAAGCTCATAGACTTTGCCAGGCCTAAGATTGAACGAGCCCTGCATAGTCACGTTCTTTGCAATAAGGGTTGCCGAATACTCGCCTTTTTCCAGCGCAAGATAAACAGGCTTTTTTTCGCTCTTGTTTATTTCGGAAACAAGCTTGCCGTTTTTGTCGCGGATAATAATCCTTCCGCTCAAATCAGAAGTAAGCATTACAATGCTGTCCGAATTGGAAATGTCAGAAAGAACCAAATCTCCAGAGCCAACAAGCGTAATGTTGTAGTTTGGATGCTGAGGTCCCGCAGAAGAATTCTCCGTCTTGGAAAGGGTCTCGTTAAAAGCGTAGGAATAAAGCTCGTTAAGCGTAACCTTCTTGTCCCCGGAACTGTCCGCCGCACCGCGAAGCCCCGTAAGCATTGCATTTGTAAAAAATGAAGAGCCAATCTCATCAGACTCCTGGGAAGATTCCTGGGAAGAGCTGGAAGAAAGATAGGCGTGCCCCTTAACCACGGAAGAGTCATCCAAAAGGAAGGGCTTTTGCCTCTGACCGCCCTTGGTCCTGATAAAGTTTCCTGAATAGCAGGAGTCAAGGATTACAACATGCACGTCGCTTGGAACATTGCTGATTGTCGCCTTGAGCTTTGAATATCCGTAAGTTGACTTTCCCAAAAGCAGGGCATTTTCATCCGAATGTCCAGAATAATAGAAAAGAAATTCCGACCGCTTGGACTTTTCCTTGTTTGCGCGAATCTTTTCGGAAATAGCCTGCATGGCATTGTCAAGATCATCCTTTGCAGGGTCAAGAAGAAGTATGGCGTTGGAAGAAGGTATGCCGCCAATCTCGGACATTGTCTTCTGGAAAGAAATGGCATCGCTTCCTGCATACAAAAGGCGCTGGTTGTTCTTGCCGCCAGAATTGGAGCCTATAAAAACAGCATAGCGTTCAACCCCGGAAGAACCGGACTTGTTCTGGGCAAAAATCGCGAGAGGCGCAAAAGCTATCATTACAAAAAAGAATATTTTTTTCATTTTTAAGCACTCCCTAGGAGTTTTTTTTAAGACTCCCCAATCATACACTATTTTTTATTCAATATAAAGACGGATGAATCACAGTCTTTTGGCAGGTAGGAGCCTTTCTTAAGAAAATCTATGCTGAACTTTCTGCTGCTGATTTTATCCATCTTTGAAAGGTCAAAGGCATTTTTAGAAGCTACAAAGACAAAGCACTCGTAGTCAGGTGCATCGTCAAGTGCATAGGAGAAAGAAAGAGGCACTTCTTCGCCGGTCTTTTCAAGCTTTGCCGCTTCCCATGAATTTTCCGGAAAGTGCCTTGTAACATTGCCGTTGCCGTCCACGCTAAAGATTACGCCAAAATTGTAGGCGCCAGGCGTGTATGTAATCTGGATAAGGTCGTTTTCCTTGGCAAGATCCCCGTCTTCCATAACAAGTGCCTTACCCCCTTTCTGCTTGTAAAGCCGTATCTGGTGGTGGGAAGTTCCCTTAACACCAATGTAGGGTGAATTAGCATCCCCGTTTTCCACAAGGCTTTCAGCAGGGCTTACAGGGCGGTTTGAAGCCGCATTAAAATTTCTTATAATAAGCGGAGTTGCCAGTGCAAAAAGAAGCACAGCCGCAGCCGAATACCTAAAGGCAATCGAATAGTGCTTTTTTCCAGGCGCAGCATTTTTTGCAGCAGTTTCCGCAGCATTTCCAGAAGAAAGCTTCCTGTTCTTTTCCGCAATAGACTTCTTTATTATAGCCTTCTCCATTGCATCTTGAGGATAGGCAGCAAGAATCTCTTCGTCCGACTTCCGCAAATCCGCAAGAGCCGACTGAAGTTCTTCCTTTCCGTATTTATCGTAATAGTCATTTTCAGCTTTTTCGCCAAGAAGAATCTCTTCTAACAACAACTGTGGAATCATACGCGCTCCTTTTATTAGGCACTAGCCTTGTTCATAATTTTCAACGAATACTTTTTAAGCTCGGAAATCCTCTTCCTCACTCCAGAAACCGACATACCAATCTGTTCAGCCGTCTCTTCCAAGGTAAGGCCGTCAACAAAATGAAGACTTGCAATCAGCGAATCCTTCTTGTCGCGTCCAGCAAAAATGTTTTCAAGAATCATGCCCGCCTCAATCTTCTCGCGCTCCAGCTCCGAAAAATCATCCGCAATCGTCTCGCAGATAAGCTCAAAGTCCGGGCCGCTCCTCAGTTTGTCTGACCTGATTTTGTTAAGGCAAACCCTTGTTGCCGTAACATAAAAAAGGCTGGCGCACACTTCTTTGATTTTGCACTTGCTGTCCATGATGCGAAGAAATACGTCCTGCATGGCGTCCAAGGCCTTTTCCTCATCCTTAAGAATCGCACGGCAGCGTCTCAAGACCATGGGGGCATATTTCTTGTACAACTCGCCAAAATCTTGGTTTGTCAAAGTTTTCATCTTAGTTAATTAACTCCGTCATATAATTAGACACCCTTGCTAACAAAAAGTGCTACTTTTTTCTATATAAATTTCTGTCTTCCTCTTTTGGACGGCAGGTCCTTTTAAACTGTGCACGGAACGACCTTCCGGGCAATTTTTTTTAAATCCTCGCTTTCGCGGGCCCCTACAATCGGGCGTAGGCTTTTTCTTGTTTTCCCTTAAACAAAAGGCCTATTTAAAGACATACTTGCGTATCTCGCAGTTTTCTATGGATGTGGAAACAAAGTCCTCATTGCTTTCAGAAAAGAAATATGAGTGGAACATCCGCACAACCCCTCCGTGACTCACAAGCAGAAAGGTCTTATTTTCTTTTAGGGAACGCTCCTTTAGCTCATCAATCAGGTTGTAGATTCTCTGTCCAAGGCGCAGCATTGACTCTCCCCCGTTGTAGTCACAGGCAAACTGCTTTTTTACCTCGTGAAAAACTCCTGGATGCTTAGTCCATTCGTGCCCCTCGTACTCGCCAAAGTTCTGTTCTATAAGACGCGGCTCAAGCGTTAGCGGGAGCTTGTTCTCCTCCGCAATGATGCGGGCTGTATCCGCTGCCCTGCTAAGAGGTGAATAAAGTATTTCGTCAACATGGATTTTCTCTTCCTTCAATTTGAGTGCAAGTGCATGGGCCTGTTCAATTCCCTGCTGCGTAAGAGGAGTATCTGTTACCCCCTGAACTTTTTTCTCAACATTCCACTGCGACTGTCCGTGGCGCGTAATATAGATGTAATTGCTCATAGCAGGAATATATCACAAAAGCAAAACAAAAGTATAGGGTGCTTACTGCCTAGTGTATCGAATAATAAATAACAGTCACCCTGAACTTGATTCAGGGTCTGTTCCACCATTCATTCGTGGTTCGACAGGCTCACCAACCGTGGTTCGACTATGCCGCAGGAAGCTACGCAGCGAGGCACCAATCGCTAACATCTATAGATTCCGAATCCACATTCGTAGCAAGTGCGTGCGAATGTGGCGTAGCAGTTCGGAATGACTAGTATTTTATATTCGTTATACTAACTTTACCCAACGTATTCCGACACAATGCTCAGAACCGGATTCAGATAGTTTGAACCAAAAAGATTCAAGTGGTTCAGAAGCTGGTAAAGGTTGTACAAGTCCCGCCTCTCTTCGTAACCGCCCTCAAGTGGATTTGCTTCCCGGTAGCTGTCATAAAAAGCCGTGGGGAATCCGCCAAACAGTTCCGTCATTGCAAGGTCTGCCTCCGCATGCCCTATGTAAACAGCAGGATCTATAAGCATGGCCTTACCGTTAGGGCCGCACATTACGTTTCCGCTCCACAAATCTCCGTGCAAAAGGCTGGGCTTTTTGGGTTCAACCAAAAATTCATCCAGATGGTCAAGAAGCTTTGTTATTTTTGTCCTGTCTTCCGTAGAAAAATATGAATCCGCCGCCTTAAACTGGGGGACAAGCCTTGAGTCGCGGAAAAAAGAAATCCAGCTCTTGCTCCTTGTGTTCAGCTGTGGCCGCGCACCAATAAAATTATCCACAAAAAAGCCAAACTTGTCGTCCGACCCCATAATCTCTTTTGTGTCCGCCTTATGAAGAGATGCAAGATCCCGGGCAAAAATTTCCCAATAATCAGGATGTGGCTTTGCACTCCTTATGAATTTCAAAAGCAGAAAACTGTAGCCCACATCCTCACCGTCATCCGTCCCTGTGCAGAGAATTTCAGGAGTCTTTATAGCGCCAGTTGCCTCTATTGCAGAAAGCCCCACCGCCTCCGCAGAAAAAAAATCAGCATTGGCCTTTGAGTTTGCCTTCATAAAAATGTGGTCGCCAGTATTAAGCGTAAGCCCATAAGCCCTGTTAATGTCGCCGCCAGAAAGCCTGTCCGTTTTGGCAATGGCCACAGAATTCCCAAAAAGAGAAACCAAAGCCTCCGCAAGAGAACTATAATGCCGTGGAAGAGATATTTTCATACCCCCATCTTAGCAGGATTTTGCATAAAGGTCGAGAGCGGAAAAAATTAGAATTTGGACGCCCCCCTATATGCTCTACCATTCATTAATCGGCTAATTCGACAAGCATACGGGGGCAAGCCCCCTTTCGTGTTACCGCCCTTCCGGGGTTCCGCGGGTCCCTTCCCGCTCCATTGCTTCGCAACCCGCCTAAGGCGGGCCCCTACACGGCGGCGTAGGTTGGTTTTAACAAATTCGACAAACAGTGAATCAAAAATCAAATGTATTTATTTTTTAAAGCCAGAAATAACTTTGTACTTTATGTTTTGATTATTGTAACTTACTATTTCCAAAAACAGCACCCTTGAATCTTATTACATTATCTTGGGACATATCGTATGTTGCGTCTATGGTGAATGCCGGACGTGCCGTTCCATTGTAGGAAACAGCCTCGGTATTCAATTCAGGAACTATCCAGTGCCGAGTCTCACCTTTAGCTGAGTTGATTTTTAGCTGTGAAACGTCCCCTATTACGCACTAGAACAAAAGCGTTTTTTTTGCTATAGTATTGCGGAAAAAAATGCGCGACTGTTACAAAATCCTAGGCGTCCCCCACACCGCAAGCGCTGCGGAAATACGGCGGGCCTACAGGCAAAAGGCAAAGATACTTCACCCGGACCTTTCGCACTCAGACAGCGAAGCTTTCCGCCAACTTGTGGAAGCATACGAAACACTGTCAGACGCAAAGGCGCGCTCACTGTTCGACGAAAAATACAAGTGGAGCAAGAACGGCCCCCACTTTAGGACAAGCGGCGGAACCTTTGACTACCGCTCATGGCTTCTGGAACAGGCAGACGACGAATGTTACGCAAAACTAATATTCTTTGACCTTATCCATTCGCGCGAAGACGATGCCGTTGCAGAATTCAAGAAGATGAACATGGAGCGCCCAACTTTCAAGCTTCAGCACTGGTTCACAAAGGAAGACTTCATGGACTACGGCTTCATCCTTGCAGAAGAGCTTGTAATGCGGCAGGAATACTACGACGCGGTAATCCTGCTTGAACAGATTATGAAGATGGAGTTCAAGTACAACTACTTCAAGTTCTTCTTTGAAGAAGTACAGTCGCTTGCAAGACACGTACTGCGCAACAACATCGAACAGAACGTAAGCGACGAACTTGCCATAGACACTTGGGAAAGGGCACTGGACCTTAGGCTTGGCAAGAACGACGACGCTTTTTTTCTTAACAAGATGGCGGATGCCTACGAAAACATTGGCGACAAAAAAACAGCCGCCATCTGCCGGGAAGAAGCCATAGCGGTTTTGCAGCAGGCAGGCTAAGCACAGGATCATTTTCCCAAGTGCAAGGCAAACTAAAAAAGGAACAAATTAAGGAAGTATATATATGATTAGGCTAAAGAATGATTCACAAATTGAAGGCATCAGAAAAAGCTGCCACGAACTGGCAGACTTGTTCAACGAAATTATTCCCCGCGTAAAGCCCGGAGTAAGCACAAAGGAAATTGACGACTGGTGCGTGGAATTCGTACGCAAGCACGGCGGAACACCTGCATGGTATTCGGAAGGATTCCCCGGCTGCGCATGCATAAGCGTAAACAACCACGTAATCCACGGAATCCCGTCAAAAAAAACAATCGTAAGGGACGGAGACCTTGTCTCGCTGGACATAGGCATAAACCTTAACGGCTACATCTCCGACAGCTGCCACACGGTTCAGGTGGGAAACGTAAAGCCCGCCCACAGAAAGCTTGTAAGGGTAACAAGGGAAGCCCTGCTGGAAGGAATAGCCGCATGCCACACCGGCAACAGGATAAGCGACATCTCAAAGGCAGTCTACCACGTTGCCTACGAGCAGAATGGATACGGAGTCGTATATGACTACTGCGGTCACGGAGTAGGCCTTGACGTGCACGAAGACCCCAGCATCCCCAACTGCCCAAGCCACGAGCGCAACCCCCGCATACAGGCAGGCATGGTACTTGCAATAGAACCCATGATTAACGAGGGAACGGCAGACGTAATCACAGGCGACGAAGAAAGCGAATGGACAGTAATCACCGCGGACGGAAGCTGGAGCTGCCACGAAGAGCACACTGTAGCAGTCTTCCCAGACCACACGGAAATCCTGACCGACCTTGACTACGCAGGAAATTCCTGCCTAAAGGGAACTAGCTTTTAGCAAGAGAAATCGCATTCAGGTGATTTCTTTAATACGGAGCGTAGGCCTTGTGCTAACCCGCTTTCCAGGGTTCCGGTTACAAACATGCAGCGCCATGGAGGGCGCGTCGTTTCGTAACAAAAGAAATTGCGTAGTTTTCCGCAGGAAAACTATAGGTTAAAAATTGCATGGAGGCAATTTTTAACCGATCGCCCTTACAATCGGGGCTAGGCTTTATTTCAAGAAAGACAAGTCCGCTTTGCAAAGGGCGGGCTAAAAAAGAGCATATATTTTAGGAGAAACAGATGGCCAAAATTCAGATGAAGAATGCCATTGCCGAACTTGACGGCGATGAGATGACGCGTATTTTATGGAAGCTCATAAAGGACAAGCTCCTTCTTCCATACATCGACCTAAAGACTGAATACTTCGACCTCAGCATCACAGAGCGCGACAAAACAGACGACAAGGTAACATACGAAGCAGCCGCCGCAATCAAGAGGCTGGGTGTAGGCGTAAAGTGCGCAACAATCACAAGCAACCAGGCCCGCGTGGAAGAATACAAGCTTACCCACCTTACCCCCTCCCCCAACGGAATCCTCCGCGGAGAGCTTGACGGAACAGTATTCCGCACACCAATATTCGTAAACAACATCAAGGGAACCGTCAGCTGCTGGAAAAAGCCAATCACCTTGGGACGCCACGCATACGGCGACGTATACAAGAACTGCGAAATAAAGACACCCGGAGCCGGAAAAGCAGAACTGGTCTTTACAGGAGCAGACGGAAAGGAAATCCGCAAGACCATCATGGAAATGAAGGGACCTGGAATCATCCAGGGAATCCACAACCTTGACGCATCAATCGAAAACTTTGCCCGCTGCTGCTTCAACTATGCCCTTGACCAGAAAATCAGCGTATGGTTTGGCGCGAAAGACACAATCTCAAAAACCTACGACGGAAACTTCAAGGCAATCATGCAGAAAGTTTTCGACCAAGAATACAAGGACAAGTTCGAAAAGGCAGGCCTTGAATACTTCTACACCCTCATCGATGATGCAGTAGCCCGCGTCGTAAAGAGCGAAGGCGGCTTCCTCTGGGCATGCAAAAACTACGACGGCGACGTAATGAGCGACATGATTGCATCTGCATGCGGAAGCCTTGCAATGATGACGTCTGTCCTTGTCTGCCCCGGCGGAGAATTCGAATACGAAGCAAGCCACGGAACCGTCCAGAAGCACTACTACCGCTACCTCAAGGGCGAAAAGACTTCCACAAACCCTGTGGCAACAATCTTTGCCTGGACGGGTGCATTTGCCAAGCGCGCAGAACTTGACGGCACACCTGAACTTGCAGACTTTGCCCACAAGCTGGAAAAAGCTACCCTCGGCACAATCGAAGACGGCATCATGACAGGCGACCTTGCCAAGCTTGCATCCCCAGCCCCAAAGAAAATCGTAAACAGCTGGGAATACATAGACGAGATTGCATCCCGCCTGTAGCTAAGCTTTACCAGGCATCGCCCATGTCTTGCAGCGTTGTGTGCGGCACAGTTTCTACTTCAACTTTCTGCTTTGCATTCCCAACTGCCGCCACACGCCCCTTTTTAGGCTTTATGTCACCAAGGCTTGCAGACTTCTTACGCTTTTTAGAATCAGGCGTAAGAAGGAGCTCAACCTTGTCGTACACGGCAGGGTCTATGCCACGGTCATCCCTCCGGCACGAACGGTGAAAGACATCCAGTGCGGTCAATCCGTCCCCGTCAAGAAGAGATTTGTCCGCCCCATAAGAAACCAAAAGCCCAATCACATTTTGCATGTCATCAAGGTCTTTTGCCCAAGATTTTTCTGCAAAATAGTGGAGCGCAGTCTTTCCGTACGAATCCTTAACATTCACGTCCGCGCCAGCATCCAAAAGCAGTTTTAAAAGGGGCAGTTTGTAATAGTCCCTTCTTTTAGTCGTATAATTCCTTGCCAAAATAATAAGAGTTGTTTCCTTCCTGTGGTCAAGTGTCCGTAAGTTTACGTCAACACCCTTCTCCAGAAGAAGCGAAAAGATGCGGACTAAGTCGGTGGCTTTCTCCTCATCATCATCTTTTTGCTCATAAGGATGGTAAAAAAGCTCCTCTCTAAAAACATACATAAAGCATGTGTAATCATCGCTGGTAAAGCCATAGTCATAGCGTTCGCACGGAACCACCCCTCGCTCAAGAAGCAGGATTGCCTCCTTGTAGTTCCCTACTATTACGGCAAACTCAACTATACCGCGCCCTCTCCCGTCTTCATTAGAAAGCCTATATCCACAGTCCAGAAGAAGATTGATTGCGCCATGCCTCTTAGACACTACGGCGTTTTCCATAGGCCTCCCAATGTTGGGATCCGCGCCAGCATCCAAAAGCATTTTTGTTATCCTGAGTGCCTTTTCCTCATCCCCATAGGCAAGGCATGATTCCCCAAGCGGACTTCTGTCCTTGTACCTGGACATCTCGTTGGGATCCGCTCCTTTTTTTAGAAGCTTTGCCACTTTTTTTGCATCCTGTTTTTTTACCGCACGGATAAGGGGCGTGTCCTCTTTCTTCTCGGAAGACAAGCTGGATGCAGCATCAATCGCCTTTATTACTGGAGCAGCAACAAAGCCTATAACAAGGGGTGCCAAAAACACCAGTGCCGCAATTCCCGCCACTTTGAGCGCAAGTGAGCTTTTTGTCAGTGCCGCAGTAATTAGAGCAACAATTGCCGTACCGCCAGATGCTACAAGCAAAGGCCAAAATGTAATCACGACCACAAATACTATTATTAGCCACTCAGGAATATCAAAATTCAAAATCATCAAAAACCACCTCCAGAAAAAAAAGAGTTTACCAGATTTCCGCACGCACCTCAACACATCGCTTGATTAACAGCCACAAAAACACTACAATAAAATTGCTTATTATAAGTGCCGGACAAAAAGATTTACGCCCGACGTACAATCTATTTTTACAGGAGATAAAAAAATGGCAAAACAATTGGACTGGGCTTCACTTCCCTTTGGCTACATGGAGACCAACAAATCTTTTGTTGCAAACTACAAGAACGGAGCATGGGATTCAGGAACCCTTACAACGGACCACTCCATCACCATCTCTGAATGTGCAGGTGTCCTCCAGTACGCACAGACTTGTTTTGAAGGGCTCAAGGCCTACACAACCAAGGACGGAAAAATCGTATGCTTCCGCCCGGACCTGAACGCTTCCCGTATGGCAGACTCATGCCGCCGCCTTGAAATGCCGGTATTCCCGGAAGACCGCTTTGTCCAGGCTGTCATTGACACTGTAAAAGCAAACATTGAATACGTTCCTCCTTACGGCAGTGGAGCAACACTCTACATCCGCCCATACATGTTCGGTTCAAGCGCCGTTATTGGCGTAAAGCCGGCAGACGAATACCAGTTCCGCATTCTTGTTACACCGGTAGGCCCATACTTTAAGGGTGGCGTAAAACCAATCAAGGTTCGCATCTCAGACCTGGACCGCGCAGCCCCGCACGGAACGGGAGACATCAAGGCAGGCCTTAACTACGCAATGAGCCTTCACAACATTGTGGACGCACACAAATGCGGCTATGCAGAAAACATGTACACAGACCCGGCAAGCCACACATATATTGAAGAAACTGGCGGCGCAAACATCCTCTTTGTTACAAAAGACGGAAAGCTTGTAACGCCAAAGTCAAACTCAATACTTCCTTCAATAACACGCCGTTCCTTGATTCATGTTGCAAAAGAATACCTGCACATGGAAGTGGAAGAGCGCAAGATAAACAAGAGCGAGCTTAAGGATTTTGTTGAATGTGGTCTCTGCGGCACAGCGGCAGTTATTTCCCCAATCGGAGAAATTGACGACCACGGCGACAAGATAATGCTTCCGTCCGGAATGGAAAAAGGCGGCCCTGTTCTTACAAAGCTCCGCGAAACCCTTACCGGAATCCAGATGGGTACGGAAAAAGCACCAGAAGGCTGGGTTGTAGAAATAAAGTAAAAAAAGAATAGCCGGTTTCAAAAACATTTTGTTTACGAAACCGGCTTTTTGTTTTTAAAGATTCCAGATGTTTTAAAACCGTATACTTTCTGTCCCTGACAAGACCAACCAAGCCTAGCCCCGATTGGAAGGGCGGCGAAGCCGTTGCCGTAGAGAGGTCCCTGAGCACAGTCGAAGGGCCGAACCTAGGCAATGGAGCGCGGTTAGCGCGGAACCCTGGAAAGCGGGTACCAAATGCAACTGGCTGGGGGCGTAGCCCACAGACACAGTTCAAAAAGCAACCCGCTCCAAAAACTACTGAAGGATAGCACCCTTGTCTGCGGAAGAAACAAGCTTTGCGTAGCGTGCAAGATAGCCTGTCTTTACCTTTGGCTCAGGGCAGACCCATGCAGCCTTGCGCTTGGCAAGCTCTTCGTCGCTAACTTCAAGGTGAATCTTGTAATTGTCCATGTCAAGCGTAATCATGTCGCCTTCCTGAACAAGGGCAATCGGACCGCCGTCTGCTGCTTCCGGTGAACAGTGTCCAAGTGATGCGCCACGGGTTGCACCGCTAAAGCGTCCGTCGGTAATAAGGGCAACTTCCTTGTCCATACCCTGACCTGCAAGGGCTGCTGTAACCGCAAGCATTTCCCTCATTCCAGGACCACCGCGGGGGCCTTCGTAGCGGATAACAACAACATCCCCGCTCTTAATCTTCCTTCCCTGAACAGCTTCCATGGCCTCGTTTTCGTCGTTAAAGACACGAGCCGGACCTGTGTGGTGCATAAGCTCCTTTGCACATGCGCTTCTCTTTACAACAGTACCGTTAGGCGCAAGGTTTCCAAAGAGAATGGCAATACCGCCGTTGGGGCTGAAGGGATTTTCTATCGGGCGAAGGATTTCCGGATTGCGGTTACGCACACCCTTGATGTTTTCCGCAATAGTCTTTCCTGTTACGGTAATAAGGTCTGTCTTAATAAGGTTCTTCTTTGCAAGCTCTGCAAGCACAGCCTGAACACCACCCGCATCGTCAAGCTCACAAATGAATGTGTGGCCGGCAGGAGCAAGGTGGCAAAGGTTTGGAGTGCGGCTGGAAATTTCGTTAACCTCGTGAAGGTCAATCGCAACCCCAGCTTCGTGTGCAATGGCAGGAACGTGAAGCATAGTGTTGCTAGAACATCCCAAAGCCATGTCTGCGGCAAGGGCGTTGCGGAAAGAGTCGGCAGTCATCATGCTGCGGGCAGTAATACCCTTCTTGTACATTTCCATAACCTGCATACCGGCATGCTTTGCAAGGGCAATGCGGCGGCCTGTAGTAGCAGGAATTGTTCCGTTTCCAGGAAGACCAAGACCAAGAACTTCCGTAAGACAGTTCATCGAATTTGCAGTGAACATACCAGAGCATGAACCGCAACCCGGGCAGGCATAGTGCTCCATCTCGCAAAGCTGGGCTTCCGTAATCTTACCGGCAGCAAGACCACCAACCGCCTCGAACATATCGGTAAGCGAAAGGTTCTTGTCTGAATAAGGATTGCCCTCCTCCTTAGCAGGAAGGTGACCCGGCATCATAGCTCCACCAGAAACAAAAACAGTCGGCAGGTTAAGACGTGCAGCCGCCATAAGCATACCCGGAACAATCTTGTCGCAGTTTGGAATCATAACAAGAGCGTCAAAAGCGTGTGCCTTTGCCATACACTCAATTGAGTCAGCAATAAGCTCGCGCGTTACAAGCGAATACTTCATACCCTCGTGTCCCATAGCAATACCGTCGCAAACACCGATTGCAGGGAATTCAATAGGAGTGCCGCCAGCCATGCTCACTCCCGTCTTTACGGCAGAGGCAATGCGGTCAAGTTCAATGTGGCCTGGAATAATTTCGTTCTTTGCGCAGCAAACGCCTACAAGCGGGCGCTCAAGTTCTTCGTCCGTGTACCCCATTGCATAAAACAGCGAGCGGTGTGGAGCCTTCGCTGAACCTTTCGTGGCATTGTCTGATTTCTTAGCCATAAAAACACCTCGTAAAAAATATATTCCCTAATTTTATATCGTAAGGCAAAATAAGTCAATCTTTAAAACCCACCCTGAAACTGTACCCGTCACACTGAACTGCTACGCCATATTCGCACGCACTTGCTACGAATATGGATTCAGTGTCTCATCCCCCATACATCCAGCCGTTCTTCTATTAATCTCGTATTTATCTCGGACGATCCTGCCTCCGCTCCCCCCCCCACGCATCGGCTAACTCGACATCCATGCCCTTGCGCCACGGGCTTTCCGGGGTTCCGCGCCTATGCGCTCCATTGCCTTACGGCAACGCACCTGCGTGCGCCCCTCCAATCCCGCGTAGGTTGATTTTTTTATTTGGTACGATAAAAATTTGACTACGCCTCTACGCCCTTATAATAATTAAAAGCCATCCGCCAGCCTCAATAAAAACTCAACTACACCGATAACGGTAAAACCCTTTTCATCCTGCATCTCCTTTACAGGCCTGTTTATCACAATCATCTTTTTTATTTGATCATTCAGCAAAACAAAGGGACGAATTTCCCTCTTTTTAGTTTCTGAATCAGAAATATTATCCGCAATTTGAAGGTATATTTTCTCACTTCCTTTTGTAGCCATAAAATCAACTTCATAGCTTTTCCGCACACTTTTTCCCTGCACATCCTTTTCAACAGAATCAAAGGTTCCTACATTCACATTATAGCCATTATAAATTAGCTCATTGTAAACCACATTTTCAAGCAAATGCCCCTCATCAGAATACATAAAATCAAGGCGCGAATTCCTTAGACCCGTATCGCAAAAATAATACTTGCGTACAGAATTTATGATATTTCGCCCCTTTAAATCATAACGCCTAGCCTCTGCTACAATGAATGCATCCAAAAAAGCATTGACATAAGCAGAAACAGTTTCCTTGTCAATTTTCTCATGCCACCGTGACACAAAAGTATTTGCAATCTTCTCTGCATTCAAAAACTCTCCCGTACAATCAGCAAGAATCGTACACAGTTCATCCAATGCCTCTGACTTACGTATTTTGTTTCGTTCTATTATGTCCTTAAAATAAGTAGTTTTAAAAAGTTCCTTTAGATAAGATTCTTTTTCCGAGGGCTCTTTTTGCATAGCAAGCGGCATTCCCCCATAGCGCATATATTCATAAAACAGGTCTTGCTTTTCTTTCTTTTGATTCTCCGGCAAAGTCAAGTTATGCTCATATATCTCAGAAAAAGAAAGGGGCCCCATGTGAATCTCCGTAGCCTTATCCCTAAATTCAGTAACAATATCACTTGAAAGCATTTTTGAATTTGAACCGGTAACATACAAATCAATGTTGGATTCATGGGAAAGCCCCAGCACAACATCAACAAAGGAAATCACTTCACTGTCACCTTCTTTTGCAAGAATAATTTTGCCGTCCGCAAGCTCTGGATTTACAATAGTATATACCCTCTGAATCTCATCAAGAAATACATAAAACCGCTGCTTCTTATTTGAACAAATGTTCAGTATATGCTCATTCAATGCAAGAGGATTTCTGTACTTTGCATTTTTTGCATCATCAAGTTCAAGCGCCACGATGTTCTTCTTCTTTACCCCCAGCGAAAGAAGATTATTATAAAAAAGCTCTTTCAATAGGAATGACTTTCCACAGCGCCGTACACCTGTGATTATTTTTGGAAAACCGTTCCATTTTGCATTCGCCAGCTGATTAAGGTACTTGGGGCGCTCCATTCAGTCTAATCTCCTTTTCTGTAGAATTCTACATATTTTTCGATTAGACTATAATGCAAAAACTAATTGTTTTCAATGGCTATACAAGGTATTTGTTACAGCCTAGATGGACGATCCTGCCTCCGCTCTACCATTCACGCATTGACTAACCCGACACCCATGTCTATGCGCCACCGCCGTTCCGCCCTTCGCTATTCGCTCATACCGCCCTGCGGTCGGTACTGCCGGGGCTCCATGGCGGCGTAGGTTGATTTTTGTGTAGTGTACACTATACAAAAGGGCTTGACAGAGCCCTTTTGCCGAAGCCTAGCAATGCTCGGCTTCGGCAAAACAATAACATCGGAGGAAAATATGGCAAAGACAACAGTAAGACCTGGAAACCCCTACATTGGAGAAGGTGGAAGAATGCCTTCCACAACAGGAAGCCCCAGCGGCGGCAACAGGGGAAACAACCCGCCTTCAAGCCCAGCATCTGGTCATGGTAACGGAGGAAAAAAATGAAGCTCCGTATGGCAACCGTATTTATTGCAGTCGCAATACTTACTCTCTTCACCACAGCCTGTGGCGGAGGTGGAGGAGGTGGTGGTGGAGGGGAAGAGGATGATCCTTATTCCGTATACACCGATGACAGTGGTTACGACCACGCGTTTGGCGGAATGAGAGAAGGATATTATAATTATGATCATGGCGCCATCTCTTTCTACCTCAGTTCAGACGGATCCTGGATGGGTTGGGGTGATAACCCCTCCGACAGGAACTATTGGCACCTAGTTCTACAAAGATATACTGTAGAAGAAGACGGTCTACATTTTTTAAGGAAACAGAAGACTACAGGTTGGTCTGAGGCTTATTATGTAACAAGTTCCGACGACACCTCGTTCACATTACAAGAGTTCTCAGGCACATTTACATACTCAGGAAACTAACTACACAATCCTCACAACAGTGAAGTAGAAAGTCTTTATCCACAATCAAAACTGCCAAAAACACCAGTTGCCTACCATCAGACATCTGGTGTTTTTTTATTTTGTACGATGAAAATTTGGACTCAGCCAAAAGCAAAGCCCCACCCTATCAATTTTTAACCGCTTATGCTATAATATTCCCCATGGTAACAGAGGCACAACTTTCAAAAGCGACAAGTCTACTCAAGGATGCGGGATGCACGGATGTTTTTCTGTTCGGCTCACAGGCAACAGGGCATGCACATTCCGGCTCTGATGTTGACTTGGGCGTAAAAGGTTTACCTCCGCGTCTGTTTTTCCGGATGCATTCCGACTTGGAAGAAGCTTTAAAAATGCCAGTTGATTTAGTTGACTTTGACTTCCAGAACGATTTTTTTGAACTTTTGCAACGCATTGGAGAACTAAAGAAAATTGGATGAAATTACAAAAGGAAAGATAAATCTTGAAATCTCAAAGCTTGATACACTCGTAAATAAATCCTTGTTGCTGCTTGAAAAGTGTAAAAGTCAAGAACCTGATTTTTTTGATTTGAATGCAATAGGCTCTATACTCCATTCGTTTTACAATGGGATGGAAAGTATTTTCAAACTGATTAATAAAGCTTTTGATAACAAAGCACTTACAAATACAATGTGGCATTCAGAGCTTTTCCATTCCATGTTTGAAAAAACAACAAACAGAAATCCTGTATTGCCAAAGGAACTTTCTAATTCGCTTAAAGAATATCTTGGTTTTCGCCATGTATTCAGACATTCATACGGTTATGAACTAGATTGGGAACGATTGAATCCACTATTTTCTGGAATGAGTGATTCTTGGAAAGCTGTTAGAACCTGTATTATAAAATTTATTACAGAAAACTAAGACTAACTCAAAGTAATACATTTTTATTCACAACACACTGTACGACAGGGAAGTTGCAATAAAACACCCTCTTTACCGTCCCCGCGTTTGTAAAAGTTGCAGGCACGGCAGGGATTGGAGCCCCGCAGTACCGCCGCAGGCGGTATGAGCCGAATAGGCGAAGGGCGGAAAGCCCCTTGCATAAAAAACTGCCGCAAAATCTTTTTGACAAAGCTAGCGAAGAATCAGAGAGACACGGCCGGCACCCAGCCCCCAGTTTTCAAAGGTCCAGGAGTCCAGCAAATAGGACATGGAGACAAAATCTTCCGCATCGTTTCCCACGACGTATTGGCAAAGCTTGGGCGCAATGCGGGGCATAAAGCTGTTACGAGCCCAGCCCATAAAATATTTTTTTGCTTCGGCGGGATCCTGCTGCAGCATGTAGGCCATGAATTCATTTTTCATAAGAAAGTCGTCGCTGCGGTCGTAGTGCAGGTTGGGATTGTTTGCCCAGTAGACTTCAAGGAATTCCCTTGCCTGTGGATTAAATTTTTTGTGTAACCCGGCAATAAGGTTTCGGAAGGGGGCATTTGTAAAATAGATTCCGTGCCAACATTCGTGGGCCAAGAATTTTTTTCTAAGCTCAGGCGTAGAAGACCTGCTCATAGAAACAACGGCACCGCTTCCTTCCGCAAAAGTTCCGTCATCCCTCTGCACAATTATGGAATTTGCCAAGAGCACTTTTTTTAAGAGGCGCTCGCAGTCGTTAAGTTTTACCTTTTGCCTTTCCGCCTGGGTAAAAAACTTTGCAAGGCTTGCCGCACCGTAGTCGTGGGCATTGTAACCGTGCTTGTTCAAAATAAAATCATCGTCTACAAATGTTCCCTTGTAGCCTTCCTTTTCCACAAAATAAGCAAGGCGGGTAAAGAACTGGTCCTGTATCTTTGAATTTGCAAAGTCAAAAAATATTATCCCGGGAAATTCTGCCCACTCGTAAAGTTCGTAATCGCTACGTCTCCAGTTATACTGCGGCCAGTCCGTAACAAGCCCCAAGTCTGTTGGCAAACCCCTAAGCACAATGCCATTGCTTGGCAAAAGAGACACATCGTTTGCGCTCATAAAAACAGAAAGCAGCATGTCTGCCCCGCGGATAAATTCATAAGAAGAAAATGGCTCCTGCAAAGACGAGCACTGGATTACCATGCGGGGAAGCTTCTTTGCCCTTATCACTTTTAAGATTTCGTTTCCAGCCCTAAGATGAAAGGTAACTGGATTATCCGGGCTTCCTACATTCTCTATCGGAGCAAACTGGAGTTCCACCTTGGGAAGCAGCGTGCCTAAAGAATTGGCGTTTGCAAAGACTTTCCCTGCAGAAGAAAAATCCACAGCCAAAAATGATGAGTCCACAAAACCGCCGTCAGGGCCAAATGCAAAGAGGGGAATATTTTCCTGCACTTCAGAAAATTTTGACCAGCCAATTTTTGCCTCGGCAAGTTTTACCTCTCCCAAAGAAAATGCATCGCTACCGTAAAGATAAAAGCCAGAAGGAAGGGCTGCATCTTTTCCAATGCAGAACAAAAGCCGAATTTTATTTTCCACAAGGCTTTCAAATTTTCCCTTTACAGAATTCCTTGCCTTTAGTTCAGGGCACAGTTCAGTCTCGGAAAGAAAATCATCTTCATACAAAAAGCCAAATTCAAAGCGGCCGTCATCAGATTTCTTTTTTGTAGCGTCAGATTCTATAAGAACTTGCAAGGCCGCACTCCCCTTCTGCCTCTTGAATTCAGCAATAAAATCTTTTTGCTTGGCGGTAAATTTATAAAACATGTACGGCTTGGAAGAAGAGCTTACTTCTGCCGACTGGGCATTTTTGTTCAGGGGAATAAAATGCTCACCGTTTATTTCCATAGAGCCATGGAATCTTGCAGAAGAAGTGCCTGCAATCCCCAAGCAAAAAATTAAAAGGCAAAGTGCCATAACTGCAAAAGAGCCAATAAGAAGAGTTTTTGTAATTTTATTCATGGCAACATACTACACTTTTTTTTGAATTTACTCTATAGTTTTTACATGATGAATGTAATAGCGCTTCAAAAGGACAACGAACTTTTTATCTGCAACTACGCAAGGGCATTTATAGAAAACTTCAACCGGGAAAACCTTGGCAAAGGCATATCGCTGTTCCCAAGCTTCCCACTCTGGGCCTTTGCAGAAGATTCAATTTCCGATGAGCAATTCAATTCAATTTTTAAGAGCCGCTCAGTAAAAAAGGCATTCATCGGCAAAGCGTCATTTACAGAAAGCTGCATCCCAGGGCAAGAGGAATTTTTCTTTCCCTTCTTCATAGAAACGGATTTGGAAAAGGAAAGCAGGACATTTGAATTTAAAATTATATTCGCCAAAATGCAAAATGCAGGTGCAGGTACAGATGCATGTGATTTCACTCTTCCAAAGGAGCTTGCAGAAAGCAAAAAATTCCCCTTAAGCATAAAATCTTTCCGCACAGGAAATGCCCTTATAAAAGACAACGCCTGGTCACTCTTTGACGAAAAATGGATCCGAAGCTCAGAATGCAAAATTCTGCCTTGATTTTTTTTAGCAAGGGTATTATCTTTTAACCATGCCGCAAAAAATTTCTGATGGTTCAACAAAAGAAAAATTACTGGAAGCCGCAAAAAAAGAATTCATGCAGAATGGATTTTTAAAGGCATCCCTTCGCACAATATGCAAGAATGCAGGCGTTACCACTGGTGCCCTTTACTTTTTCTTCCACGATAAGGAAGACCTCTTTGATTCAATCGTAAAGCCGGTAATTGACCATGCCACGCAGATTTTGGCGGAACACTTTAAGCACGAAGATTCCCTTCTTAGCGGCAGCGGCCCGGTCCTCATGCAGACACTCGTTCACGAGGCAAACAAAAAAGACAGCGCAAAAGGCGACCTTTCAACGGCACTTGCAATCTTCCGCTACCTCTATTCCCATTACGACGAATTCATTCTCATCGTGCAAAAGTCCCAGGGAACAAAATGGGAAGGCTGCGTAAACTCCTTTGTTGACTGGAACTACAAGCACCTAAAATCAATCGCGGACAGCTACTGCAAATCTCACGGCAAAAAAAAGATAAAGCCCTTCGTTCTCCGCATGGTTTCAAACTCACAGATAAACTGCTTTGTAAACATAGTCCTAAACATTCCTTCCTTCAAGGAAGCGGAAAAACACCTCCCCTCAGTAATGCACTACCTTGTCGGCGGCTGGTGCACTCTATTTGACCAAAACATCTGACTCAATTTTTTTTGACTCTGGACGAAAGGCCATCTTCCACTGTGTCCGGTCACTACATGCCCGGCCAATTTTTCCTTCCACCCCGCTTTCCGCGGTTTCAGTCCCGCCTTCGGCGTGACCGCATGGGGTTGCAGGCAACCCCGCGCCGCTACAATCGGGCGTAGGCTTAAAATGCTATACAAAAAAACTGAAAAAAGCACTTGACAAACATAACATTGTTATGTTAGAAATAGGTAACAAAAAAAAAATTGTTAGCCATGACTAATATAAAAAAAATCTCTACAGGAGGAAAAAAGTGAAAATTCAAAAACTAAACAACTTCTTCCGAAGGCTTGGAGAATTCCAGCTTAAGCACAGATGGATTTTTCTGATCCTCATTTTTGCAGTAACAGTCTTCTGCTGCATTGGACTTAGAAACCTGGACCTTTCAAGCAGCGAAGAAGAATGGTTTGACGACTGGGACAATATCAAGATTGCCCAGGACAAATTTGAGGACATGTTCGGAGCGGATGACAGCGTTATGGCCCTTATAGAGGCGGACGACGTTTTTGACCGCGAAGTTCTTGAAGCAATAGACAAGATAGGAAAGAGGCTGGAAGCGGAAGTGCCATATGCAAAATCAGTCACATCGCTAACAGAACTTTCAATTCCACAGGGAAACGAGGAAGGTTTTGAAATTGTAAGCCCACTCGAAGACTTTTGCGAAAACAATTATTCCGACCAGGAAATTGCGGAAAAGAAAAAATACATACTCAGCAGGGAATCCCTTGTAAACACGCTGGTAAGCGACGATGCAAAGGAAACATGGATTGTCTTGCAGCTAGAAAACTACAGCGAACCAATGACTCAGGCCATGCATAAAATTGTTCCGCCTGCCAGGGCTATTTTTACCAGCCCGGAATTCCAGTCGGAAAAATTCACCATAAAGCCAACAGGGCTAAGCTACACCGAATACGAAGAGGGGGAAGTTACAAAAAAAGAAATAGGCACAAGAATAGGCATTGGCTTTTGCGTCATGATTGCCTGCCTTATTATCTTTATGCGGAGCCTTCGCGGCGTTATCGTGCCCTGCATTGCAACGGTGGGTGCAATAGGAAGCGTTCTTGGACTTAACGGATGGCTTAGGATTCAGGGGGATGACCAGATGATTGCCCTGCCCGTCCTTCTTTCCATGGCGCTAAGCATAGGCTATGCAATCCACTATGTAAACTCCTTCCGCCTGCACTTCCGCAGAACGGGAAAGAGAAAGCAAAGCGTTCTTAACTCAATGGAAGAAAGCGGCTGGCCAATTTTCTTTACAGTAATTACAACTGTTGCGGGACTCATATCATTCCTCTTTGCAGACATAAGGCCCCTCAAATGGGTTGGCGGCTGTTCTGCCTGCTGCGTCTTTGCGGTTTATGTCTACGTCATGATCCTTATTCCGATTTTCATGTCATTCGGAAAGGACGGAAAGGCGGCCTCTGCATCCGACCTTGCTGCCATGGAAGGCGCTACAAAAACAGACATCGCTGTAGAAAAGGCAGGTTCAAGGATAATCAAAAAAAGCGTTCTGGTACTTATAATTTCACTTGCTGTAATTGCAGGAATGGTTCCCGGAATTCCCCGCACCCAGGTGAACATGGACTACACCGAAATGATGGGTGAGCGCACCGACTTTGTAAAGAGACTTCTTTCCATTCTGAGGGGAAAACTCGGCAGCCAGTATTCCTACAACGTTCTTGTTGAATATGAAGACGAAGACGCATTCAAGTCAAGCGATGCGGTAAAAAGGCTGGACGTTCTTTCACAAAAACTCGGTACAATTGAAACTACAAAGGTCTCAGGAACAAAGCCCCGCGTAACGAGCATCACAAAAATCATCAAGGAAATGAACCGCACCCTTTACGAAGACAAAGAAGAAGCGTATGCAATTCCAGATGAAGATGACCTTTTGACTCAAGAAATGTTCCTTTACGAAATTTCTGGCGGTGACGACTTGTACGACTGGGTGAGCGATGACTACCGCAACGCCTACATTCACATAGAGATGAACGGCTACGAGGCAAATAAAATTACCAAGACCCTGGACTTGGCAAAGGCATACGCAAGCGAGGTATTTCCGGATGCAAAGACAAGCATCGTCGGTGAAGTCGTAAACTATGCAGTCATGAACGGAAAGCTTGTAAAGGGAGAACTTAAATCATTTCTTGGTTCCTTCATACTGATTCTTATCCTCATGGCAATTGCATTCGGCAGCCTGCACACTGGGCTCATTGCCATGATTTCAAACATTGCTCCTGTAATCATGATTGGAGGAGTTATGGGCTACCTTGGAATAAGCCTGGACATGATTACCATGACGACCATGCCGATGATTCTGGGAATTGCGGTTGACGATACAATTCACTTTACAAACCACATCAAGTTCTACTTTGAAAGGGGCCTTTCTTACAAGGACGCAGTGCTTACAAGCTACCGCGAAATTGGAAAGACAATGGGAATGACAACAATCATACTCTGCTCCATGTTCCTTGTCCTTTCATTCAGCGTGATGAACTGCCTTGCCCGCCTTGGCTACCTTAGCATAATCGGTTTGGCAAGCGCGCTCATTGCAGACTACACGCTAACACCGGTACTGATTTTCCTTACAAAGCCCTTCGGCAAAGAGAAAAAAATTGTATCGTAGGCAAGATAAAACTGTTTAATAGTTGTATATAGCTAACAAATAAAAGCAGGAGGTTTTATATGAAAACATTCAGCATCAAGAAAGCGGCTTCACTTTTTGCAGCCACGGCAATCATTCTTTCAAGCGTCCACGCCCAGAACCTGAGCGGTTACGACGTAATGAAAAAGGCAGACGAAGTTCCATCCCCAAAGACATCATCATACAAGGCTACGATGACTCTTACAGACAAAAAGGGCAAGAACCGTGTCCGCGAGCTTTCAATGAAGACAAAGGATTACGGTGACGTGGAAAAAAGCCTGATTGTATTTGCAACGCCAAAAGATGTTGCGGGAGTTGGCTACCTAACCTTTGACTACGACGCATCAGGAAAAGATTCCGACAGCTGGCTCTACATGCCCGCCATGAAGAAAGTCCGCCGCATTTCAGGCACTTCCAAGGGTGATGACTTCATGGGCTCTGACTTTACCTACGAAGACGTTGGCGGTGACCGCGACCTGGACGACTACACATACAAGCTTTTGGGAGAAGAAAACGCGGAAGGCTTTGCATGCTACAAGGTTGAATGCAGGGCAAAAGACAAGAGCGTAAAAAATCCGCGCTACATAGTCTGGATCCGCAAGGACAATTTTATTCTTACAAAAGCAGATTTTTACGACAAGCAGGATAACCTGCACAGAAAGCTGGTCTGCTCCGGCATTGAAAAAATTGACGGATTCTGGACTACAAAAAAGATGTTCATAAAAAACGTGCAGACCGAACATTCAACCGTACTTGAAATAAAGGACATTGTATTCGGTCTTGACCTTGCCGACAACATGTTCACGCAAGGCGCACTCGAAAGAAACTAGGATTTTTCTTTCTTCGGGTTGGGGGCAACATTGACTTTCCTCCAATCCGTGCCAGGTTCCTTTAAAAGGGAGGATATGCTCACCATGAAAAAAAAGTTTATACTGATGCTCCTTGCTATTACCGTGCGGGGAATTCTCTTTTCACAGGAAGTTACATTCGGTGGCAGCCTAAAGACAAAGAATGCCCTTGGACTTCCTGCAAAGGATTCAGGCAAGGATGAAGACAAAAGGGGAAAGTTTGTAGAAGCAAAGACAACTTTTACGGCAGACCTTGATGTTTCAAAGGATGACTCATCGCTAAAGGCAGAGGCAGACTTTACATACGATGCACTAAAGGCTATTTCTTCAAGCTACGACTTTGTTAGCGGTGAGCAGAACTTTGGAATAAAGCTAAAGGAAGCCTACTTTGACTACAACGGAAGCTGGTGGTCAATGAGAATCGGAAGACAGATTTCTTCTTGGGGAAAAGCGGACGGACTTACAGTCTGTGACATTCTTTGCCCAAAAGACCTTTCAGCACTTCTTTCTGAAGAATATGCAGACAGCAGGCTTGGAATAGATGCGGCACGTCTTTCGTTCAACTGGAACTGGGGAACTTGTGACGCATACTTTATTCCAATCTTTACACCGGCAGCCCTTCCCCTTCAGGACGGAAACCCGCTAAAAGAAATTTTGATTCCTTCAACAGTACAGGAATTTTCCGACAGCGACATAGAGCTTCCCGAAAGAAAGATTTCCAATTCTGAATACGGGGCAAAGCTAAGCGCATACCTTCCCTTTGCAGATTTTTCGCTTTACGGATTCTATGGATGGGATGACGAACCGATTCTAAAATACTCCGCTGAATTTTCCGGCAGCGGAATTGACGGCATAGGTCTTAGCGCAAACTACGAAAGAATGGCAATGGTCGGTGCAGACGCTGCAATTCCTATTGGCGAAACAGTAATACGCCTTGAAGGGGCATTTTTTCCAAAGCGGTATTTTTCCACTTCCGCAGAAAGTCAGATAGAAGCTCAGGCTGTAAATGCGGCAAAGATTGCAGCCGGACTTGAAGCAGATGAAGTTGCTACAAGCGTAAGGCGGAACCAAGTTACTGCCCTTGCTGGAATTGACTGGATGCCGTACGGTTGGATTTTTACAGCCCAATACTATGCTGACTATGTTTTTGGCGGAACAGAAGAAATAGGCCGTGACGAATACATTCACCTTGCAACGCTTAGCATAGAAAAAAGCGTCTTCAACGACACGCTAACTTTGAGCCTTAGCGGAATTGTGGAATTTAACGACTGGTCTTGTGCCATTCAGCCCAAGGCAGAATATTCTGTAAGCGACCAGATTAGCCTTAACCTTGGCATGAATTATTTTCTTCCTGGCCCCGACAAAGAAAAGCCCGGCACTTACGGCCAATACAAAAACCTTAGCTGCATTACGGTTGGAGGAAAATTCAGTTTTTAAAAAGGACACGCGTTCTTGGCAAAGACTTTCTTTCTACAGTCATGCCCAGGCACGAAGCGGTTTTGCGCCAGATTCTTTAGCACAGACCGCCATTAAGTTGAACCAGCTGATGCAGTGGTCCAAGATGATTGCATCAGCTGTAATGACGTTTTCCTTTGTCCAAAGCTCCCGGTCCACATCTTTAAGCAGATGAATGTCCAAGCTGAATGGGCAGCATTTGTCCTGCTCTTCCTTTATGTCTGCAAGCAAAGCCTTGAGTCTTCCCGAATTGGAAACAGGCTCATCAAGGAGAATGTGGGCAGAATTTACATTCATTTTTGCCAGCGCAGAAAAAAGCATCTTGATTGCATACTCTGTCTCAGGAATTATCCTGTATGTTCCTCGCATGGCTGCAAGATCACGAATGCATCCGTCCATGCAGTCAAACAAGATGGAATTGCAGAGCATAACCTCTAGTGTAATCACCGTATTGAAGCCGTCTATCCAGACTTCACTGCCCGAAAGCGACGCAACTTCTTTAGCCCTGCGGTTTTCCAGCTGTCCTGTCGTAGAAATGCTACGCACAAGGGCAAGACGCTGCCGTTCTGAAAGAGAAAAATGATTCCCCACAAAAGTGGATGCTGACTTAATGTCGTAACCTTCGTTAATCAGATAGCTGATGTGCTTTGCAGCAGTCCGTAAAGTCTCCAAGGCAGAAGGAGAAAAATTCTTTTCGTCAGAAGGAACGAATCCCCGCTTTGCATCGGCAGGCTTCTGCAGGACTTGTACATTCGCGTCAGATCTGCTCATAAATTCCCCTGTTGAGTATACCGAAAGTTTTTCCGTGCCAATCGTGATGTTTTCAAAACGCTTGTCCATTCTCTAATCCAAGGTATAGCCTGCCGTATAATAAACCATGCCGCAGAAGAATGCGATTGCGACCCAGACAGCAAAGCAGACAGGCGGTTTAAAGAGCAACTTTAGGAAGAACTTTACTATTGCCTTTTTGTCATAACACGATTCTTTCGTGCGTTTTTTTCCTTTTTTTGTGGCTTTGACAACCTTAAAGTCACTGAACAATACATCCAGAAGATGATTCTCTACTACAGGTTTGTAGCGCTTTTTCTTTCCGTTCTCTTTTAAGATGAATATCCATGGCCTGTTATAAAGTTCAAGCCACCAGCCTTTTATAAAAATTACAGGAACGACAAGCAAAGTCAGGATGAACCAAGGTGAGGATGGAATGAATTCAATTTTTCTAAAATTGAAGCCGTTTAAAAAGAGGGCAAGGATTACGGGAAAGAAAATCACGGATGCTACAGCGGAGAACATTTGCAGGATTCTCCAAAAAGACTTGAATTTTATTGCAACAGGAGTTCTTTTTCCTTCAATGTCCATAAAGAACACAGGCTTTGGCAAGGTCCGTGAAATCTGTTTCTTTGACTGCATGAGCTTGCCCCCTTCTCTGACGTAGGGACCGCCCTTTGACGTGAAATTTTTGCAGGTAATGTTATAGTCAAGGCTGAACCAATTTTCATATTTTCCGCTGTCTCTGTAGACCGTAAGAAGTACAATAAGTTGGAAGGGAACATAGAGTAACGCTATACCAATAATCATTTCCCAGTTCGCACCAAAAAATTTCATGGACAGAAACAAAAGAGTAAACACAACTGCGGCAGACAATATGCCCTTGAACCACCAGGGACTTATAATGTAATAGGATTTTTTTGATGCAGAAGAACGAACGCTTATCTTGCCAGTCTGTCCGTTAATCGCCACCATATAGTCTTTAGTGTAAAGATAATAGACAAGCAGTGACACCGGCATATGAAGCATTTCATTGGTTTCTATGTTTGTATAGACGGCTTTTGTTTCGACAGTTTTTTCTATTACCGGATTATAGGATTCATTGATTTCTCCCCTTAGACGTTTTGCAAGTGCATCATCATCTATATCGCGTACTTTCAGTTGGTGCCCGGCAACATAGGCAAAATCAAATTCCTTGAGACCGTCAATATCGTAGGGTTCCATTCCGTCAAGCAGGAGATTGTCCAGATTTTTAGAGCAATTTATAAAAACGTTGTCTATGAAGCCACCGCATTCGTATTCATTGCGGCTCTCAATACGGTGAACAGAAGCCTTTACAGGCCCGCGCACCAATTCGTAGGGAAGATAGCATCCGGTCAGCTTGTCAACATTCTTTAAAACCTGCCTAGCACATTTCTTTAACCGGTTTTTCTTGCACCAGTCAATCAGAATGTTTTGGGCTTCGTCCTTTGTTATTGAAAATGGAACCACAAACTCTGGTATGCCTTTTAGACTCAGAAATTCTCCCCTTACAAGAGACCTTCCGCAAAAGGCACAGTTTGCAAGCGCGTCTCCCTTTTCAAAAACAAGTTCTGCTCCACAGCCTGTACATTCTGCCTTCTGCAAGTCAAAGCGAGTACGGGAATCCGTCATCTTCTGGCTTTGAATCTTGCGGAAACCGTTATGCTGATCCAAGGCTTTGCTTACCTGAACCTTGCCATCACAGTAGTGGCATTTGTAAAAGTGTGACTTAATGTCATAATATGCGGGAGCGCCACACGAAGGACAATGAATGTCATAAATTTTTGCTTTGTCCGGTTGTTTTCCATTTTCCATTTTCCTTTTTACTCCTGTCTAAGTATTATCGAAAGTTTTTCCGTACCCATTGTGGGCATTCCCCAATCTTACCCTCTTGGGCCTGAGCGAACCACGCGGAAACCGGTACTTGAATCTGAATAGTCTGGACGATTGCTGTTCCGGAAGGTGGAAGAGCAGTTGTCGATGCTGTAGCCATAGCTTCCGCCACGGATGATTCTTTCTTCGCCGGAAGAGGGGCCTGTGGGGTCAATGTCTTCGCGCTCGGAAGGATAGTCGCCGTACCAGTCCCAGCACCACTCTGCAACGTTACCTGACATGTCGTATATTCCAAGCTCGTTGGCTTTTTTTGCCATGACTTCGTGGCTCTTGTCTCCGCTGTTTTCCATGTACCAGGCTACACTTTCTGCGTCATCGCTTCCGCTGTATGTAAATCCCTGGCTTATGTTTCCGCCGCGGGCCGCAAATTCCCATTCAGTTTCGGTGGGGAGGCGGTAGCCGTCTGCACAGATGTCGTACTCAAAGCCTTCCGTGTAGCAGGGGGTATAGCCTTCTGCCAAGCTGAGGCGGTTGCAGTATTCGATTGCGTCGTACCAAGATACGTTTTCTACGGGCAGGTTCTTTCCCTTGTGCTTGCTGGGGTTCTTTTTCATGATGCGCTTGTATTCTTCCTGGGTTACTTCGTGGGTGCAGATATAGAATTCTGAGACCCAGGCCTCGTGTTCTGTTTCGTGCTCTTCATTATTTCCCATGACAAAGGTCTTGCTTTCCACGCGGACAAATTCTGGAGCCTTAGCCTTCTTTGCAGACTTGGACTTTTTTGCCTTGTCTTTTCCGGCGGCGAATATGAGGGCGGAAGAAAGGGCGAGTGCAGTTATTACGATAAAGCTTCTTTTCATTTACAATCTCCTATTTGCTAGAATTGAACCTTATAAGTTAATTATAACCCAATAAATGAAAAAGCAAAGTGAAAACAGCTAGAAACATGGAAATCTGTTTTGGGCTTCACTACCAGGAAAATATGTCTGAAAATCCATGGTGCGCGGTAATAGGACTCCGACTCCCTTCGGTCGCTCCGCGCAAATGTATTTTCAGCCATATTTTCCTTCCCGTTACGCCCAAAACCGATTTCCAGTTACTTTGCATAAGATAATATTGCCCCAAAAACGTAAGTTTTTAGAGTTTGCTTAATATCGTAAAAAGTTATTTCATGATTTGAGAGGCATAGGGGAAAAAAATAAGGGCGGAGGATTAGTGGCTGTGTGTAAGGATGACCTCCGCCCTTATAACAGTTAGAAAACGCTAACTTTCATAGTTAGCATACACTAACACACTGTTTTAGTCAATAGGTTTTGCAATTTTTTTTGAACTTGTGATAAATTTTGGGGGGCGTTGTCGCAACCTTCGGTTGCTATCGAGTTTTCTATAGAAAACTCGCGGGATTTATCTGCTAACAACAAACAATTTTAGCAGGTGTTGAGGGTGGCGTTTGAGCCCGCATAGGGGGTAACGGAAAAGACAACAAAGCGGAACAAATGACGAAAGCGGCTTGTTTCGAAAACAGGTATTTTGTTACGGCACAGACCCTGAATCAAGTTCAGGGTGA